>WNFD01000359.1_pt1 | contig 48983 bp, 39 predicted proteins | sample 5400491 | NCBI WGS metagenome assembly WNFD01 (sample SAMN13153343, study PRJNA577476) | soil metagenome | isolation source: 120 cm saprolite under Douglas fir tree site 2 hole 2 replicate 2 | place: USA:California | collected 2015-04-18
CTGAGCAAATATCCTACGAAGATCAAGGTAACCGATCGAGAGAAGAAGTCGATACCTCTCGTAAGACATGATTTTCACGGCGACTGGAACTACAACATTCTGCCATCAACGGAATAGCTTGTTTCAATCCGGCTCCTTACCTTAGGGGTAGCGTTTGCCGCGAGAGGTGAGCTGCAGGCCCTTGGGTGCCCTTGGCTCGCTAATCACTCGGACATTTCGGGTATTTAAGACATTTTCCCGAGTGTGGTGATCAGCGTGGTAAAAAAGCGACGCCCACGGTCACTTTTCGGCGCGCTGGCCGGGCTGCTTGACCGGGCTGGCCCGGCCGGGCGGACGGTGGTGATCTCGGCGATCGAGGGCGCCGCCAGGATCGGCAAGACCACACCCGATGCATAACACACCTACCGATGCGCGATTGTGACCTGGCTCATCCGTGCAGCGAGGAGGCGCCGGCGGCGTTGGGATCCTCCCCGTGGCCGGTCGGCGTCCCTCTGGTCGTGCTAGCTCTTAAGGCTGGCCGTGAATTCGCGCCATGCGCCGACGCTCACCGCCAACATAGGCCCCGTGGGGTCTTTGCTGTCCCGTACGCGGATAATGGCATCAATGCCGCCTTGCGCCACTTCTACGCACTGCCCGCCATTCGGCTCCGAATATGACGACTTGCGCCACTGCCTATCTACGTCGTCCATGTCTCCATCACCTCAGTGATCAGCTCGGCTGAAGCCCGTGGGGACAGGGCTTCAGCGCGCAGCGTATCGAAGACCCGGGCGAGCTGTCGCACGGTGGCAGGGCTGCCCGTGATCCGGCCTTGTGCTGTCCCTGCCAGGTACACGAGATCGGCCGACTCGCGGAAGCTCGCGATCACGAAGCCAGCGGCCAGGCCGGCATGGGCGCCCGCGGAACGCGGCACGATCAGGATGCGGATACGCGGATTCTCGCCCGCCTTGAGCAGGTGCGCGCACTGGTCGCGCATGGTCTCGCGTGAGCCGACACAGCGGTGCAGCACGTCTTCGTCCATCACCGACCATACGAACGGCGCGTCCTCTTTTGCGAGTACCGCCTGGCGCTCCATCCGCGCGTCAGTCTGCTGCTCGGCCTGCTCGTCCGTGACGCCTGGCAGCGCCCGCAGGATCGCACGGGCATACTCGCGGGTCTGCAACAGCCCGTCAACAATGGTTTGCTGCCATGAGCACAGCTCTACTGCCTCGCGCTCAGCATCGACCCAGTCCTGAAACCACTCCTCATAACCCGCGCGCACGGCTAGCTCGCGGATACGGGCGAAATGGCCGTCGAACGGTGGCCACAGCGCGGTGAACACCCGGTCGGCGTGCCTGGTGAACTCGGGCGTGGGCGGACGCGTGCCTTTCTCGACCTTGCCGACAAGATCACCCGAGAAACCCATCTCGCTGCCGCACCGCTCCTGTGTCCAGCCGGCCAGCTCCCGCAGACGGCAGCTCCGAGCCGTAGAGCGAGAGCGGTGATCTGGCCGGATCCAGCTTTCGTGTCATGTTATTTCCTCCCCATGCTCCGGTTGTGCCTGGCCAGGGTGGCGAGAGCACGGGGTGAGCGCGGGAGGTCACGGCGCGCTGAGCATTGGCTGACAGGCAAGTTGGCTGCCTAGCGTAGTCGCGCGAACACGAGATGAGAAGCACCTCGGACGGGGGAATCGAGTTTCACGTCACTCCGGACGCCCGCCAGGCCGTTCAGACGGCACCGTGACGGTGCGGCTTTACCTGTGTCTACGAGCGCCACTGAGCTGGCATGTTGTGCTCAGCAACGCAGTTCCGAGTCAGCACCCTGGGGGGTGACGGTGGAGATGCCATACCACCGCGAAGAGCAGGTCAGCGCGCACCATCGCACGCGGGCAGTCCAGTGACGGGCGCGTGGGCGGCCGTGCTGCCGCGCATCGCCACCCCGGTGCCGTCGCAGGCATGCAGCCACAGCTACCCCGGAACGCCGGACCAGGTCGCGCTGGCTCGCGCGCACCTGGCCTGCGCGCTGGACGGCTGCCCGGTGGCTGATGACGCCGTGCTGCTCTGTTCCGAGCTATGCGCCAACGCGACCTTGCATTCGGACAGCCGCAGGCCCGGCGGAGGGTTCAGTGTGCATATCAAGATCGCTCACGGCCACTGGGTCTGGTGCGGTGTCGAAGACGACGGCGGCCTCTGGGTCAAGCGACCCCGAGACCATGACCGGATGCACGGTCTCGGCATCGTCCGCGCGGTGGCCGGGAACGACGGCTGGGGGATCGTCACCGAGACCGGCGGGCGGCTCGTGTGGTTCCGGCTCGGCTGGACGGGCGCGGCGGACGCCAGGCGCATGTCAGCCACGGTCCCATAGACCTGCGTGCCGCGCTGCCGGGAGGGGAACGAAGGTGCGCGGCACGCAGCCAGGAGCACGGCGGACGGTCGATCCGCGCCGGATCTGGGAACCTTCGCAGGCATCCCGCCCGCCGTGCGCAGTACCGCGCTGAGGCGCCGCGCCGTGGTCCCCCCGAGCACTGCTGCCGAGCCGCCCGCGCGGCAGGGCGGCGGCTGGCTCTCCGCCCATGAAGCCAGCCGCCGCCCGCACCAGCCGCAAGCCCGCACCGAGAGAGGCGAGACATGAGTGATGCGGATGTGAGACAGCGGCTTGAGCAGGCAACCGTCCTCATGGATGAGCTACTGATCAAGTACACGAAGATGCCCTACTCGCTCGCTAGCGGTGAGTGGCTGTCCATGCTTGCCGAGCAGGGACGCGCGCTAGCGGATGCCGCCAGCGCCTATCTGGACGGTGCGAAATGACATCCGGTCAGCTCGCGCAGATGAGTCACCTTGACCTGCTCGCGATAGCGCTGCAGATCACGTTCTCCCCGCCGCGCGGCAAGGCGAGGCTGTCCCCCAGCCGCGTGCACCGAGTCGAGCAGGAGCTGGCGGGGCGGTCACGAGACGCGCTGATCGACTACCTGTCTCCTGCCAGCCGTCCCGCTCAGGCCACGACCTGAAACGTGCCGCATGACGAGGAACGGTCGATCCGCGCGCTACGGGATCTCGCGCGCCTGGTATCCCGCTCCCGCCGTGCGACCGCGCCCGATGGTTGCGGTGTTGCCCGCTGAGCCGCCGCAGGGAGCCGCCATCGGCGCGCGGTGGGGCCGGAAGCTGGCCGGGGGTGTCCGGCTGAAGCTTCCGGCCCTGCACAGCCCTGTTTTCAGAGAAGCTGACGACCTGGGCGAACTGCTGCACGCGGTCGGCCTGCTCCGCGATCCCGACGTTAAGCCCAGGCCCATCTACTGACAAAAGGAAAAGACGATGACCTGCAGCACTCCGGCGCCGACCAGGTCCGCGCTAAGCTCCGGGACCTGCCCGCGCCAGCCGGGCAGGTCAGCGAGGCCGCGGCGGGGTCGCCGTCGCTAGGCTGACAGCGACTCCCGCGGCGGCCCGCCGTGAACCCTGGTCAGCCGACGCTGCCGCCCAGGTCCTGCGGCCCTGCCCACGGCTTGCCCGGGTTGAACCAGGCGTGCCACAAGGAGCCAGCGCCTGAGCCCTTCCAGAAGACGTCGATCGTGCCGCTGATCTCGGCCGATGCGAACGGGGCGCCGCCCAGCGTGCCCATGCCCAGGCTGGCGGGAGCGCTCCAGCCACCGGTGTGGAACACGTGCCACAAGTTGCCGTCCGTGCCCTGGAAGAAGACGTCCACTGTGCCAGGCGAGGACGTGACGGGGAACGGGTCGGAGGCGACGTCACCGGCGCCGCCGAGATTCTCCGAACCCGACCAGCCCCCGCTCGCCGTGTATCCGGCGTGCCAGATACCGGGGCTCGTGCCGGTGCCCTGCCAGACCACATCGATCGTCCCGTCCAGCTGCCCGGCGGCATGTGGTGCGGCGCCGAGCGGGCCCATGCCCAGGCTGGCCGGGGCATGCCAGCTCCCGCCAGAACTGAAGAACACGTGCCACAGGCTGGCGTCTGTGCCCTTGAAGAACACGTCCACCGTGCCATCCGACGAGGTCACAGGCGACGGATCGGAGGCCAGGGTGCCGCCGAGATCCTGCGGCCCTGCCCACGACTTGCCCGGGTTGAACCAGGCGTGCCAGAGGCTCGGGCTCGTGCCCGTGCCCTTCCAGAACACGTCGATCGTGCCGTTTTGCTGCGCTACCGCGTGCGGCGGGGCGCCCAGCGGGCCCATCCCCATGTCCTGCTGGGTGCTCCAGCCGCCCGACGGCGTGAAGAACTGGTGCCACAGGTGGCCGTTGGTGCCCTCCCAGAAAACATCCACCGTGCCTGGCGCCGAGGTCGTCACGGACGGTTCGCCCACGACGCCTGCCGAGCCCATCGTGACTGGTCCCGACCAGCTGCTCCCGGTAAAGAACTCGTGCTCGAGATCGCCGTTCGTGCCGCGGTAGAACACGTCGACCGTGCCGTCGGACTGCGCCGCCGCCTGCGACGCCTGCCGCGTCCCGCCGTACGGCAGCCTGACGTCCAGGTAGTCGTTGTCGATATTGATCGCGACCCCGCCGTAGGTCTCGTCGTGCCCGCCCTGGTACTGGTGCACGCGCCGGCGCGTGGACCAGTCGCCGCCACCGATGACCGGGTCGCTGGTGTTCGCCGCGCCGTTCCACAGGGCGTCGTAGATGACGTCCGGCATGGTGTCACTCGAATAGTGGCCGGCCAGGTCGGCGACCCCGGACGCCGAACTGCTGTATACGCCCGACTCGTATCCCCGCTTGTGCAGCTCATCCGTCCACGCGGACAGGAAGCTCAGTACCGCGGCGCTGAAGCTGGACGAGTACGCCTCCATGTCGTAATAAACCGGGGTGCCGAGCCCGAGGCCGAGGCCGGACGCGTGGCTGGCCGCGTCGTCGGCCGCGCTGGTGCCCTGGCTGGCCGCAGAGCTGATCTGGCTGGCCTGCAGGCCGACGTACAGCGGGATGAAGTGCCAGCCCGCGGCGGCCTGCTGGCTGACCCAGCCCGCGGTCAGGTTTGGCTGCGCGCAGCCCCGCTCGGCGCCCCCGATATAGATGCCGATGGCGGCGTAGGGCGAGTTGCTCTTCCACGCGCTCATCGCGCCCGAGCTTGGCGCGGTGCAGGCGTCGAAGCCCTTGCCCGTGTAGTTCGCGGTGGCGAGGCTGACCGGGGCGGATGCGGCCGGAGTCGCCGCGGGCGCCGTGGCACGGCTGGACTCGCCGGGCGCCACAGCCGCCCCGGCGGCCTGCGGCACGGCTGTCGGCAGTGACGCGCTCGCCAGGATGTTTCTCGCCAGCCCCGCGTCCGTGCCATAGGTGGCCGTGATCTCGACGCCGGAGCCGGTCACGGTGAACTGGTGCTCTGTCGTGTCCTGCACTGATGTCAGCACTGGCCTGGCGGCGGGCGCACCGGTCAGCCTGGCGGCCGGCTGGACAAGGAGCGCCTCGGTCCTGCCGATCACGCGGGCCGGGCAATTCTCATCCGCGCCTGGTGTGCCGAGGTAGACCGCGTGCACGTCAAACCGCACGCACGCACGAGGCTGAGCGGCCAGGTCGATCACCGGCCAGGCGGCCGGGACCTGGAGCCGGTAACCCTGAAACGTCACCTGCCTCAGGGCGGTCGGCATGCTGGCCGCGGCCGCGGCGCCCGCCGTTGCCAGGGTGAGGGCACTCGCGGCCAGCACCGATGCGGCGGCCGCCGCAGCGCCGCGGCCGCCGCCGCATCGGCCGGACAGGTGGTGAGGCGGCAAGACCGCCCAGGTCGACATTCGCAAGGTTCCTCCTCGGTTCAGGCCGTGGCGGCCGTGGTCACGCATGGCCCGCCCCGGGCGGCGGATCGGGGTGGCTCTGCCCGGAGCCGTCTTCGGCTAAGTCTGCGCACCGGCAAGTCTGCGCACCGGCCTAGCGTCCGCCTAGCACGGCAGCGAGGGAGGCATGCCGCGGCATTGCCCCGGCGGACGACCCCCTGATAACCCCCGGCCGGGCCTGGCGCGTCCGCCGCTAGCCGGACGCTAGCGGCGGACGTCACCTTTTCTCCCGTACCCGCATCGTGGATATCAGGTCGCGGGCTAGGCGAGGGGAGCGGTCATGCGGGGCCTAGTCAGGTTTCCTGTGCTCGCAGTGGTGACGGCCGTCTCGTTGCTGGCGTCCGGGGTGGCGGCGCAAGCCGCGGCGCAGGCCGCGACCGCCGGGGCCGCGAGCCAGGCCAAGGGCACGACACGGCTCAGCGCGCCGGGCACTCCCGGCCGTCAGCGGCCCGCGTCGTCGCCGACGAACAGGAACCTCCCGCAGGCGGGCGGCAACGGCACCGGTGCGCAGGCCCGGGCGGTCGCCGCGGCGACCGAGCAGGCACGGGCCACGGGCAAGCCGGTGACCATCGGCTCGATGACAACCGCGACCACGACGACAGCGGCCGATCCACACGGCGGGTTCACGGTCACGGAGGGGCTCTCGCCCGTCCGTGTGCGGCGGGGCTCTGGCTGGGTGCCGGTGGACACCGCACTGGTGCGGGACGCCGGCGGGTCGCTGGCGCCAAGGGCGGTGCCGGGTGACGCGGTGTCATTCTCCGGTGGCGGCACGGGGCCGCTCGCGCGGATCAGCGCGGACGGGACAAGCCTTGCCATCTCGTGGCCCGGCAGGCTCCCGGCGCCCGTGATCTCCGGGGCCTCAGCCACCTACAGGGGCGTGCTGCCGGGGGTGGATCTGGTGCTCACCGCCACGTCGGACCAGGCGGGCGGGTTCTCCGAGGTGCTCGTGGTGCACAGCGCGGCGGCGGCGCGGAACCCCGAGCTGGCGCGGCTGTCGCTCGGCGTCTCGGCACGCGGCGTAGCCTTGCGCATCGCGCCGGGCGGTGGCCTGGTCGCGCCAGCGCCGTCTGGGCAGGGCGAGTACGCTGCCGCGGCGCCGCTGATGTGGGACTCCTCGGCTGTCGCGCCCGGCAGCGTCGCGCCCGGCAGTGCTGCCATCACTGCGCTAGCCCGTTCGGCCCATTCTGTAGGGGCGACCCTGGCGGCACCGGGATCCGGTCCGGCGTCGTCGGCGGCGGCGGGGCCGGCCAGCGGCGCGCGGCTGGCCGCGGTGAAAGCGGCGGTCACCGGCGGGGGTAGCGGCCTGTCGCTGACCCCCGACGCGGCGCTGCTCGCCTCGGCATCGACCACGTTCCCCGTGTTCATCGACCCGTCGCTCTACTGGGCGACCAACGACGGCGGTTCGCTGGGTCGCGACGATGTGCAGTCGGGGTGCCCGACGGCCTCGCACTATGACTGGCCGGACGGGCCGACCGACACGTACTGGTCCCTGGGGGTGGGCTACGACGGCTGGGGCGGCTGCGAAGGGAACTACGGCACGGCCTACGCGTACTACCGGGTGGCCGTGCCGTCGCAGATCTGGGGCGGGCACGTGTACTCAGCGTCGGTGAAGGCGCGGGAGGCATGGAGCGCGTCGTGCTCGACCGCGGATGTGGCGAGGGTGACGCTGTCCCAGACCGGCGAGATCAACCCGGGCACCGACTGGAACAACGCGCCCCGCCCGCTCTCCAACGTCGACACGCAGAGCGTGGGGCCGGACCCGAGCAGCTGCGGTACCAGCTATGACACGAACCCGAGCGCCTGGGCGGGTGTCGGGTTCAACGTGCTCTCCGCGATGAGCAAGGCCGCGTCCGGGAGATGGAAGACCTTCACGTTCCGGCTGTGGCAGCAAGGCAGCCCCAGTAAGCTCGTCTGGCGGCGGTTCGGCCCGGGCATCGTGTCTGGCACCGCGACCATGTACGTCCAGATCCAGTACAACCAGACGCCCAGCAAGCCAGACGGCCTGGAGATCTCCTCCGGCACCACGAAGGGCGCGGACTGCCTAGCCTCGCCGTACCCGTGGGTCGGCGCCCTGGCGACCGCGGGTCCTGGCACGGTCATGTCCGCTGTCGTCTCCGACAGGGAAGCCGCGGCTCCGCTCGCCGCCAACTTCAAGTACTGGGTGAACGGGTCGACGACGACCACGACGGTGCCCTCCACGAGCAGCAGCATCACAAGCGGCAGGGACGCGACGGCGGACATCAAGCCGAGTTTCACCAACGGCCTCGCCGACGGTACCGAGGTGGACTGGCAGGTGCAGGCATACGACGGTGTGCCCGCGGCCTACGGGCCTGACTCGCCGTGGTCGGCGACCTGCCACTTCTATGTCTACCCCTCGGCGCTTGCCGCGCCGTCGGTGGCCGGCGGGCCGTCCGGGAGCCCGCTTCCCGGCACCCAGGCGACGTACACGGTCACGGCCGCCACGAGTTCCACGCTGACCCCGGTGGCGTTCATCTGGGGGCTGGACAAGCAGCCGTCGGCCACCAGCCCTGCGTCCGGCCAGAAGGTCCTGATACCGGCGGGGAAAACGTCGGCGACCATCCCGATCACGGTGCCCTCGGCCGGCCCGCACGACTTCTACGCCTACACCGAGTACTCCAGCGGCCCGGCGTCGCAGCTCGCCGACGCGCCGTTCAGCGCCTCGGCCGACCCGAGCGTGCCCTACGCCAGCTTCGCGGATGCGCTTGACAATAACGGGACAGGCAGCCTGAAGCCGTTCGACAACACGATGATCTCCAACGGGGCGGGCAGCATCTCGGGGACGGCTAACGGCGACGGGAGCGGATCCGCTCTGTCGGCGGCGGACCTGAAGGCCGCGGGGTGGACGCCGGGCGGGACGGTGACCATTGACGGGGCCAGGTTCAGCCTGCCAGTTTTCGGGACTGCCGCAAGCGGGCCGGACAACCTGCTCGCCGCCAACCAGACGATCGGCCTGCCCGCGGGCAGCCAGGGCAATTCGCTGGTGTTCCTCGCCACCTCCACCAATACGGACACCGCCGCGCCCGACCCCGCGGACCTGCCCGACAGCCAGGCTTCCGCCGCCAGCCTCGGCCAGGCCGTCAGCCCTTACGTGACGTCAGGCACCAACGTGACCGGGCAGGAATGTGACGCCTACCAGGCAGGGCAGCAAGACGCGAACGGGAACCCGGTCTGCGACCCGGCGCCGCCAGGCACCATCACCTACGCGTCCTCGTCCGGAGCCTCACTCGAGTCGTACTACCTGACGGTGCCCGACTGGTGGGACACTGCGGCTCATAGGATGGACGCGGTCACCCTGCCGCACGTCAGCCAGGCCAGCCAGCAGGTCAGCCAGCCAGTAGGGATCTACGCGTTCAGCGTGCCGCTCAACCCCGGTGCCGAGGTCGCCTCGGTGACACTGCCCGATGTCGGCGCGGCGGTGGCCGCCGGATCGGGCCTGCCGTGGCCGGCGCTGCACATTTTCGGCATCGCGGTGGCCAACACGACCACCGCCACCCCGGGCAGCACCGCGACCCAGGCGGCCGGGCCGTGGACAGGCGCGTGGGCTTCGCCCACCGAGGGCAGCTTCGGGCCGCACACCGGCAGCAGCTTCAGCAGCCAGACGCTGCGGATCGTGACCCAGTCCAGCGCGGGCGGCTCCGCGCTCCGGCTGCGGCTGTCGGATTCACTGGCGGCCAGCGGCACCGCGCCGCTTTCCATCACGCATGTCACCGTCGCCGCGCAGGCGAGCGGCGCGTCGGTCAGCGGCACTCCGGTACCGGTGACCTTCGGCAGCAGCGGCTCTGTGACCATTCCCGAGGGCGGGGATGCGTACTCCGATCCGCTGAGCTTCGCTGTCACGGCGGGCGAGCACCTGACCGTGTCCCTCTACCTGCCAGGGTCGTACTCCTCGCTGCCGGAGGAGACCTGGTGCGGTGCCTGCACCGAATACGTCACCGCCTCGGGCAAGGGCGACCAGACGGCCAACGGCGACGGGTCGCCGTTCAGCGGCTCGGGCACCGCGACGGGCCAGTTCAGCAACGTCCTTACCGGGGTGGATGTGCTCGGCACGGGACGGCCGACCGTGGCGGTGCTCGGCAACGGCGTGATCGACGGATCGGGTCCGTCGGCCACCCCGGTGACCGGGGCCCTGCGGGTATCCGATGACCTGGCCTCCGCGCTCGCGCTGCAGCCGGGCGGCCCCGCGTTCGGCGTGGTCAGCGCGGGAATCCAGTCGAACGAGGTGCTCACCGACCAGGACACCGCCACCGGCGCGGCCGGCGGCCCGTCCGCGCTGTCCCGGCTGGCCAGGGACATTCTCGCCGAGCCAGGCATCGGCACCGTGATCGTCGATGAGGGCACCGGGGATCTGCTGCACGGCGCGACCGAGCAGGACCTGTATGGGATCGGCTTCAGCGAGCTGCAGACCCAGCTCCAGGCATGGGGCATCACGGTGATCTTCGGGACGCTGCCCGCGTGCTATGGCTACAACGCCACGGCCGACCCGTGCACCACGGCGGTGGACACCACCCGCGCGACCGTCAACACCGACCTGCTCGGCCTGTACACCGCCCCGCAGGTGGGATGCTCGCTGACCGACACGCCGCCCGGCATACCGCCGTGCGCCTACACCGCGGACTTCTCCGGCGCGGTCGGCGATACCGCCAGCCCGCAGCAGCTGCTGGCTGCCTGCGACGCGGGCGACCACGTGAACCTGACGGGCACCGGCTATCTCGCGGAAGCGGCCACCATCCCGGTGACGGCAGGCCAGCCGACTCCGCTGACGGCCGATGCCCCGCAGGGCTACTAACGCAGGCTCCGGCACGAAGGGCATGTCCATGCGCAGGCAGCCGAGATGGGTACCGGAATCCGCCGTGCTCTCACGCCGCGGGCGTCGCGGGCGGCCAGGCCGTCCCGGCCGGCGGCACAGGGCCGCGGTCGCCGCGCTGGCCGGCCCGGTCGTGGCCACGCTTGCCACCGCGGCACCCGCGGCGGCCCTGGCGGCGCCGTCGGCCGCGCAGGCCCAGCGGCCGGTGCCCGTGTACGCGGTGCACGGCAAGGCAGCGAAGGTTCCCGTGATGACCTCATGGAAGCGGCCGGAGACGTCCTGGCCGGCGGCGGGGTCCGCGACCGTGAGCCTGCCCGCCGTCCCCGCGCCCGCGGCCAGTGCCGCCCGGGCCGCCGGGCCTGGGCCTGGAGCGGTCAGGGCGGGGAACCTTCCGGTGTGGGCTGGCGCGGCATCCGGAGCGGTCGCCCCGTCGAGGGTGCGGGTGACCGTGGCGCCGCATTCGGCCGCGTCGGCGGCCGGGATCCCCGGCGTCATCCTCACGGTCGGCCGCGTCGACGAGCTGGGGGCGGCCGCGCGGCTGCACGTGAGCGTGAACTACTCCTCGTTCGCCTATGCCTACGGCGGGAACTACGCCTCAAGGCTGCACCTGGTCGAGCTGCCCGCCTGCGCGCTGACCACGCCACGGGTAGCGTCCTGCCGCACCCAGACGCCGCTCGCCTCAGCCGACGATGTGAAGGCAGCCAGCGTGGGCGCGGATGTCAGCCTGCCCGCCGCCCAGGCCGCGTCCGCGGCCGGGACCGGCGCGGGCAGGGCGCGGCCGGCTGCGGCACCCCCTCCTGCCGCGGCCGGCCAGGGATCGGTGGTGCTCGCGGCCACACCCGCACCGTCGGGCAGCGGGGGCGACTTTACGGCGACGCCGCTGTCAGAGGCCGGGTCGTGGTCGGCGGGCGGCCAGTCCGGCGCGTTCGATTACGCCTATCCCGTCTCCGTGCCTCCGGTGCCAGGAGGCCTGGAGCCGGACGTGAGCCTGGGCTACAACTCGCAGGCGGTGGACGGCCTGACCTCCTCCACCAACAGCCAGGCGTCCTGGATCGGGGACGGGTGGGACTACTCGCCGGGCTACGTCGAGCGGGACTACCAGTCCTGCGAGCAGAATCCCGCGGGCAGCACGAAGACAGGTGACTTCTGCTGGTCGGCGAACGATACGACGACCCTGTCGCTGAACGGGCAGGACACCACCCTGGTGAAGGACGGCTCGACCGGAGCATGGCATCCGGAGGCCGATAACGGCGAGAAGGTCTCCTATCAGACAGCCGGCCCGGCGACGAGCAACGGCACCTGCGACAACGGCTACTGGGTGATCACGCAGACCGACGGCACGAAGTACTATTTCGGGCTGAACGAGCTGCCTGGCTACGCCGCGGGTGACGCGGCCACGGGCAGCTCGTGGAACATGCCGGTGTACGGGATCCCGTCGGGGCAGCCGTGCTACAAATCCTCGACCTTCGCCTCCTCAAGCGCCTACGAGGCATGGCGCTGGAACCTGGACTACGTGACCGACCCGCATGGGGACGCCGTCGCGTATTTCTACAGCCAGGAGACCAACTACTACGCCAGCGACAACGGAACCAAGGCGACTGCCGCCTACCAGCAGGCGGGGGCCTTGTCGAAGATCGAGTACGGGCTGCGCGCCGGCGCCGTATACGGGGTCACCCCCGCCGCGCAGGTGACGTTTACCACCGGCACCTCCCGGACCGACGTGCCCACCGACCTGACCTGCGCCTCTGGAGCCGCGTGCAGTGTGGTGTCGCCGACGTTCTGGGGGAGATACCAGCTCACCTCGATAACGACGCAGGCGCTCAAGGGCTCGTCGCTGGAGAACGCGGATTCCTGGGCGCTGTCGCAGACGTACCCGTCGACCGGGGATATCACCACGCCGCCGTCGCTGTGGCTGTCCGCCATCACGCGGACCGGCCAGGACGGCACGGCGGTATCGCTGCCGTCGGTGAGCTTCCTCGGGGCCGCGATGCCCAACCGGGTGGAGACCAGCGCCGAGCTCAGCGACGGGTACTCGATCATCACCCGGATACGGCTGACCTCGATCACCAACGAGACCGGCGGGGTCACCAGCATCGGCTACGCGACCCCGGGCGGCGCGTGTACCACCGGGAACTTCCCCGCGCCCGATGCCAACACGCTGTCGTGCTATCCCGACTACTGGACCCCGGGGGCGACCTGCCCGGACCCGACGAAGACACCGCCCTGCCTCGACTGGTTCAACAAGTACGCGGTCAGCAGCGTCACCCAGCACGACACGACGGGCGCCGGCCTGCCGGTGGTCACCGGCTACCAGTACTCGGGGGCGGCCTGGCACTATAACGACGACTCCCTCACCCGGTCGAAGAACCGGACCTGGGATCAGTGGCGCGGCTTCCGGCAGGTGACCACCCAGAACGGTGCGTCCCCGGACCCGGTGACCAGGAGCGTGCGAACCTACTTCCAGGGAATGAACGGCGACTACCAGTCCGGCGGCGGCACCTCTTCGGTGTCGCTGACCAGCTCGCAGGACGGCAGCGACGTGGTCGCCGACTCCGGCCAGTACGCGGGGCTGGAGTTCGAGCACGCCGTGTATAACGGCAGCAACGGGTCGCTGGTGAGCGACACCGTCACGCTGCCGTGGACCTCGGCCGCGACCGCCACCCAGTCGCAGCCCTCGCCGCTGCCCGCACTCAGGTCGTACCTGACCGGCACCACCAAGACGAAGGTCTACACCGCGCTGGCCAGCGGCGGGAACCGCGAGTCAGACACGGCATACGCCCATGACTCGTACGGGCGGGTCATCTCCGCGTCGGACGTTCCCGATACCTCGGATGCTTCGCAGGACACCTGCACCACCACGGCCTATGCCGACAATGCCAGCACGTGGATCCTGAACCTGCCCGCCGAGGTGAAGGTGGTCTCCGTCCCGTGCGGCACCACGCCGAGCCTGCCCGCGGACGCCGTGTCCGACAAGCTGACATTCTACGACGGCGCGACGTCGCTGAGCGCGGACACTCCTTCCGCCGGGAACGTGACGCAGACGCAGCTGGCCACCTCGTACTCGGGTTCCGCTCCGGTGTACACGCCCGAGTCGAAGGCGGCCTACGACGAGTACGGGCGGGTGCTCACCTCCACGGACGCCGACAGCCGGACCACCACGACCAGCTATGTGCCCGCGACAGGAGCCGAGCCGGCCTCGAAGACGGTGACCGACCCGGCGGGCCTGGTCACGACGACGACCTACGATCCCGCCAGGGACCTTCCGCTGACGGTCACGGATCCGGCCGGGCTGACCACGACCGAGCAGTACGACGGGCTTGGCAGGCTGACCGCCGCGTGGACCCCGGGAAACGCCACGACAGGCCCGGCGAATGACACGTTCTCCTACACGCCGAGCCATACCGTGCCGTCGGTCGTGACCTCGCGCACCCTCGCGCCGGACGGGTCAGCCTACCTGGCGAGCGAGACGCTCTATGACGCGCTCGGCCGGACACGGGAAACCCAGCACCAGACCCCAGACGGGGGCTGGGACATCACCGACACCGTCTACAACTCCGACGGGAACCAGACGCTCACGTCCGGCCCGTATTACGCGACAGGCATCACGCCGGGGACGCTTGTGGCGGCACCGGAGGCCGAGGTGGCCTCGCAGCAGGGCAAGGTCTACGACGGAGACGGCCGGGTGGTGCGGGATGTCGCCTACTCGCAGGGGAAGGAGACGTGGGAGACCGACACCAGCTACGGCGGCGACTACACCACGGCCGTGCCCGTATGCACCGCCGCGGTGCCTGTCTGCGGCGGTACCGCGCGGACGACGCTCACCGACGGCCGGGGCCTGACTACCCAGATCGACCAGTACCACGCGGGCGTCCCCGACGTGCCGTCCGACCCGGCCGCCGACTTCGACAAGACCTCCTACACCTACGCGCCGTCGAAGAAGCTCGCGGCCATCACCGATTCGTCAGGGAACAAGTGGTCCTACACCTACAACCTGGCGGGCGACCAGACATCACAGTCCGACCCGGACGCGGGCACCTTGAGTTCTGCCTATGACGCGGCGGGGCGGCTTGTGTCCACCACGGACGCCCGCGGCAAGCAGGTCTCGTACGTATATGACGCCGACGGGCGCAAGATAGCTGAGTACGACACGACCGCCGGTGCGGCGGAGAGCCCGGCGGACGAGATCGCCTCCTGGACCTACGACACCCTCGCCAGGGGCAAGCTGACCTCATCGTCGTCCTACTACGGCGGGCAGGCGTACACCGACGCGGTGACCGGCTACAACGCGTTCGGCGAGCCGAAGGGCGGCTATACGGTCATTCCCTCCGCCCAGGGGAACCTGGCGGGCACCTACCTGACCGAGTACACCTCGTACACCCCGGCCGGGCAGCTGGCGGCTTACGAGGATTCCGCGGCGGGCGGCCTGCCGGCCGAGACCGTCAGTTATGGCTACGACGCGGCCGGCCAGCCGACATCGGCGACGGGCATATGGGCATATGCCTACTCGCTGTCCTACACCGAGCTCGGCCAGCCGCTCGAATACAAGATGGGGTCAGGTTCCGAGCCCGCGTACGTCCTGGATTCCTATGACCCGCAGACCCAGCTGCCGAGCGAGCAGCAGACGGAGACCGGCATCACTCCGGTCACCGTCGATGACACGCACTATGCCTATGACAATGCCGGTAACGTGACGTCGGAGGCCGACACGCCGTCCGGCGGTCCGGCTCAGGTGCAGTGCTTCACCTACGACTATCTCGGCAGGCTGACCCAGGCGTGGTCGCAGGGCAGCAGCGGCTGCGCCTCCGCGCCGAGCACGTCGGCGGAGGGCGGGGCCGCGCCGTACTGGAGTTCCTACACGTACAACGCGATCGGCAACCTTACCTCGCAGACCTCGACCAGCCAGTCCGGGCAGGCCACCACCACGACAGACAATTATCCGGCCGCGGGCGCGGCGCAGCCGCACGCGCCGTCGTCACAGCAGGTGTCCGGCTCGTCGGGGACCACCACCACGGCGTACCTCTACGACGCGTCCGGGCAGCTTTCCTCGGCCTCAGGAACCAGCCAGTCACGGTCGCTGTCCTGGGATGACGCGGGCCGCCTCGCCAGCATCGCCACCACCCCGGCCGGCTCCGCCACGCCGTCGACGACGAGCTACCTGTATGACGCGGACGGGACCCTGCTCCTGCAGAAGGATCCCGGCCAGACGACCCTGTACCTGCCCGACGAGCAGCTGGTACTCAACACGACCACGGGCGCGGTGTCGGGAACCCGGTACTACACCATCGGCGGGCAGGCCATCGCCGCCCGTACCTCCACCGGGTCGGTGGACTACCTCATCGGCGACAGGGAAGGTACGTCCGGGCTGTCGATCGACTCGGGCACCCTCGCGACCACCCGCCGTTACTACGATCCCTACGGCAACGCCATCGGCGCCGCGCCCTCATCGTGGCCAGGGGACAAGGGGTTCGTCGGCGGCACCGCCGATACCGCGACTAGCCTCACCAACCTGGGCGCCCGAGAGTACAGCCCCGCCAGCGGCCAGTTCATCTCCCCCGACCCGTTGCTGGCTCCGATGGATCCCCAGAATCTCAACCCCTACGCTTACGCGGCCGATAACCCGTCGACCCACTCCGACCCCTCCGGCGCGGTCTGCATCCCCGGGTTCTGCGACCCCTTCCCCTACGGCGGCCCGCCGCCGCCAGGTCACGGCGGCGGTGGCGGCGGTGGCCGTGGTGGCGGTGGTGGTGGTGGCAACGGCGGTGGGGGCGGGCCGCCGACTACGAATCTGTCACCGCCCCTCATCAGCGCTACCGGCCAGGTGATCCGCGGTACTGGTTCGCCCTACATCACCCCCAAGCCTGTCGTGCGCAAGACCACCAACGGCAGCCCCGCCAGCGAAGCCACCTGCAACTCCGGCGTCTCTCTCCGTGTGGCCGGTCCCCCGTCCGGCGGCTGTCGCCCAGCCCGGCTGTCCGGTGGAGGCGGGTTCTCACTGGGCGGGTTCATCAAGTTCATCAACCGGGCCGCGCCCATCATCACGGCGGTGGCGATCGCGACATCGTTCATCCCCGGAGTGGACGCGGCAACCGGCGCGCTCGCCTTCGCGGTGGATGCCATCAGCGTCGCCTCAGCCGGCGCGGACCTCGCCACGGCGGCGACATCTAGCTATGCCATAGCTGAGGACATCAGGCACGGCAAGGGCGCCGGGCAGACTGCCGTGGATGCCGGTGGCCTGGTCCTCAGCCTGGTGGGTGCCGGTGCCGCGGCGAAGGTGTACCAGGCTGAACGCGCTGCCCAATCCGCCGAAGAAGGAGCACGCGCCGCCGCCGCCAGGCTGGACGGGGCGATCAGCAGCGCCTCGCGGCACTTCTCTGGCCCGCTCCCGTCGCGGATGCGGGCGTTCAGCGCGATGCAGAATGCGACGGGCTACACCGGGGCGCTCGCCGCGGTGCACGCAACGACCGTGGACCTAGGTGCGGCAGAAGCAGCCTACGACTTCGTGTCAGGCACGAGCCTGGCGTACACGGAAGCGTTCAGTAACCCATATTAAGATGGTGCTTTCACCTGCCGGTCAGCAAGGACTTCCTGGGAAGCACAGCGTCAAGTGCCTGAGCGTTGGACAGGAAGGGCTGCCGTGGCGATCATCGTGGAGTACTGGCTTGCCGACCGTTTCGGGAGGGCGTGGCTGCGGCTACGCAAGCGCGAGCGGCTGGCACTGGCCGAGAAGATGGCAAGCTGCGGAGTAGTTGCTCACGGCGGCAGGCTGCCAGCCGGGAAGCTGTGGAAGGCGCAGGCCTTCGCCGCGCTCATGTGGTTCCGGGTCGCCATCGTGATCGCAGTATTCCTTGGCGTAATAGCCATTCCAGCGGCCTCGCTGCGCAATAATGGCGTGCGGAACGTAATTGCGGACGTCGTGCTAGTTCTCGGTAGCATCGCCGTTATTTCGGGGGCTCAGATGGGGATGATCAGTTACCGGAGGAATAGCACGCACCGTCATATCCTGAGAGCCGGGCCACAGTCGGCTCTGAAGGTCCTGGAGGATGGTGCGAGAGGCCTGCCCCGGCCCGGTGACTTCTGGCTCATCCTTGCGATCACCCTGGCCGGCTCTGCGCTGATCTTCTACAGCGCGTCCCACCCTTCGGCGTAGCGTTCCGCCGCGACCGCCTGATGGTGTCAGGTAGCGGCCCAGATCTCGCCAGCCTGGCCGTAGCAGTCGTCCTGGATTAGCTGGGTGCCGTTGATGGTCGTGTTGCCCGGGTCGTCCAGGCACTTGCCTGAGCTGAGGTTCTCCAGCTGTCCCCGCGGCCCGATGACCCACTTCTGGTTGGTGGCTCCAGTGCAGCTCCACAACTGGAGCAGCGCGCCATCCAGCTTGCTGGCGCCGGTTACGTCAAGGCACTTGCCCTCGATCTGCAGCGTGCCGCCCGGCTCCACCGTCCACCGCTGGGAGGCGGCGTCGCCGTTGCAGGCGTAGACCTGGATCACGTTGCCGTTGCCGCTGCCGCCGCCCGTGTCGTCCATGCACTTGCCGGAAACCCCGGACTGCACCGAGCTGGCCGGCAGCGTCCACTGCTGGCTGGCCGCGCCGGTGCAGTCATGGATGTCCACCTGAGTGCCGTTCGTCGTGCTGCTGCCTGGGTCATCAAGGCACCTGCCGGAGACCGGGCTGACGAGTTCCCCGCCCGGCTCGATCGCCCACTGCTGGTTGGCGCCGCCGAGGCAGGACCACAGCTGGATCTTGGAACCGTTCGCGGTGCCGTTGCTGGTGATATCGGCGCACTTGCCGTTGATGGTCAGCGTCCCGGCGCCGCCAGGGCTGCCGTCTGGCTGGTAGGTCCAGTCCTGGGTGGTCAGGCCGTTGCAGGCATAGATCTGGATCTTGTTGCCGTTGGTGCTGCTGCCGCCGGTGTTGTCCAGGCACTTGCCGCCGAGGTTCAGGTGAACGGGACCGGAGACGGCAACGTAGCCGGTGCGCAGCGACGGGACGGTGACGATGCTGAATTTCACCGATCCGGTACCCGCGGGCTCGCTGGCCGTGACCGTCACCGCGGCAGTCCCGGCTGCGCCGCTCAGCGTGCCGGAGATCAGGCCGGTCCCCGAGTTGATGGTCAGGCCCGCCGGCAGGCCTGTCGCGGTATAGGTCAGCGTCTGCCCGGCGGCGGAGTCGGTCGCGCCGATGGGCAGGCTGACGGATGCGCCCGTCTCATAGTCCTGCACGCCCGGATCGGCGATCGTCACCAGGTCTCCCGCCGCGCTGCTCGCGAAGCCCGTGATGTTGTCCGGGGTACCCCACCCTGTCGGCCCGTCGTAGCCGGTTCCCGCGGCGCACAGGTAGGCGCGGTTCGTCTCACAGGTGCCGTTTGACCCGCTTGTGACGTCGTTGAAGTCCGCGGCATGCCCGCTCTGGTACAGGTAGGACGCGGGGTAGGTGCCTGCCGCCGGGAAGCCGGTGAGCGCGTAGACCGACGCGATGATCGACGACGCGACGCTCGTGCCGCCGCCCACGCCCCAGCCCGCTGACCGGGTGGCGGTACCAGAGAACGCGGTGGAGTCGTAGACGGCCACGCCCGTGCTCGGGGCGGCGACCGCTGCCACGTCGCTGGCCGTCCGGTTCAGGCAGCCACCAGGCGATGAGTCGTCCGCCGTCTGCCAGGACGGCTTAGGCCCGGCCGTCGCGCAGCCGGACCCTGTGCCGTTCCACGCCGTCTCCGTCCAGCCGCGCGAGGTGCCGGACGCCTGGGTCAGGCTGGTGCCGCCGGCCGAGGTCACGAACTGGGAGGCGGCCGGCCACGCCGTGCGGTACCCGGCGTCTCCCGCCGCGAAGACGATGGCCTTGCCGGGGGCGTTGAAGTACAGGTTGTCGTCGGCGGATTCGCCTGCGAACTCTGGGCTGCCCCAGCTGTTGGCGATGAAGCTGGTGTCAAGCTCGGCCGACAGCTCGGCCTCGCCGAGGTCGGCGACGCTCGCCGAGTTGCCCTCGATGAGCAGGATCCGGCAGTTCGGGCATATCGCTGACACCATGTCCAGGTCGGCGGATTCTTCCCAGGTCCAGTCGCCGTTGGCCGGCGACGGGGCCGCGGGCAGCGGGCTGCGCTGATTCATCTCGTTGACCTTGATGACGCAGCCGACGCCGGTGGACGCGTCGCACGCGGGCAGGCCCCATTGCGACCGGTAGGTAGCCAGGTCGGCTGCCGCGGTCGTGTCGTCGTAGGCGTCCACCACGGCGACAGTCTCCGGCGTTGTCCCTGACACGCCCCCCGTGGCCGAGGCGCTTGTCAGGTTGTAGGCGCTCTGCAGGCTCGCCGGGGCGTACCCGGACACGGTCGCGGCGGCCTGGATGCCGAGCCCGCCTTGCACATCGGTGCGGAAAAGGGACATGCACTGCATCTGCCCCGGCTGCGCTGGAAGCGGGCAGGCGCTCGCCTCGTTACCAGCCAGGATGGCGGGCGCGGGCGCGGTATCGAACTGCTGTGGCAGCGGCGCGGGGGTGACCAGTGGCGTTGGCGGGAACGCATCGAGCGGGCGGGCCGCGGCGGGTGCCGCCGCGAGCCCGAGGAAGCCGAGGGCGATCGCGGTGACAAGGGCTCCCTGGCGCCGCAGGGGCGGGACCACGCGCATAAGTCCTCCCGGGATACAGGGCGGTCCGTGGGGAGGCAAGGGTTCGCCGAACGGATACGCGGTGGCACCTAGCCGATGCCGCCATCTCCCCGGCGTTACCCGCGTCGTCGCCATGCCTGCATCCGCAAGAGACGAGAGTGACGGCCGCCGCTAGCGTCCGGCTAGCGCGGTCGCCCGATGATCAAGTTGAGACGTTCCGGTTTCAAGATTGTTTTCCCTGGGGAGCAATTTCTTGCGCCTCCGGCACGTCTTCATGGTGATAAGACGGATGCTCGTGGCGGGAGGCGGGGATGAGCCTGATGCGAAGCAAGCGAGACGTGCTGCGTGCGGCGGCCGGGGCATGCGGTATGTCCTTGCTGGCGGCAGGTTGCCTGGGTCACGCGAGCGCGGGCTCGCTGGGCAGGCCGACCCAGCCGCGCCACACGGCTCCGCCGCCTCCCCTCGCTGTCCTGCAGATCACGCCGGATCGCGGGCACGATGTCAGGCCCGACCAGGGCGTCACGATCACCGCGGCAGGAGGGGCGCTGACGCGGGTGCGCGTCGTGGCCGCCGGGCAGCTGGTGCCGGGAGTGTTCAGCGATGGCGGCGTGCAATGGCAGGCCGAGTGGCCGCTGCAGCCCTCCGCGCACTACGCGGTGACCGCCGTGGCCGAGAACAGCGCGGGTAAGGCGACCGTCGCGTCGGCGGCGTTCAGCACGCTTACCCCTGGCGCGGTCATGACCGCGTCCTCAAACGTCAGCGACGGCGACGTCGTCGGCGCGGGGGAGCCGATCGTCATCCAGTTCGACCACCCGGTAGCGGATGAGGCCGCCGCGGAGCGGGCGATCACGCTCGAGACGTCGGCGCCCGTCACCGGTGCGTGGGCCTGGTTCGGCAGGCAGGAGCTGGACTTCCGGCCGCAGGCATACTGGCCCGCGCACACCCAGGTGTATCTTGACGCGCACTTCAGCGGGCTGGCGGCCACGGACGGGGCGTATGCCACCGGGAACCTGGCGGTGCGGTACTCGATCGGGGACAGCCAGATTGCCATCGCCAACACCAGGACCCACCGGCTTCGCTACTACCTGAACGGCCGGCTGCTGTGGAACTGGCCGATGAGCAGCGGCGCGGACCGGGTGGATCCGATCACCGGCGAGAGCCTCGCCACCGAAGACGGGACATTCCTCACCATCTACAAGGCGAATCCGGTGATCATGAGCTCGGCGAGCACCGGGATCACCAGCGGGCCGGATTTCTTCCCGCCGACGCCCGTGTACGAAGCGGTGAACTTCACGCCGAGCGGCGACTACGTGCACTCCGCCCCGTGGTCGGTGGGCGAGCAGGGGTCCGAGAACGTCAGCCACGGCTGCGTGAACCTCAGCCCGGATGACGCGGCCCTTTTCTATGACCGGGCCCAGATCGGCGACATCGTTCAGGTCACCGGCAGCCCGGTGCGGGCGACCCCGGAAGACCAGACTGACTGGACGTACTCGTGGAGCAGGTGGCTGTCCCGTGGCGCGCCTCGCGGTGAGGTCGTCAGTGCCGGGCCGCAGGGCTCGGCTGAGTACGAACCGGCGTCCCGTGCCATGCCGCCACGTATGAAGAGCTTATCTAGCCTCACGGTTCCCATGTTTCTCATGTGGTTCCCCTGCTCCCAGCCATCCCCGTATGAGATCCTTTTGTATTACCGCGGTCGATGCGCGACGTATTAGCGGGACTTCCGGTTCACACCGGATCTATTACAGCTTATTACGGTCTTCAGGACCGGTCGGGACGGTCCGCGCATTCCTGATGTGGCGCAGTGCTCCTGACGTGGGATAACGGCATCTCCGGATTGAATTATTCACATTTTATTACGGTCCGGGCCGGGCATATTAGGTCAGAATTATGCCGATAACCTGGCTGCCGATGCCATGGCGACGGGGAAACGTATAGCGGGAGCTTTCTTACATCCGGCTCACAGCCTGCCATATTTTTTTGCGCTGGGGAGGGTGAATGGCATCCTTCAGGCAGAGCGGGGTCCTTCTGCCGGCCAAGCGCGAGCGCCAGGTGGCTATCGTGCTTCCGCCAGTTGCCCCCCGGATGTCACCGGTTATGAAGGAGATCGCCAGGCATGAGTAGCGAGGAAAGGCGTCCCGCCGGACGCGGGCGGCATGCCCCGCAGCATCGCAAGGAGCCGGCCTGGACCGTCGGCGACCTGGTTCCCGACGGGGTCGGCTCGAAGATCGTCGCCGCGGGAGTGGCAAGCGCGGCGCTGGTCATCCCGGCCGCGGCGGCATTCGCCTCGCCGAGCTCGATCGCGCTGACCGCCGCGGGTCCGGGATCGAACGTGATCACCGCGAGCCAGGCCCTCGGCGCCGGCGTGCCGTTCCGCGCGTACACCGTCGCGCAGTCAGCCGTCGGCGCCGGGCTGGGCAGCCCCCTGCGGTCGCAGTCGCCGCATCAGCAGGCCGTCCGGCAGAGCGCCGCGGGAGACCACGTCAACAGCGATCGGCGGCTGCAGGGGATACCGCTGCACAAGCTGACAGCACGGCAGCAGCGTCTGCTGCAGCAGAAGGAGCCGCCGAAGCAGCAGTCACAGGACCCGAGGACAATGGCCAGCGATCAATCGGCTGACAGCACCCTCGTGCTCCCGGCGGCCGGGACCGCGACCCCGGCCGCCGGCACCGCGACCCCGGCCGCGGCGGCGGCCCAGGGCCCTGGCCTGTTGCTCGAGCCGGACGGGACGTCCGTCACGCTGCCCCCGTCGGCCGGCAACGTGTACACGGTGCCTGCCGGAAGCCTGGTCATCACGTCTGACGGCACGATGGTGACCCCGCCCGCCGGCACTTACACGACGCCCTACGGCCTCATCACCGTGAGCCCGGCTAGCGGGACTTCGGCGGCTCCGGTCACCGGCACCGCGACTTCAGCCGCACGTACCGCGGCCCCGATCGCCACTGCCCCGGCCCAGGCTGCGGCGGCCGCTGTGGCCAGGCCCCCGGCGGCGGCAAAGCCTGCTGTCCAGATCGTCAGCGCGATGGGCGGCCTGACCGTTACCGACGGCGGTGCGGTCACTCCCAATGGCATGGTGACCCTGTCCTTTCCCGGCACGAGCATCGGGGGCAGCCTCCCCCTGTCGCTCCCTGCCATCCAGGCCCAGCCTGCGGCCCAGCCGGCCTTCACGCTGGACCAGAACACGGTGAACCAGGCGATAGCAGGCGATCCGGTGCTCGCGAACCTGCCGTCCGCGCTCTTCGGTCCCCAGTCGTTCGTGCCGCTGCCCGCACCGATCCCGAATCTAGCGCCACCCTCGGCTCCGGCTCCGGCTCCGGCTCCGGCTCCGGCTCCGGTGCCGGCGACCGGTACCGCGATCGCCTCGGATACCGGCGATGCGGAACTGCCGCCGAACTCCAGCCCGACGTCCGGCGGGGCGATACCGGGAATTCCCGCGTTTGGCACGCAGGACCCCAATGCTCAGGACCCGGCCACGACGAACACGAAGGTCGCGAACGATCCGACCGCGCAGGATCCGAATTCGGCCACGCAGACTCCGCCCGTTTCGATTCCGCCGGCTCCCGTGGACACGACCCCGCCGCCCGTGGACACGACCCCGCCGCCCGTGGACACGACCCCGCCGCCCGTGGAGATCCCTCCACCCCCGATGGTCGCGTACAACCCCCCGACGGGTGGCGGCGGCTACTACGGCGGCGGCTACTACGGCTAGGGCCCACCCGACTTCCTCCTCTCCACGAGGCTCCGGCCGCGGCCGGAGCCGGAAAGGCTGATTACCATGCAGCAGCCACGAGCGCAGGCACCTGGCGCGGTGTGCGATTCGGCGAGCGCGCTGGCGGACCAGGTGACAGGCCCCCTGCCATTCCCGTGGCCCGGGGCGGCCGGCGGCGAGGGCCGGTCCGGCGTGCGCGCGGACCCGGTCTTCGTGCTGTGCGCGGCCCGGTCGGGATCGACGCTATTGCGGTTCCTGCTGGACGCCCACCCTGATCTGGCCTGCCCGCCAGAGACCGAGATGCCAGCGTTGTGCTCGCAATTGGCGGGCGCGTGGTCCCTGCTGGCGGGGACACCTCTGGTGGCGAGCCGTGGTGGCGAGCCGCCGGTGATCCCCGATCCCGTGCTCGCCGGCATCCGGCACACTGTGCACCTTATGGTCGAGCCGTACCTGGCGCGGCAGGCCAAGAAGCGTTATTGCGACAAGAGCCTTTACGCGGCACGGCATGCGAGTCTTCTGCGGCAGGTATTCCCCGCGGCGAAGTTTATCTGCCTGTACCGGCATCCGATGGACGTGATCGCTTCGGGGATCGAGGCATGTCCGTGGGGACTGAAAGGCTTCGGGTTCGACTCTTATGCGGCGGATTCCCCGGGGAATGCCGTACTGGCGCTGGCCCGGTTCTGGGCTGATCATGCCGCGGCGATCCTGGCGGTGGAGGAACGGTTTCCCGACCGCTGCCACCGGGTGCGGTACGAGGACCTGATCGCCGACCCCGAGGGCATCGCCGATGGGATCTTCCGATTCCTCGGCGTGCCGTCGTCGCCGGGGATCTCCTCCCGGTGCTTCGCGCCCGAGCGTGAGCGCCTCGGGCCGGGGGATTACAAGATCTGGCAAACCTCGAGGATCACCGCCGACTCGGTGGGCCGGGGATGGTCCATCCCGGCAGGCCTGATCACGCAGCCGGTAACCGTGGCGGTCAACGAATTGGCCGACAAGCTCAGGTATGTCCGGGTCGATGAGAAATGGAGCGTGGCCGAGACGCCCCCCGACCCCCGGCTGCCGGCCGACGGGGAGCCTGCCGACCGCACGGCGGTGGCGTCCGCAGGCGACACCCGGCAGCTGCCGCGGGCATACCTGCTCCTTGGCGATCGCCTGCAGACCGGGCTGTTCCGGGTCAGTGATCGGTTCACCCGCCGCTGGGAACCCTGCTCAGCGGAGTCGTTCCTGGTCGTCGCCACCTCGCCGTCCGAGGCGGGCGGCTCGGCGAGGTGGCGGGTCGACCTTGCCGCCAGGACCGTCACCCTCGCCGACGCGAGCCGGGGCGGTGACGGCGCCGCGGGCGCCGCCGCCTGGCACATCATCGGGTCGGCCGACACGTGGGAACGGGTGATCCGCGGCGCCGCCAACCTCAACGTCGCGCTGCGCCGCCGTGAGCTGCGCTACTGCGACACAGGCGACGCCGGTTCCGTCACCGTCACCAGGGTCGGCATGCTCGCCGATCTGCTCGGCATCACCTCGTGGCGATCCGCGGAGTCCGCCAGTCAGCCGCTGGCCCCGTCGGCCGCCTGTGCGTAACAGCTAAACCACCGATCACGAAGGAGATCATCAGCAATGAGCAGCGGGAAGAGGATTTCCTCAGCGGCGAAGCGGCGGGCCCCGCAGCATCGCCAGGGCCGCGGGCGGCATAGAGAGCCACCGCGGACGGTCGGCGACCTGGTCGCGGTGCCTGGTCATGCTGGAGCCGGGCTCCTCGCCGTCGGCGCCATCGGATCGGTCGCGATGATGGCCATGCCAGCCGGGATCGCCTCCGCCGCCACCGGCGCCAGCCCGGCGATGTCCCCGGCGGCCAGCGTCCAGCCGGCATCCGCGCCGGCGCCGGCCACCGCGGGGACAGCGACAACGGGCCCGCAGGTAACCGCCCCGGTAGCGTACGCGCCTAATCCGGTCGTCAAGGTGGTTATTATCGGCGACTCATACACGAGCGGTGAAGGCAACAATGATTCGACATACACGACCAACGCCAACGGGCAAGTCATGCCGCAGCACCAGTCGAATATGTCACCCACGATGCAGGCGCTGCAGCAAATCATAAACGCGAATCCGGGGATCGATTTCCAGGTAACCAACGTCGCGGTGTCAGGCGCGACAAGAAGCGATGCATATTCACCCTCGCAACCGGGAACGCCAAACGTGCAGCCGTCCCAGCTGAGCGCGGTTCAGAACGCTGATATCGTGATCAATGGCTTCGGCGGCAACGACGCTGGCTTCCCTGCCTGGGCCAGGACCCTGATGAGCCCGGCCACCTCTGATGCCTCAGTTCCGGCGCTATGGACTGGAGATCCTAGCAATCCGTCGGCTCCTAACTACTCGCAGTTCTTTACCAGCGGGCTGAACCTGAGCAGCCAGGTAAATATTATCAATGACATCGCGCAGAACGCGAAGCCGGGTGCGGTGATCATCACCAACGGGTATCCGCAGGTCTTCGGGGATACAGCACCGAGCTGGAGTCCCTTCTCCCCGTATACCACGACGCTCGGCCAGAATGCGGCAACCTACTCCAACCTGTTCGCGCAGAATCTCAGCTCGGACAATCAGTCCGCTGCGCAAATAGCGGAAGTAAAAAACTATCCGGCCTATGGGACCACGAGCTACTTCGGCAATCTGCAGGGTGCACTGAACGGGGGCGTGATCGGATCGCCCAATCCGATGGTTAACTACATCAATACCACGATCTGGCCTCCTGGAGTTGACCAGTCGTCGTTTCACCCGAATCCACTGGGGCAGACAGCGGAGGGCTCAGCGCTGCTGCCAATTGTAGGCCAGGCGGTCCAGGACGTGGGAAACCGCAACGGCTTCCAGGTCAATACCAACGTTCAGCCCGTCATGGACACGTTCGCATATGAATGGAACAACCGCGTTGACGTGCCGCTACAGGTGCAGTCAAACCAGCAGTACCAGCAGGGCCAGCTGATGCAGCAGGCGCAGCAGGGACCGCAATTCAACGCGGACGGCACGCCCGCGAATCTGTGGACTGCCCTGACGGCCCGGTACCCGCAACCGTCGGCGGATCAGAACGCGGGGTGGCCGCCGGTCCAGGGCACCCCGACCGCCTTCCCGGCGCAGCAGCTGCCCGGGCAGCCCGCTGCTTCGCCCGTGCAGCCTCCGTCGCCGGAGAATCAGCAGAACCAGGTGGCACCGCCAGCGGATGCGGTCCAGCCGCCCGTGGTGGTGCCGGCTCCGGATGCGGTCCAGCCGCCCGTGGTGGTGTCGGCTCCGGATGCGGTCCAGCCGCCCGCGGTGGTGCCGGTTCCGGATGCGGTCCAGCCGCCCGCGGTGGTGCCGGTTCCGGATGCGGTCCAGCCGCCCGCGGCTACCGACACGACGGACGCCTCGGACCCCGCGGCCAATCCGCCTGCGCAGCTGGTCGCGTCCATCGATCCGAGCGCGAGCCCGGCTTACAGCGGTCCCAGTTCCTCGGGCTCAGGCTGAGGGCTGGCTGGCGTGCCGGACGAGGCCTGGGTGAGACAGCCCTGCTGCGAGGCATCCCGGCCTCGTCCGGCTGAGCGGAATCCGGATCAGTCGGCCGTGTCGAAGTTGACGGAGCTGTAGGCGCGCAGTTTCCACAACTGGTGCTCGCTGGTGATGCTGCGGATGGTCCCGGACCGCGATCGCATGACCAGGGAGTGAGTGGCGGCGCCGCCGTGATGGTGATACCGCACCCCGGCCATCAGCTCGCCGTCTGTGATGCCCGTGGCGGCGAAGAACACGTCGTCGGAGGAGACCAGCTCATCGGTAGCGAGCACGCGGTCCAGGTCGTGCCCGGCGTCGAGGGCCCGGCGGCGCTCGGCGTCGTCTCGCGGCCAGAGCTTGCCGAGCACCACCCCGCCGAGGCATTTGATGGCACAGGCGGCGATGATCCCCTCAGGCGTTCCGCCCACGCCGAGCAGCAAGTCCACCCCGGTACCCTCGCGCGCGGTCATGATCGCGCCAGCGACGTCGCCGTCGGTGATGAGCTTGATCCTCGCGCCGGCCGCGCGCACCGCCGAGATCAGGTCGGCATGTCGCGGCCTATCCAGGATCACTACGGTGACGTCCTGCGGGGAGCATCCTTTCGCCCTGGCGACGGCGTTTATGTTCGCGGCTGGGGGGGCGTCGATGTCAACGACATCCGCGGCGGCGGGGCCAGTGACCAGCTTTGACATATAGAAGACGGCCGACGGATCGTACATTGAGCCGCGTGCCGCCACGGCGAGCACGCTAATCCCGTTCGGCATGCCGTTGGCGCATAGCCGGGTGCCGTCGATCGGGTCCACCGCGACGTCGCAGGCCGGGCCGCTGCCGTCCCCTACGCTCTCGCCGTTGTAGAGCATCGGCGCGTTGTCTTTCTCGCCCTCGCCGATGACGACGACGCCGTCCATCGAGACCGTGTTGATCAGCAAGCGCATCGCGTTCACAGCGGCTGCGTCAGCCCCGTTCTTGTCACCACGGCCTACCCAGCGGCCCGCGGCCATCGCCGCTGCCTCGGTGGCCCTGGCTAGCTCCAGGGCGAGGTTACGGTCTGGCGCCTGCGGGGGGTGTTGGGGGGTCGTCCCCCCAGGCAAGTACCGCGGGGGGTGTTGGGGGGTCGTCCCCCCAGGCAAGCACCGCGGGGGGTGTTGGGGGGTCGTCCCCCCAGGCAATGCCCCTTGCGGGGGGTGTTGGGGGGTCGCCCCCCCAGGCAAGTACCGCGGGGGACCCGTGGGTGTGATCGCGGCCTGGTCCTCGGTCATGGCGGGCGTACCCTTCCTGATCGGCGGTGATGTGATCCTATGTTCCGCGCCTCGCTAGGCCATTCGGGTGCTGACCACCCGGCGCTCCCGTAGCGGCCGCCCCGCCCGTGCGGACGGCGTAGCCTGGGCACCTGTAACGACGGACCGGGAGAAGCGCGGGGGTCAGCGCATGACAACTGAGCAGGCACAGCAAGACTCCCCGCGGCGCTTGCCTGGGGGGGCGCCCCCCCAAGACCCCCCGCGGCGCTTGCCTGGGGGGGCGCCCCCCCAAGACCCCCCGCAGGCATTCGCCCGGATCTCGGAGCGCGGTGCGGCTACCAGGAGCGGGCTCCTCGCTGCTGCGCGTGAGGTGTTCACGTCCGTCGGTTACGCGCAGGCTGGCGTGACGGACATCGTGGCGGCGGCGGGCGCCAGTGTGGGGAGCCTCTACCATCACTTCACCGGCAAGGCCGACCTCTACCTGGCCCTCTTCGAAGATTTCCACGCCAGCCAGGCGGAACGGACCCGCAGCGCGGTCAGGCACGCCCGTGACGTCGGCGTCGGGGATCCCAGACAGCTTTTCCTCGCCGGCGCGCGCGCTTACCTGGACGGGTGCATCGAGGAACGTGAGCTGTCGCGGCTGTTCGTAGCGGGAGACGCGCCCCCCGGGTTCGACCTGGTCATGCGGAAGCGGATGCGGGAGTGGGCGGACAAGAATGCCGAGTTCTTCGCCAGGAGCGAGGAGCCGGTCGATGAGGCGGTCGCCGTGGTGCTGACGGGTGCGCTCATGTTCGCGGTCGCGGAGGTGTCGCTCGACGAGGACGCCGGCCACGCACGGCGGCTGGCCGACGGAGTGCTCGCGGTCATGTCGGAGATCGAGAACCCGCATCCGCGATGATGTCCCCGCTGCGAGGCGGCGCCTGGTCGCTCGCCTGCCTTGTGGTCACCGCTGTCATCGTGGTCGCGGTGCCGCGCCCGCAGGGCGTGACGCCCGAGATCGTTGACTATCACGGCGATCTGATGAAGTTCGCGAGGATCGCCCCCTATGTAGTGGGGGCGCCCGAGGGGCTCCCAGCATCCTGGCAGCCGGTCAGTTCCCGGCTCACGGTAGGTGGCGCCGACGGCGCGGGCACGGTCACCTGGCACCTTGGCTACATGACGCCGTCGGGCATGATCGCGTCGCTCGAAGAGAGCAACGCCAACCCTGCCGAGTTCATCCGGCGCATGACGAACAGCGGAAAGCAGCAGCAGCCGGTGCGCCTGGCCGGGATGGTATGGAGCCAGAGGTGGCGCTCGGACAAGGACCAGCGTTCTCTCTACTATCCGAACGCGGGCGGCCAGGCCCGAGTGACAGGCCAAGCGCGAGCGACAGGCCAAGCGCGAGCGACAGGCGTGACGGTCGTGCTTACGGGTAACGCAGGGTGGAGCGAGCTTTACGTCCTGGCCGCTTCCCTCCGCCCCCAGCCGCGCTGACGCGCCGCCCCGGCTCGGCACTGCAATGCACCTTGCTGACCTGCTAAGACTCACCAATTTCACGATTCTCGCCTAGTGCGCAACCTTGGCCCCGGTGTGCGCGTACTGATAGGTACGGGTGGCCATATTGGATCTTGATTACCTGCTGAAGCCACGCGGCTAAACTTCCAGGAAATCACCGCTAAAGTCTTGCCGCTTACTCTATGTTCAGGTGCGCTCGTCCACGAGATCGTAACTGGGCGCGTTCCGACAGCTGGTGTGCACGAAATGACAAGAGGATCGAGTGGATGAAATGGGTGTGAGAGCGATGCAGGTAGTACCCCATATCAGCAGCAGGCGCCGACGCCTGCTCGCCGCGCTGGGCGCCATGGTGACGTCTGCGCTGATGGTAGCCGGGCTCAGTGCCGTGACGGTGGCGAATGCCCAGGTACTGGTCGGCCAGGCGCAGGTATCGGGTAGTCGGCTTGCGCTTTTCGCGGCGGCCGCCAAGGAATTCGGCGTGCCCGACAGCATCCTGCTGGCTGTCGGGTACAACGAGTCACGCTGGGAATCGCACGGTGGCTCGCCGAGTGTCGACGGCGGCTACGGTTTCATGGACCTTACGACCAGGACATTTCCGGCAGAAGACGGCCGCGGCGATCCCGCGCATCCGGCGCCGCGTTATATCAGTGTTACAAAGACGCACTATACGCTCGATGAAGCTGCGCGCCTGCTGCATGTGCCGTCGGCCACGCTGAAGGCGAGCGATCGGCAGAACATCTGCGGTGCCGCTGCTGTGCTGGCGAGTTACGCGCGCAAGCTCAACGGTGGTGCACTGCCTTCCTCGCCAAACGACTGGTATGGGGCCATCGCTGAATACAGCGGCGACACCACCGCGCAGGCGGCGCGGTCTTTTGCCGACGATGTCTTCGCCACGATGCGGGGCGGCAGCGCGCTGATCACGTCGGATGGCCAGGTCATGCGCCTGGGCGCGGTGCCGGGCGTGCAGCCAGATCATCGCGTGCTCGGCGCGCTCGGCCTCAGGTCTGATGCGACATTTACCCCTGCTCAGACCCGTGCTGCCGTGGACTGCCCGCGCACCGCTAACTGCCAGTTCGTGCCGGCCGCGTACACACAGGACGATCCAAGCGATCCGACCAACTACGGCAATTATGACCTTGCAAGCAGGCCGGCTGACATGAAGATTGACTACATAATCATTCACGACACCGAAGGCTCATACGACGGGACCATCGCCACCTTCCAGAACCCGGCCACCTACGTGAGCGCGAATTATGTAATCCGGTCCTCTGACGGTGCCATCACCGAGATGGTCCGCCCGCAGAATGTGTCCTGGGGCGCTGGTGACTGGTACATCAATATGCATGCCATCAACATCGAACACGAGGGCATCGCGGCACAAGGCGGGATCTGGTACACCGAGGCGATGTACCGCTCGTCGGCCCTGCTGGTCCGTTACCTGGCGGCGAAGTATGATATCCCGCTCGATCGCGCGCATATTCTCGGTCACGATGACCTACCCGGGCCGAGCGACTTCTACACCTCAATACAGCACTGGGATCCAGGTCCTTTCTGGAACTGGAACCATTACATGGCATTGCTGCACGGCGTCAGCGATAAAACTGAGCAGGCGCTGGGCGGCGCGGCCGCCGGGAAAACCGGGCAGATCGTGACCATCTCGCCTGACTTTGCCAGGAACCAGCCGCCGGTGACCGACTGTTCAAGCGGGACCTGCGTGCCGCTGCCCGCTCAGCCAGCCAGCTTCGTTTATCTGCATTCCGCGCCGAGCAGCAGTTCTCCCCTGCTCAGCGACCCGGAGTTGCATCCGGATGGCTCGCCCGGCACCACGCAGGACAGCGACTGGTCGGCCACGGCAAGTGCCGGCGAGAAATACGTGGCCGCGGGACGGCAAGGTGACTGGACGGGTATCTGGTATGGCGGCCAGGCCGGCTGGTTCTACAACCCGGCTGGCCCGGGGCGGACCACGAAGCATGCGTCCGGCGAGGTCATCACGCCGAAGCCCGGCCTGACGTCAATCCCGGTCTACGGCAGTGCCTACCCTGAGGTATCCGCCTATCCGCCGGCTGTACCTGTGCCGCTGATAGCGCCGCTTACCTACATCATCCCGGCCGGCCAGGAGTACGTCACAAGCGGCACGGTCCCGACCGACTACTACTACGCCCCGACGATCGACTCCAGCCTGCCGGACGATCACACGGTCATCACCGGCGGCAACATCCGCTACCAGATTTCCTTCAACCATCGTCACTTCTTCGTCAACGCCAGCGACGTCACAGTGAAGCACCTGACGTAAGCGCTATGCGGGGCGGCGCGGCCCAGCGCGAGCGCCCGGTCCAGCGCCGCCCGGCATAGCGAGGCCAGCCTAGAAGGGCGCGCCTTCCTCGTGCGTTTTCTCGTGCTGGGCCGGGCGCTCGCGCTGGGTCATGGCGGCGGCGAGGCGCGCGCGGGCGCCCTCCAGCCACTCGGCGCAGAGCGCCGCGAGTCGCTCGCCGCGCTCCCAGAGTTCCAGCGACTGCTCCAGGGTCAGGCCGCCCGACTCGAGCCGCTTGACCACCTCGGCAAGCTGGTCACGGGCCTGCTCGTAGGACGGGGTCTCCTTCTGGTCGCTGTCTGTCACGTCCCCAAACTTATTTCATGATCACAGTTGATTGGCGTTGTTCCAGCATGTTCCGGCAGCACCGGTCCACCGCAGCATGAGGCCATCATTTCAGATCATGAAATATCCGTATTTGGGCGAGAGGGCTGGGCGAGTGAGGCTGCCGCCGGGCTGCCGTCCGGCCCGGCCGTCACCATCGGGCTGCCGTCCGGCCCGGCCGTCACCGTCAGGTGATCCCTGGCGAAGCGGAGGGTTAGCGTTTCCCCGCCAGTCACCTCCGCGGCGGAACGCACCACGCTGGCGTCGAGCCGCTGCACGATCGCATAGCCCCGGTCGAGCGTCGCGGCAGGGGAGAGGGCAAGCAGCCTGGCACGAGTGTGCGCTACGTCATCGCGCGCCCGGTCGATGCTGACGGTGACACTGCGGCGTGCCCGCTGCGCTAGCTGAAGTATCTTTTCCTCGCGCCGCTCGATTTCCCTTACCGGATCGGCCAGCGCGGGCCTGGACCGGGCATCCGCCAGCCAGGCGGCCTCGCGCTGCAGCCGGCCGGACAGGCACCTGCGCGCCCGGTCGCGGAGCTGCGAGATGAGCGCGAGCTGCTCGGCCACATCGGGCACGACGCGCTTGGCGGCGTCGGTGGGGGTCGATGCGCGGAGGTCGGCGACGTAATCGAGCAGCGGTGTGTCCTGCTCGTGCCCGATCGCGCTGACGACGGGGGTCCGGCAGGCGGCAACCGCGCGGATCAGCTCCTCGTCGGAGAACGGCAGGAGATCCTCGATGGAACCGCCGCCACGGGCGATTATGATCACGTCCACGTCCGGCGCGCTGTCCAGCCGCCGCAGCGCGTCGATGATCTCCGCCACGGCAAACGGCCCCTGGACGGCTGCCTGCTCGACACGGAAGCGCACCGCGGGCCACCGGCGCGTCGCATTCTGCTGCACGTCCCGCTGCGCCGCCGAATCCCTGCCGCAGATCAGCCCGATCGCGGCAGGCAGGAAGGGCAGCGGTCGCTTGCGTTCCGCGGCGAAGAGACCCTCGGCCGCCAGCGCCCGGCGCAGCCGTTCCAGCCGGGCGAGTAGCTCTCCGATACCGACGGCGCGGATGCCAAGCGCGGTGAGCGTGAAGGATCCGCGATTCGCGTTGAAATCCGGCTTGGCCCAGATGACGACGCGCGCGCCGTCCGCGGGGGGCGGGTCAGCGGTGTCGAACACGTCCCGCGCGCAGACGACCCTGACCGATACGGCGGCGACCGGATCGCGGAGGGTGAGGAATACCACGCTGCCGCGCCTGCTCTGCTCGGCGATCTGCCCCTCGACCCAGATCCGGCCAAGACGCGAGATCCACCCGCCGACGAGCTGGAGCACAGTGCGAACAGGTACCGGCGAGTCGGCGGAGGTCTCGAGTGCCATGACGACTGACGGGATCTCAGCCCTCGGGGCTTTCCAGCTTGGCGATGCGCCGCTCGAACATCGCGATCACGTCCGCGCGCCCGGCATGCGTGCGCTCGTAGACGACAAGGGCACGCATCTGGACGAGGTCGAGGCCGCGCATGCGTGCGCGGAGCGAGGCGATGGAGAGGTCCTGGTAGTTGGGTAGCGGTGCACCGCCGGTCTGGGCCGCAGCCGCGGCGGCGGGCTCGGGCTCGGGTGCGGGGACCGCTGTGACGGGCTCGGCAGCCTCGGGCTGCGCTGCGGCAGGCTCCTGCTCAGCAGAGACCTCGTCCGCCTCGTCGGCTTCTGCCAGCACCCTGACGTTCCCCGTCTGGTCGAGGGAGCGGCTCTTCTGCTGGTCGGCCGGCGCACTGGCTGGCGGGGCGGAGCTGGCCGGCTGCGCCGGGGTGGACTGCGCTGCGGGGGGCTGCGCTGCGGGGGGCTGGGGGGCGCTGCCGGATTCGGACGGCCGTCGCCGTATCCGGTCGGTCACCAGCATAATCTGGCCGATTCCGGCGAACACAGCGCGCAGCGCATGTGCCGGGGCTTCCTTTATACGCTCTGTGGCCTGCGGGAAGCGCATGTCTGTCTCTCCCTCGGGGTGGTAACGCGGCGTGCTCTATGGGGGTCTCGGGGCTCGCCGGGAGGTTGGCTGGTGGCTCTTCGCTGAGGCATGGTTCCTCACGGGTAATCTGGCGTCTCCGGTAATGGTGCCGCAACCGTACGTCAGGTCATAGCGGTACTGGCAAACGGTACGCAAGTGCGCTTTCCCGCGATGCGGCTAGCCCGGCGAACCCCCAGCACAACACCGCGGTAGCCGGGCGCCTTAACATGGGGACATGCCCCTGACGACGCCCTCCGGCCGACGTGTCCTGCTCGCCAAGCCACGAGGTTACTGCGCCGGGGTGGATCGCGCCGTGCTCACCGTCGAGAAGGCGCTGGAGCGGTACGGAGCACCCGTCTACGTACGCAAGCAGATCGTGCACAACGCACACGTTGTCCGGTCGCTCGAGGAACGCGGCGCGATCTTCGTGGACGAGACAGCGGAAGTCCCCGAGGGCGCCGTCGTGGTTTTCTCCGCGCACGGCGTGGCCCCGCAGGTGCGCGAGGACGCCGACCGCCGCAAGCTGCACGCGATCGACGCCACATGCCCGCTCGTCACCAAGGTGCACAACGAGGCCAGGCGGTTTGCCGCGCAGGACTACGACATCCTCCTGATCGGGCATGAAGGGCATGAGGAGGTCGTCGGCACCACGGGGGAAGCGCCCGCGCACGTCCGCCTGGTGGACGGCCCCGCCGAGGTCGACAGCGTGCAGGTCAGGGACCCGGACAGGGTCGCGTGGCTGTCCCAGACGACGCTGTCCGTGGACGAGACCAACGAGACCGTGGCCGCGCTGCGCGAGCGCTTCCCGCTGCTGCTCGATCCGCCGAGCGACGACATCTGCTACGCGACGCAGAACCGGCAGGCGGCGGTGAAGGAGATGGCTCGCGAGGCGGACGTCGTTCTGGTCGTAGGATCGCCGAACTCGTCTAACTCAGTGCGGCTCGTCGAGGTCGCGAAGGAGGCCGGTGCGCGCGCCGCCTACCTGGTAGACGACGCGACAGGGATCGATGAGACCTGGCTTGACGGCGTCGCGACGATCGGCGTGACGAGCGGCGCGTCGGTGCCGGAGGATCTCGTGTCCGGCGTGCTCGACTGCCTTGCGGAGCGCGGGTTTGGCACCGTGCAGGAGATCCAGACTGTCGAGGAGAGCATGGTCTTCGCCCTGCCCCGCGAGCTGCGCGAGCCGCGCCGCAGGCCGGCAGTCAGCTCCTAGCGGCGGGTAGCTGAAGCTGTCGGCCCGGATGACCGCTCCGGGTCGGCGCGCAGCGCCTGGCGCAGATCCCGGATGTTGCCGGGGAGCCCGCGGAACAATGCGATGCCGATCGTGAGCACCGTCCCGGCGACCAGCCACAGGGCCGTGTTCCCCAGCGTCACCAGTGTTCCCTCCAGTGCGGAGACAGCGCCGGACGAAGTGAGAGCCTTCGCGCAGATCACCGCGCCGAGGAAAATCACCGGAGGGCTTACCACGACGGGGAGCAGGTCGCTGGATTTCGTGTACCGCCCCGCGAGGACGCAGCCGATGATGAAGCTCCCGTCGGCCAGCGGTCCCCAGCGCAGCCACTCGGACGCGAGCATGCCGACGAAGGACAGCGCGGCCAGGCCGAGGATCGCGCCGCGTCCGGTCATCCAGAGCCGGGACGGCTGGGCACGATGACCGCGCCGCTGCTGCCCCGGGTCAGGCGGGGCCTCCGGCGCTGGAGTCTGCCATGTACGCTGTGACACCGCTTCAGCCTCTCACGCTCAGGGCGCGAGGGGCGGTGATGAGTTTCGCGGGGGGGTTAGGGGGGTCGTCCCCCCTGGCCAGCACAGCGGGGGATTCGGTGACCAGTTCAGGGACGGATTCTGTGATGAGTTCCGGCGCGGAGAGCGCCCGGGTCGTCTCCTCCACCGGCTTGGGGGGGTCCAGCTCGGCCTCGACAAGGCCGAGCTGGTTCAGCCTGCGGGCGCTGACAAGGACCCGGCTCTCCAGTGAGCCGACCGTCTGGTTGTAGGTCGACACCGCGTTCGTCAGCGCCCGGCCGAGACGGTCCACGTGCCTGCCCAGCCCGGAGATCCGGTCGTACAGCTCGCGCCCGAGGTCGAACACGGCCCTGGCGTTGTCGGAGAGCGCCGCCTGCTGCCAGGCGTACTGGGCGGTCCGCAGCATCGTGACAAGCGTGGTGGGCGTGGCGATGTGCACGCGACGCGTCATCGCGTACTCGAGCAGCGCGGGGTCGCGCTCCAGGGCCGGCGCGAGGAACGCCTCGCCGGGGATGAACAGCACGACGAACTCGGGCGACGGGCTGAGCGCTGTCCAGTACGCCTTGGCGGACAGCCGGTCCACGTGCTCCCGCACATGCCGGGCGTGCGCGTCGAGCCGCGCGCCGCGCACGATCTCGTCGGCCGCCTCGGCCGCTTCCAGGTACGCGGCGAGCGACACCTTGGAGTCGACCACGATGTTCTTGCCCCCGGCCAGGCGGACCACCATGTCCGGGCGTTGCGCACCGTCGTCGGTTGCCAGGCCGACCTGCTCGTCGAAGTCGCAGCGTGCGATCATCCCGGCCAGCTCGACCACCCGGCGCAGCTGCAGCTCACCCCACCGGCCGCGGGCTTCAGGGCGCCGCAGCGCGGTGACGAGGGCCTGCGTCTGGGCGCGGAGCTGCTCGGAGCCGCGGGCGGCGATGTTCACCTGCTCGGTGAGCGCGGCGTGCGAGGCCCTGCCCGCCGCGTCCGACTCGCGGAGCTGCGCCTCCACCTTGGCGAGTGTCTCCTTGAGCGGGCCGACCATGTGCTCGACCGCGGCCCGGCGTTTCTCCAGCTCCCCGGCCGCGCTGGCGTTCGCGGCCTGCAGGCGGCCCTCCGCGATCTCGAGGAAGCGACTGGTGCTCGCGTCGAGCGCCTGGGCGGACAGGACCTGGAAACGCTCGGCGAGCTGCCCGTCCACGAGCGCCGCCCGCTCTGCCGCCGAACGCTCGATCAGCGCTGCCTTCTCCGCCGCCGCGCGGGCGCGCTCGTCGGCGGCGCGGACCTGCCCGGTGAGATCGGCGGTCGCGCCAGCCTCACGGCCCCTGGCCAGCAGGTATCCGATCACCGCACCGAGGAGAAGGCCAAGCACGAGCCCGGCAAACAGCGAGATCGCGTTCATGTGTAGCGATATTGGCATCCCGGGGCGACAGTTTCCCGCCTGACACGCGGGACGCCAGCGAATTGCTCCCGGCGCGGCAGCCGGAACCGACCTGTCTGTCCTGTTTGTCCGGGTCGCGTATAAGGACAAAAAAATTTATATCGAACGGGAGCGTCGTGACGGAGTCACGCCGCGCACAACGTCCAGCATGGTGCAAATGAGACAGTCCGGGGCCCTTTCGGCCAGTCCGCCCGGGTCGTCACAATGGCAGTGCCCGGCCGGTCGCCGAACCGGCAGCCCGCATGACTTAGGGGATCACGATGGGTCAGCCCTGGGGTATTTCTGGTCCGCAGTTCCTCGGCCTTTACGTCGCGGGACTGGCTGTGGCGATCGTCATCACGATCGCGGGATGGCATGTCGTCCGGAGGGTCGGCCGTTCACCGGAGCGCGACCTGGACCCTTACGAGGTCGCCTTCATCACGGGCGGCTGGCGGCGCACGGTGCAGGTAGCCGTCGCCGGGCTCGCGGAATCCGAGGCGCTCCGGGTGGACAGCAGCGGGAAGCTGACCGCAACGGGCCCGGCCGCCGGCAACGAGGTCCAGGCGGCGGTGCTGCGGGTGATCGCCCGCGAGAGCGGGCTGACGACCCACGCCGTCTGCGCCAGGCTCAGGCCCGACCCGGCCATCGCCGCGATCCGGCGTGCGCTGAGGGCCGACGGCTTCCTCACGTCGGACCGGCGGCGGGCCGCGATGCGGCTGTGGACGGCGCCCGTCGTGGCTGTCGGGGCGATCGGGATCCTGCGGGCGGATGAAGGCGTGTCGAACCACCGCCCGGTGAGCCTCCTCATATTCCTGCTCGTGCTCACCGCCGTCGCACTGCTGATCTTGCTGGCCGCGGTGCCGCGGACTATGGCGCTCGGTAGGTCGTATGTCAGGCAGCTCAAGGAGAGCGTGCCCAAGCCGGACGCCGTCGTCGCGTCAAGCGCCGCGCAGTCCGACTTCCCCGCTCAGCCGCCTTGTACCGACGCTGCCAGCGCAGCCGGCGTTGCGGGCGGGGCGGCAATGTTCGGCGTGGCGCTTTTCGGATTGAGCGCGGTGGCCGACGCCGAGATCCGTACGGCATTGCTGGCCGGGATGCCCAGCACGTCGGGCGGTGACGGTGGCGGTGGTTGCGGTGGCGGTGGTTGCGGCGGCGGATGTGGCGGGGGCTGCGGCGGATGAGCGGTCGGCCTGGTCTCGGTTTCGGCATCGGCTGGCGGGCCGAGATTGATCTCACGGTGCAGCGGCTGCCTGGCGTGGACTTCGTCGAGGTCGTCGCCGAGAATGTGCGGGCCGGGGCCGTGCCACCGTCGCTGCGGGCGCTGATGGCACGCGGCGTTCGTGTCGTGCCGCACGGGGTCTCGCTCTCGCTCGGCGGTGCCGCCGCTCCCGACAACGGCCGGCTGGCGCATCTGGCCGCGCTCGCGGAGGCGTTCGGCTCGCCGCTTGTGAGCGAGCACGTGGCGTTCTGCCGGGCCGGCGGCATGGAGGCCGGTCACCTGCTGCCGGTGCCGCGGACCCGCGCCACGCTCGACGTCCTGGCGGAGAACGTCCGGATCGCGCAGGCCGCGCTGCCGGTCCCGCTCGCCCTTGAGAACATCGCCGCGCTGCTGAGCTGGCCAGACGACGAGATGACAGAAGGCGCGTTCCTCACCGAGCTGGTCGAAAGGACAGGCGTCCTGCTGCTCGTCGACGTCGCGAACCTGTACACGGCGCAGGTGAACTTCGGCCTCGATCCTGTCGCGGCGCTGGATGCCCTGCCGCTGGAGAGCCTGGCCTACGCGCATGTCGCGGGCGGCATGCTCAGGGACGGGCTGTGGCACGACACTCACGCCCATCCCGTGCCGGGCGCGATCCTCGACGTGCTCGGGGCGCTCGCTGACCGGGTGCACCCGCCCGGGGTTCTCCTCGAGCGTGACGACGCGTACCCTCCCGACGCTGAGCTCGCGGCCGAGCTCAGCGCGATCCGCACGGTCGTCGAGAGCCGCAGGTCGTCCCGTGCCGCCCGCTGAGCCCCGGCAGCAACTCGACATCCTCCAGGCGCGCCTGGTCGCTTCCCTCGTAGCCGGGGGCGACCCGCCCGCGGGGATGGACAGGGACAGGATCCGGGTCCAGGCGGCCGCGCTAGCGCACAAGCGTGCGCGTGAAGTCGCGCGGACGTGGCCGCAGCTCGCCGCCGCGCTCGGGACGTCCTTCGTGCCGGTCTTCCGTGACTACGCTCGTTTCGGGCCTAAACCAGCACGCGGCGGCGCGGTCGCCGACGCCGGGGCGTTCGCCCGCTACCTGTGTGGCACTGGACGCGGCGTGGATGTCAGTGTGCGCCGCGCCGCGCGCAAAGCGTTGCGCCGCACCCGTACGGCCCGCATCCGCGACCGCCTTCGCGTACCTGACTGGCGGTGGGCATCGCACGGCCGATGCACCTGACACACCCATTTCTCGGCCGGTTGCCCGCTGGAATTGACGAGAACGTGTTCACGTTGTTAGATGATGCTGATTCCCCCATCCGCTTCGGTGGGTGGGCGCGGGCCCCGCCCTCGTGGCGGGGCCTTTGCTATGCCGCCCCCGGATCACCACCGGGCCGCCTCCACCGTGCCTGACATGGGCACCCGTGCGCTACGGGCGGAAGCTACGCCGCCGTGTCGACCAGCCACGACTCCCGTATAAGGAGCACTATCGGATCATCCACGTTTTCAAACAGCAACTGCACGCGCATATGGCCGACGGAGTCCCCCCAGACCTCGAGGACGCGAGCACGCACCTTTTTCTTGCCCCACAATACGAGGACGATGTCACCCACCCTGCGGCGTCGCTGCTTGACGCTCACCACGGATCCCCTCCAATGGCCTCGCTGAGATTGTCCCACGCGATCCGGTCCAGGGCGCTCGCCGTGCGGTCGAGGCCGCAGAGCCTGGCCCTCGCCAGTATGCGCTGCTGGCGGCGAGATGCTCGCCGACCGCGCTGACGCCCACCCGCCGGAAGTCGTGGTCCAGGCTCCGGAGATCCGCGTTCCCGCGGTCGATCATCCGTCCCTCCGTTGCGCCCGCGAGCAGTACCGGACGGCCGGTTTCGAGCGGCCTTCCGGACCGTCGACCTCACTGAGCTGGGCATGGGCCTGCGCTAATGTCGAGATTGCCTCGTGGCGCGGCCCGAGCCATCGGCGGAGCGGGACTGACATCGAGTACGGCATGCTCGCAGTATGTCTCCGCCCTGTGACAGGACGTGGTAGCGCGGTGATCGGCATCGCGGCGGTCAGCCGGTGACCTGCCCGCGGATCGTGGCGGTGATGTGCTCGGCGCGTGCCGCGAGGTCGTCGACCGTTGCGAGGGCGGCCGTGACCTGCTCTCGCTCCGCCGGGTCGGAGATCGCGACCATGTTGACCTCGACGTTGACACGGGCGGTGGCAGCCGCCGCGCGGGCCGCCTCGGCCGCGGCCGCCACGTCGGTGATGACGTCGCGGTTGGCGGCCGGCAGGAGCGCGGTGGCCAGCTCGACGAGGCGGTGGGCGGTCGCGATCACGGTTAGCTGGGGCACAGCCGCCCGGGCCAGCGCCGCGCGGATCGCCGCCTGCCGCGCGGCCCGCTCGTCCGGTGTGGACCGGACCAGGCCGTGGGCACTGCTGACGGCCGAGAACGCGGCTGTGTCGTTCTCGGCGAGCCGCAGCGCCCGCGTCCGCAGGGCCTCGGACTCTTTCAGCACGCGGGCGATCACCTTGGCGTGGTCGGCGTATTCCGGGCCGTCGCTGTAGCGGGCGACCATGGAAAGCAGTGCCGCCGACTGCGCGGCGTGCAGCGCGGCCGAGGCCCCGCCGCCCGGCACCGGCGCCCGCGCCGCCAGCTGGCCGAGAAACTCGCTGATCGTCTGATCGCGCATGGCCACAGTCTGATCCCGCATGGCCACAGGCTAGGGCTTGCCATTCGCGTGTGGCTTGCGGGCTATGCGGCGGGGACGGCCGCCTCGGGGCCGGTGGCGGCGAAGAGGCGGGTGATGTGCTCGGCGAGCGCGTCGGCGTCGTCACCGGTCTCGGTGTAGCCCCAGAGTTTCCATTCGGCGTAGTCGTCCTCATCGATGACGACGTGGGCACAGTCGTCGGTGACCGGGTTGATCACCCTGAGCAGTCCGGGCTTGTCCCCCGGCAGGCCGAGCCTGACCTCGAAGCCGCGGTCGGCCAGCGTGCGCGCGACGACACGGAGCCGGTCGAATGCCTCGCGCCCCAGGGCGCACTCTTCGCCTGATTCGGTACACATTGTGTTCCTTCCCTGACTATCAGTTAACGTGTCGTCGTGCGCTGAGCCCCGATGAGCTGGCACACTTCTCCTTACGATGCACCGTCATGACCAGAAGTTCAATAACTCAGTCTTAATTTTTTCAGATTACTCAGAGTCGTTGCCCCTGGTGGGCGACTCTCTGTCCTGGCGAAGGACAGGCTCGGGTGATCGGCGTCTACGCAGGAGGAGGCGGGCTAGTGACCAGACGGCGAAGCCCTACCGCACGGCACCGCAGGCTGATGGCCGAGCTGAACCGGCTGCGCGAGCGCAGCGGGCTGACCCGCCCGCAGGTGGGTGATCGGATCGGCACCACCGACACCACGGTGTGGCGTTACGAGACCGGGCAGTCGCACCCCAAGCAGGGCGACGTCATGGCGCTGCTTGAGGTGTACGGCGTCACCGGCGCCGAGCGGGAGGAGCTCCTCCAGATCACCAGGGAGGCCCGCAAGCGCGGCTGGTGGCACCAGCACCGCCAGACCCTCAATCCGGGCTTCGACTCCTACATCGGGCTTGAAGCCGAAGCGTCGGTGGTCCGCACATACGAGCCGCAGATCGTGACCGGGCTCTTGCAGACCGGGGGGTACGCGCGGGCGGTCATCGAGGCGACCGCGATGAGCTTCGCGCCCGCCGAGGTCGACGAGAAGGTGGAGGTACGGATCGCCCGCCAGGAGCTGATCACCAGGACAGACGACCCGATCCAGGTCGTCACCGTGATCGACGAGGCGGTGCTGCGCCGCCAGGTCGGCGGTCCTGCCACCATGCGGGATCAGCTCCGGCACCTAGTCAAGCTGGGCAACCTGCCGAACGTCGAGATCCGGGTGCTCCCGTTCGAGGTAGGCGCGCACGCGGCCATGGATGGGAAGTTCAACCTGCTGGAGTTCCCCGACCCTGAGGACCCCGACCTCGTGTACCTTGAGCAGGCGGGTAGCGGGCTGATTCCCGAGGATCCCGAGGAGCTGCGCCGGTATACGCTGATGTTCGGCAACCTGATGGCGAAGGCTCTGCCGGTCGGCAAGTCCGCCGCCTTCATTGCCTCGCTGGTCAAGGATGACACTCCGTGACCCATTTAGAGAGGACGCGCGGGATGGCCGCGTACTACACCTTGTCCCGTGCCGGGTGGCGCAAGAGTTCGTACAGCAACGGCGGCGACGTGTGTATCGAGGTCTCCGTCTGGCGCAAGAGTTCATACAGCACCAACGGCGGCGAATGCGTCGAGGTCGGTACCTGGAACAAGAGCACACATACCAACGGCGGCGAGGCCTGCGTGGAGGTTGGTGTCATGGGCGGGGGAGTGTCACCGCGCTCCCGTTCGGAATATGGGGAGAAATTGGTAGCGGTGCGGGACTCCAAGGACCCGGAGGGTCCCAGGCTCTGCTTCACCCCCGCCGACTGGGACGCGTTCCGCCGGGGCGTGCAGTCCGGCGCCTTCGACCACCTGGCGTGAGCACGTGCGCCGGGCGGCCGGTGTTACCTCGGCTCCGTCCGTGTGCGTGTCATCCAGGCGGCCCGTCGGCAACGTCGATAGCGTCGCGACCGATGTCTTCGATGAGTTCCGTGCCTCGCCGACGGTGATCGGAAACCCTGCCCTGGCCGGACTTCATCCCGCACGAGCGACACGTTCGCAGGGACATGCCGTCCGGCACCTGACCAGGCCACCTTCCGCTGGCTCCCCTGGAGGAACGGATACAATCTGGTCTGTCTAGACAGAATGAGGGAGCGAGCATGCTGTGGCAGGTGCAGGAGGCCAAGCAGCGGTTCAGCGAGCTGCTGCGGTCGGCGCACGCGGACGGTCCGCAGATCGTGACGCGTCATGGGGAGGAGGTCGCCGTGGTGATCGACATTGCCGAGTTCCACAAGCTCAATGGTGACGTGGCCGACTTCAAGGACTACCTGCGTTCGGGTCCCGGGTTTGATGACCTCGAGCTGACCAGGAGCGCCGATGCGCCGCGCGAGATCGACTGGCTGACCGGGGCATGAGCTTCCTGATCGGCACCAACGTCGTCTCGGAGCTCCGCAAGCGCACACCGGACCGCAACGTGGTCGCGTGGTACGAGGCCGCGCCGTCGCCGGAGCTGTTTCTCAGCGCGCTGACGATCGGTGAGATCAGTCTGGGTATCGAACGGCTGCGCCGCAGGGACAGCGCTCAGGCAGCCGTTCTGGAACAGTGGCTGTACGGCCTGCGCACCAGGTACAGGGATCGCATCGTGCCCGTCGACCCCGCGATCGCTGAGGAGTGGGGCAAGCTCAGCGCGGGAGACCCGCTGCCAGTCGTGGACGGCTTGCTCGCGGCGACCGCATCGGTGCACGAATGGACGCTGGTCACCCGCAGTACCTGCGATCTCACCCGCTGCGGGGTACGTCTGCTCGACCCGTTCGAGCCACGGTCACCCTGAACTGCGGGGTCGGCAGACGCTTAATCGCGCTGCGCGCGTTAGCGGTTCGGGTTTTACCTGCCATGCGGGCTGTTTCACAATCGAAGGTGAGGGAAAATGATCTCCACTCCGATGGTCGAACGGTGGCCTGGAGATCAAGATCACCCCACTCCATGGCAAAAATCTCCGCTTCTGCGGGTCACCCCCTCCATTACTGCCGGGTTTTGAAACAGCCCGCATGACACGTAAAAATCGAACCATTGTCCGACCACCCGGTAGGGGGGAGTGATAGGTGCTTAAGCTGGCGGCGTTCGTGCTGCCGCTGGGGCTGGACTCCTTCGCGGTCGCCGCCGCCCTGGGAGCCGTCGGGCTTGCGGTCAGGGACCGGTGGCGGATCTCGGTGCTGTTCGTCATCTTCGAGGCGGGTATGCCGCTGATCGGGCTGGCCGCCGGGGCGCCCCTGGCCCGCGCCGTCGGAGGCGTCGCGGATTACCTGGCCGCCGCCGCCGTGATCGGGCTGGGCGGCTGGATGCTGCTCGGCTCCGACGACGAAGAGGAGAGCACCGCCCGGCGGCTGGCCGCCACTCGCGGTGCGGGTGTCATAGGGCTCGGGATCAGCATCAGCCTCGACGAGCTGGCGATCGGCTTCAGCCTGGGCCTGGTGCGGCTGCCGGTCGTCGCGGTCGTGATCGCGATCGGCGTGCAGGCGTTCGTGGCCGCGCAGGTCGGCCTGCACCTCGGCGCCCGTATCGGGGAGCGGCTCCGCGAAGGGGCCGGGCGCCTCGCCGGACTGGCCCTGATCGCCCTCGGCATCTTCCTGGTGGCCGAGCGCCTGTTCCTGCATTCCTGAGCCGCACATGGGCCTAGATGTCGATCATTAGCCGAAGCTGTGCGCGTACGGCTTCGCGCTCCCGCTCTGACAGCACCCCGAGCGGGCGCCCGACGAGTTTGTGCCATTCGCGTCCGCGCCCCAGCCGAGCACGCAGAGGGCTCTTCTCATGTCAGCAACTCCGTTATCGAGATTCCGCTCTGCTTTAGGCGTTGATGTCAGGAGCCGGGTTTGCAGGCGTAGAGGGTGCTGGTGGCCGCCGTGGTCACGGCGGGCTTGACGGTGGCTGCCGCGCCGCCGTAGGCGGTGGCGGGGACCTGGGTGCACGATGACCTGACCCAGGCGATGATCGCGGATGTGGTCGTCCCGGACCCGCCGCCGAAGATCTGCGCCAGCCCGCCGCCGCCCGGGGCCAGCAGGAAATACCGCAGATGCCCTCGGCTGACCAGTTGCCTGACCTCGGTGAGCGTTGGGTGGGGGATGTCTCCGGAGAACCCGCCCATAGGCATGAATGCCTGCCCGGTGGCCATGATGTAGGGTCCTGCGGTGCGCCACGAATCGGTGGCCGCGACGAATTCCGCGCCGTCCCTGTGTGCGATCAGGTAATTGTCCAGGCGTTGCTCCGCGGCGTCGAGGGTGTCGCTGGCTGCTGTGGCGGGGCCCGCGCCGAGCCCGCCGGGCGGCGCTTTCAAGCCGCCGGGGAGAGCGCCCTCGGCACGCCCGGATGGGGAACCGCTGAGGCCGCCGCTCCTGCCGAGGAGACCGCCGCCAGGCCCGGCCGACGCGTCGAAGGACGTGCCGCCATAGGCCGGGTCGAGCACGGAGGCTGACCAGGACGCCGGCACGGCGGCCATCGCGGCCACCCCGGCCACCATGCCGCCGAGCAGCGCCGCGTGCCGCACCCGGCCGGTCAGCTTCGCGGCGGTCAATCCTGCCATGGACACCACGGCGACCGCCGTGACGACCCAGATCAGCCAGGGCAGGAACGTCGGGTACCGGGAGGCAAGGTAGATGGACCACCCGGTCTCCGCCGCGATCGCCGCCGGCAGCGCCCACCAGGCCGTGCCGTCGCGGTAGGCGTTCCAGGTCATCACGATGCCAGCGGCGGACAGTGCCGCGATCGGCGGGGCCAGTGCGGCGACGTAGGCGGTGTGCGGCAGGAGCATCCGGCTGTACACCACGCCGTAGGTACACAGCCACAGTCCCCACAGGATGAGGCCGGCCCGCAGGGGATCGGTACGCGGCGCTCGCCTGGACCGCACCAGGCCAAGCACCAGGGCCAGCAGCGCCAGCGGGTACAGCCAGCCGACCTGGGTGCCGTAGGTTCCGCCCAGCAGCTTCGCCCAGCCTTGCAGGGCACCGCCGCCCCCACTCGGGGTGCCCTGCCCGGGAGTGTTTTGTCCCGGGGTGCCCTGTCCCGGCAGCCCAGCTGGCAGGTCGGCGCGCAGCCCGGCGGGTAGCTGCCCACGGCCTGAGGGCCCGCTGGCGCTGATGAGCGAATGCGCCGCGCCGGGCACGTGGATGCCGAAGCGGTCCAGCCCGTTGTAGCCGAACACCATCGCGAAGGCGCTGTTATTGGTGCTGCCATCCACGTAGGGCCGGTCCTGGGCCGGCGTGACCGCGAAGAGCAGCACCCACGACAGCGACACGGCCAGCATCACCGCGCCAGCCGCCGTCACCTGGCCCACTCGCCGCCGCCACCCGGCCGGCGCCGCCGCCAGGTAGGTGAGGACGAAGGCGGGCAGCACCATCCAGGCTTCCAGCATCTTGGCCTGGAAGCCGATGCCGACCCAGGCACCCGCCAGCATCAGGGAGCGCAGCCGGCCCTCAAGCACCGCCCGCTGGAACGCGTCGGCCGCCAGGACCAGGCACATGGTGAGCATGCCGTCTTCCATCGGGTGCCCGAACATCGAGGCCAGGATCGGGGTCACGGTGAACAGCCCGGCGGCGAGCAGCCCGGCGGCCGGTCCTCGCCAGCGGCGCACCACGCGGTACATGACAAGTACCGACACCACTCCCTCGATGACCTGGGGAAGCGCCAGCGACCAGGCGTGATAGCCGAAGATCCGGGCAGACAGCGCCTGCGGCAGGAACGAGCCGGCGAGCTTGTCGATGGTGACGGTGGCACCCGGGTCAAGCGCCCCGTAGAAGAACGCCTTCCAGCTCACCGACATGCTCTTGACCGCGACCGGATAGAACGTGGCGTACCCGACGCTGGTGATGTTCCACGCGTACAGCACGGCCGCCACCGCCGCGATGCCGAGCAGGGCGGGCCGTGCCCAGCCCGGCTGGTCATCCGGCGACCGCCACAGCGGCCGCCCCCCGAGCCGCGGCGGCCGGAGCCGCCCCGCGGAACTAGCATCAGCATCCGGAGCGTGACGCGCTTCGCTGGCCGACCTTCGCACACCAGGCAACGTGGGCATTGCCTCAGCCTTCCGTCCGCCACTAAGAGGCCAGATAACCGCGATTAAGAAGACGCTAAGAACAGGCGGCGGGATGCCTGCCGTTTCCTATTGTGGAGCCTGTGGCCCCTCGGTACCGCCTGCTGGTCGCCGACGATGACCAAGCCGTCCGTGCCGCGCTCGAGCGTGCGCTGCGCTTCGAGGGGTACGAGGTGGAGCTGGCCGTCGACGGAGCCGACGCGCTGGCACGGGCGCGGGATCGCCCCCCGGACCTGCTGGTGCTCGACCTGATGATGCCGGGCATCGGCGGCCTGGACGCCTGCCGGAGCCTGCGCGCCTCGGGGAACCGCGCGCCGGTACTGATGCTCACCGCCCGGGACGGCATCAGCGACCGCGTCGCAGGCTTCGACGCCGGCGCGGACGATTACCTGATCAAGCCGTTCGCCCTGCAGGAACTCCTGGCCAGGCTGCGTGCGCTGCTGCGCCGCGCCGCGCTCGATGCCGGGAGTGAACCGCACGTCATGCGGCTCGCCGACCTGAGACTGGACCGGCGCGCCCGACAGGTACACCGCGGCGGCCGGCCGGTCGAGCTGACCCGGACCGAATTCAACCTCCTACAGACCCTGCTCGAGCACGCCGGACAAGTACTGACCCGCAGGCAGCTATTCGAGCGCGTATGGGGTTACGACCTCGACGGCAGCTCGAAAAGCCTCGACGTTTACGTCGGCTATCTACGACGCAAGCTGGAGGTTTCCGGCGCGCCGCGGCTGCTGCACACCGTGCGCGGGGTCGGTTTCGTGTTGCGTGACGGCAGCCAGTGATGTGGTCGCCGATGCGGCAGCGGCAGTCGATTCGCGCCCGGCTCACGCTCCTCGCCGCGACCGCCGTCACGGCGATCGCGCTGCTGGTCTGCGCGCTTGTCTGGCTCGCCCTGAGCCAGATCCTGCTGCACGAGGCCGACCAGGGACTGCGGGCAATCGTGCGTGGCCCCATCCGCCAGTTCGCCCCCGTCGACATCGCCAAGATCCCTAGTACCCCGCTAGCCGGCGCCACCGGCTTCCGCATACAGGTACTGCTCGCCGACGGGCACATCGTCAGCGCGCCGCCTGGCACCGCGCGGCTGCCGTTCAGCGCCGCGGACAGGGCGGTCGCGGCGGGCAGGGCCACCGAGGCCAGCTACTCGGTGAGCACGCCACGGGGACGATTCCGGGTGCTGACCGTGCGCGGCA
>WNFD01000291.1_pt1 | contig 48839 bp, 47 predicted proteins | sample 5400491 | NCBI WGS metagenome assembly WNFD01 (sample SAMN13153343, study PRJNA577476) | soil metagenome | isolation source: 120 cm saprolite under Douglas fir tree site 2 hole 2 replicate 2 | place: USA:California | collected 2015-04-18
GCCGATGCTCATGCGTTCAAGAGCAACCGACGGGAGGAGTGCGTTCAAATATCACGGAAAATGGCCGGATCAGCCGCTCGACAACCGTTGGGTCTGCCCAAGGTGACGGCAGCCGCCCGCGCCGCCCGCCTGTCTTGCCGGAACGCGGGAACAGCGCGAATATTCGTCGCTGTTCGGGGTTCATCTGGAGAATCCCGGCTTTGTAAGATTCCTATAACTGCGCCCCTGCGTCCCTCTTGAATCCTTATACGACCAGTGACACCTAGTCGTGCGGACTAGTCGCGCACGCGCGTCAAATCGTGCCGCGGCCAGTAGCGCGCGCTGACTCGCTTCAGCCCTTCGGAGCATCCCATGTTAAGGCCCAACTCTTCGAGTTCGCACGGCGCTATCGGATCGTTCCCGGATCAGAGCGGAGATAGTCTCGACACGCCACGATTAGATTTCGAGGCGTGGCGGGCTTTGTTCCGATCGAATTGCGGGGGCGAGGTGGAAGTCACCGAACCCAACGCCTTTGCCGCTTGGATGCGCCCCCTAAGCGTAAGCGGGCTCGCGGCCGCCGCGGTGAAGATCCAGTGGGACAGTGCCGTAGTGGATCTGGGTTGCAACGTTCACCGGGTCGAGCGAAACGCAAGGGACGTTCGCCGCAATGGCGTGGACCATCACCTCATTCTCTATCAGATCGCTGGCCAGTCAGCCCTGACCCAGAACGATCAGGCTGTGCGACTCGCTGTGGGCGATGTTGCACTCGTCGATGCGACCCGCCCCGTCACATATTCCACTAATTCCAGGAGCGTGCAGTGGCTTAGCCTTCGGCTGCCGCGGAAGTCGGTGGTGTCCCACCTTGGCTTCGAGTTACAGGGTGGTCTTGGTAGGCAGGGAACACGGGCCGGCAGGCTACTCTTCGACCTTGTTCGGGATGCCGACAAAGATGACGGATCGGCGTCCTTTCGGGCCGATTCGTACATGCAGCTCGCGGTTTATGATCTCGTCGGCGCGCTATTCGCGCCGTCCGATCCGTGGCCCGTCTCACGCCATGCGGACAAGTTGTTTGCGCGTATCCGCGGCCTCGTCAAGGACGGCTTCGCCGACCCGGATTTCGGCCCGCGCGAGGTAGCGGCCGTCGCCGGGATCTCGTTGCGTTACCTCCAGAAGCTTTTTACGGCGCGCGGCACGACCTGCAGTGAATTCATATATTCGCTTCGCTTGGATCACGCCGCGCACTTGGTGCATCGCCGGGCACTGGGCACAGGCCAGCCTCTCAGCGAGATCGCCTACGCCTGTGGCTTTCGCGACTACCCTCATTTCGCGCGAAAATTTCGCAATCGGTTCGGCTGTGCACCCGGTACCTACCGCACCTCATGATCGACGCGCCGACAACGCAACAGTGCGCGCCAGTACAGGCGAAAGGGCGCCACTGGCACACGACGTCTGGCCTCTGGTTGTTTAGATCCCTCTTCGCAAGATCGATCCCGGTCAAGCATCATGGAGGACAGTCATGTCTAACAATTTAGCGCCGTTCCAATCTGACCCGACGTCCGCCGGCGCCGCCGATGCGGCCATCTATGTTCAGACGAATCTGGTCTCGGACATCGCCGGACTCGCCATGGCAACCGACCCGCATTTGGTGAACCCTTGGGGCGTTTCGTTTATTGTGGGCAACCCCTTCTGGATCTCGGACCAGGGCTCCAATTCGACCACTCTCTACTCGGTAGACAGCACCGTCGTCAATTCTCCCGTTCCCGTTTTCACAGTGAACATCCCGCCCACCGGGGGACCCGGCCCCACGGGACAGGTCTCCAACACGAACGACTCGTCTTTCCACCTGACCGCCCCCGGCGACACGAGCGCCGCCCTCTTCATCTTCGCCGATCTCAACGGGACGATCTCCGCCTGGAACCCCGGCCTCGGGTTTAACGGGTCAACCGCGCACGTCGAAGCGACGACGCCGGGCGCCGTCTATACCGGATTGGCGGTCAACCAGGCTCATACGATGCTCTACGCCGCCAACGACAGCGCCGGGACCATCGACGTCTTCAACAGTACCTTCGCCCCGGTCGACCTAGGCGATCATGCGTTTCGGACCCCGGGCGAGATCGCTGCCCGGGGGCTCGTCCCCTTTAATGTGACGGACATCGGCGGCGATGTGTATGTGACCTATGCGCCTTCCGGGCGTGCGGCGCAGACAACGGCCGGCCTAGGCGACGGGGCGGTGGCCATTTTCACCGAGAGCGGCAAACTCGAGCCGCATGGAGTGCTGCTCGGCGGCCCTCACACCCCTCTCGCCGCTCCGTGGGGCGTCGCTATCGCTCCGAACGATTTCGGCCAGTTCAGCGGCGACCTCCTGGTGGGCAATTTCAGTTTCCTGCACAGCGAAATCAACGCTTTCGATCCCCAGACCCACAAGTTGGTAGGCACGATCCCGATCTCCGCCGGTTCGGGACAGACGCCGGGCGGTCTCTGGACCCTGACTTTCGGGGGCGGCGGCAGCGGCGACGGCAGCCCGAACACCCTCTACTTCACCGACGGCATCGACGGCGAGCATCATGGTCTGTTCGGCGCAATCACGAGCGTGCCGCTAATTGGGGCATCGACGCCGACGCATCATTCAGAGGTTTTCGCATAAGCCCTGAGGCGGCGGCCTGCGCAGCGGCCAGCGGTGATGCGATTAGCGCCATCGTAGAGCGTCACGTTGTTGTCCTGATCGAGGCGGGCGTGGCCGATGACGCCGCCCAGCCGCGATAGGGGTTGGCGGCGAGGGAGCTCGTCTCGAGCGAGCTGCAAACGGCTGATCGGGTTTTAGGCCGCTGAGAACGGAAACGTTCACCTCGTCACCTGCCCCCTCGCCAAGGGTAATTGTGTTCCTGCCGGCTTCCCCAAGGTTCACCCGGTCAACCTCCCCGTTGCCAAGGGTGATAGAGACGGCCGGCGTTGTGCAAAAACTCAAATTTGTAGACACGGCCGGGCCATTCGGGCTTGCAGGTGAGGAGCAATGGCAGCAGTACGCAGTCCGACCCCTCTCAACGACGCCGTCAAGGCGGCGCGCGCGGCGCTTGTGCCGACGGCAATCTTCAGTCTGTTCATCAATTTGCTGGCGCTGGTCAGCCCGCTTTACATGCTGCAGGTCTACGACCGCGTGCTCGGCAGCCGCAACGAATGGACGTTGGTGTTTCTCACCGTGATCGCGGTATTTTTGTACCTCGTTTATGGCAGCCTGGAAGCGTTGCGAGCCCGCGTGTTGATCCGCGGCGGCGCGCGATTCGAGAACATGCTGCGCAGTCCGCTGTTCGAGGCAAGCTTCATGGCGACGCTGGGCCGGCGCAGTGGCGCCGGCGACGCGCAGGCCTTCCGTGATGCCGACGCGGTGCGGGAATTTGTCACGGGCGCGGCGATCCTGGCGTTCTTTGATATGCCCTGGGTGCCGCTGTTCGTGGCAGCCGCCTTCCTGCTGAATCCGATCTTTGGCTGGCTGGCGATCGGCACCGGCATTCTCACCTTTATGATCGCGGTCGCCAATGAATACTTGACCAGGCGATCGTTGAGCCGCGCGACGCAGTCGTCGATTTCGGCCCACGCGGATGTGGCGGCGACGCTGCGCAACTCTGAGGTCATGCGCGCTATGGGCATGGCTCCCGGCCTGAAAGAGCGGTGGGGACAGCGCCGCGACGAGCAGATTGCCTGGCAAGCGGTGGCAAGCGACCGCGGCTCGGCACTTACCGCCAGCATGAAATCATTTCGGCAGATCACGCAGGTGTTTATTCTTGGCCTCGGGGGGTATCTCTGCATTCAGGGGGACTTATCGGCCGGCGGGATCGTCGCGGCCTCGATCATCGTCGGCCGTGCGCTGGCGCCGATCGAAATTGCCGTGAGCCAGTGGCGCAATTTCCAGAACTCGCGCGGCGCATGGAGTCGGTTACAGGACCTCTTCCGTGCCAACCCGCAGGATGTGAGGCGGATGGAACTGCCGGCTCCGCAAGGAACGATCATGTTCGAGCAGGTTTTTGCCGCGCCGCCGGGCGCCCGCGCTCCGGTATTGCGCGGCATCTCGTTCCAGCTTGAAAAGGGTAAGACACTTGCCATTATCGGCCCGAGCGCCGCCGGCAAATCGAGCCTGATCCGTGTGCTCTTGGGGGTCTGGCCGGCGGTGGCGGGAACCGTCCGGCTCGATGGTTTCGCGGTCAATCAGTTCGATCCAAACGAGCTTGGACCGTATGTCGGCTACCTTCCTCAGGACGTCGAGCTCTTTTCCGGCACGGTGGCGCAGAACATTGCCCGCTTCCGCGAGGCCGACCATGCCGGGATCATCTGCGCCGCCCGCCTTGCCGGGGTGCATGAGATGGTCCAGCAGATGCCGAATGGGTACAACACCGAGATCGGCGACAGCGGGCAGTCGCTGTCGGGAGGGCAGCGGCAGCGGATCGGATTGGCGCGGGCGTTGTTTGGAAATCCCTCGGTGGTTGTGCTCGACGAGCCCAACGCCAACCTCGACGCGGCGGGTGATACGGCCCTGACTGAAGCGGTCCGACATCTCAAAGCAGGTGGCACGACCGTGGTCTTCGTCACCCACAAGACCAACATGCTGCAGCTTGCCGACCAGGTCCTGCTCATGGACCAAGGCACGGTTCGCCTCTATGGCGAACGCGACGAGGTGATGGCGCACTTCAGCGGACCGAAGGTGGTTCCAACCTCGCCGCATCCGCACGTCGCCGCCGTACCGACGCCCACGGTCCAGGCCCCGGCAGCGGCAAGTTGAGGGTGGGGCGCTATGTTCCGCTTGATTCGCTCATCCGAGTCCTCGGCGCTAAAGGCGCCGCGCGGGGTTGAGCGGGTGAGCGCAAAAAAGGATGAAGAGGGTAGGCGAATGGCCCAGGCTCTGCCGCGGGTAAGCGATGATCCGCGCGTGTTCGCGCGCATCGGGTACCTGGTCATCATTGTGACGTTTGGCGTGGTCGGCGGTTGGGCGGCTTTTGCCCCGCTGGCCAGCGCGGTTGTCGCCACCGGCGTGGTGGCGACCGAGGGGAACAAGAAGACCATTTCGCACCTCGAGGGCGGAATTGTGAAAGAGATTCGCATTCTCGAAGGTGATCATGTCGAAGCCGGCGACACGCTTATTCGCCTCGACGACATCTCGCCGAAGGCCAATCTCGAAATCACTCGCAATCAGCTCTATGCGGCGGTTGCCCGCGAAGCTCGACTGGAAGCCGAGCTCGAAAGTCGCACAGCAATCCAGTTTCCCGAGGAGCTGATCTCAGTCCGCGCTGATGCGATCGCCGCCAAGGCCATGTATGACCAGGCCAGCCAGTTTGCAGAGCGAGGCGCCATGATCGCGGGTCAGATTTCGATCTTGAACTCGCGTGCTGATCAGTTGCGCAAGGAGCTCGAGGGCCTCGACCGCCAGCGCGCGGGAAATGAGGAGCAAGTCAAGTTCATTATCGATGAGCTTGATGGCGTACGGCAATTGTATGAAAGAAACCTCGTGCCAAAGTCCCGCTGGGCGGCCCTTGAGCGGGAACGGGCACGGCTGGAGGGTGACATCGGGAAGGCGATCGCCGACCATGCGAAGGCGGAAAAAAGCATCGGCGAAACAGAACTGCAAATCAGTCAGACCAAGCAGAATTTCCTGGAGCAGGTAAGCCGGGACCTGGTCGACACGCGCGAGAAGCTGCGCGACTTGCGCAACAAGTTCGTGGTTGCGCAAGACGTCATGCGCCGGCTTGACATCTTAGCTCCTAACACCGGTCGGGTGCAGAACCTAAAGGTCTATACCATCGGTGCGGTGGTGCGTGCCGGCGAGCCGCTGCTTGAGATCGCGCCGGACCAAGACAAGCTGATTATCCAGGCGCATGTTTCGCCGCTCGACATCAAGATGGTGGCGGCGGGCAATTCAGCGGAGGTGCGGTTTGCCGCATTTCACGAGCGCTCGCTGCCGATCATCCCGGCGACTGTGCTGAGCGTGTCGCAGGACCGGCTGATGGATGAGGCCAGCAAGCAGCCGTACTATCTGGCGCTAGTCAATGTTCCAGACAACAATCTTCCGCCCCAGTACCGCGGCAAGCTCACTGCCGGCATGAATGCGGAAGTGGTGATCCCGACCCGCGAACGCACGACGCTCGACTACCTGATCGAGCCGCTGACTGCCAGGATGCGCACGGTGTTTCGCGAGAAGTGATCTGAGGTCAGGGCATATTCCGTTTTCGTCATCTCGATTGACCAACGCGATGCGAAAGCGAAGAGGCTGCTAGATTTTTGCGACATGTACGCGCGCGCGCGTCATGGGGTTTTACATAATTTTGCGAGCGAGGAGGCTTAACTGGTGAACTCCATTGTTTCGTGAACGGCATTGGTGTCGGCAGCTGTTCGAGCGCGGCCTGTCGCACAGAGGGCTGCCTTTGAAGCGCAAATTCCGACCGAGGTGCTGCGCCAAGACGCGAGCCGGAGTCCCGTGCATCACGAGGGTAGTGCCGGGAAAGCGGCGCTGCCGGTTCCGCCCGGATAGCAGAAGTGCAGCGACGGCGTTGGAAGGCATTTCGCGGTGTTGCAAGGCTTTCTCAGATTCCGAGTAAGACCCCATAACGCGCGCGTACTTCGATCACGCCGTTCGTGTGCTGTATGGAGGAACTTCGGCCGCTGCTTTGGAGTTAGTTGGCCATGCCTGACTTTTCAATCGATCCGGAGCTGCGGATCCGCCCGACCGGGATTTGCACCACGCTTTGCTCGGTTCAATCGGTTCGGTCATCGCCGCTTCGCCTTCGCGGCGGTGCCATTCGCCGTCGGCGTCGGTCTCCACGGCGGCTCGTGTTGGAGTTGGCAACCGACCCCGTAGGGCTGGCAGCGGGTCTGTGACTACGACTACGGGTACGGATACTACTGAGCAGCCGTGAAGCGCTTGGCTTAGGCAGAAACCCCGTAGCAGACTTGCGGCGGCTGTTTTGCCGCCGCCGTTCGGGGACGGTGAGAAGTTCGACATAATCACGCGGCGCGACCGAAGGAAAACTCCAGTGTCAGTATTGGAAGCTCTTCATTCGTGGAGATATGGCAAGACGCAGCCGGCCGCGGCGGTGCGGCGCACCCAGACCGAGACGAACGACACGCCATGCGCATCGAACAGTTCCACCAGCTTGGCAAAGTCGGCTAGCGATCGGGTTAGACGATCGACCTTGTAGACGACAATGACGTCAAGTTTCCCAGAGCGGATATCGTCCAGCAATCTCTGCAGGTCGGGACGATCAGTGGACCCACCGGAATATCCGCCGTCATCATATCGCGGCCGGATCAGAGTCCAGCCGGCATGGGCTTGGCTCTTTATGTAAGCTGACGCGGCATCGTACTGGGCATCCAGCGAATTGAACTCCTGGTCGAGTCCATGTTCCGTCGAGACGCGGGTGTAGATGGCACAGCGAACAGGCCTGATCGAAGGAGCCTTCATGATCGAGCCTTTGCGTCTAACCGATCTTCTTTATCTCTCAGGCCAAAAAAGCGTGGGCCGTTCCACTTAGTTCCGGTGATCGCGAAGGCGACCTTGGAGAGGCTGTCATAGGTTTGGCCATTCCAGGCAAAGCCGTCGGGCATCACCATTACCCGTTGTGGGCGTCGATCCCACTCACGTACCAAAACCGTTCCAGGCGTAAGTCAGTTCGCTTTTGATCGAAGCTAACGAGACGCGCGGACATCGTCACGCCGGTGCTCTTTGCATCCGTCCGATCAAGAACCTGCCTGGTCTCGTGGTCTAAGTCACCAAGCCGGTCGGCCTGAATGCGATAGGCGATGATCGCGAACAGCAAATGCCGCGGCAGGTGATCGGGCGGCGATCTCTGAAATACGCTCTGCCATCTTGACCGGAGCCCTTTGAGATCGAGACCGCGCAGGTGCGCGATCTCGTCTCTAATGGAAGTTTTGGTCGAGGCGCGACCGCTGTGACGCTTCTCCAACATCGCATTATGCCGCTTGCTTCACGCGATCGGTGGTGGACGTAGCCTTTCCATCCTTGATGCGGTAGACGCGACCTTTGTCGGTCTGTTCAGAAACTAAATTGAGACCGAGCTTCTTGCGCACAACACCAGCTAGAAAGCCGCGCACCGAATGTTACTGCCAATCAGTGGCGGTCATGATCGCGGCGATCGTCGTTCCCGCCGGCATCCGCAGCATCGCAAGGATGCGGGCGTGCTTAGTGTCGGGCCGCATCGCCGTCTTTGAAGATGAAGGCGCCAGCCGGATGCGAGACTTAGTTTTGTTCGTGGATCGTGAAGTGGAGCGGGCCGCGGCCTTAGGCTTCGATTTGGGTTTGGTCATGGAATCCTCTGAGGTTCGTGCGACGCCATCCGCCGCACCACCTCAGCCCCGCCGAGCAAACCACCCGGCAGGGCGCGATCCCTTGGGGCGCCTCGGCCGCACCCAGCCGGCACAGCAACGCTCCAATCAAGGACAAAAGCCAGTCATTTCTGAGCAACTAGTCGCTGGAAGGGCCAAAATCCTGCCTTCCGTATCATGGGTTCGAATCCCACTCTCTCCGCCACTCATACGTTTATTGCAATATTCGATCCTGACCCTTGGCTCAACCACCCGAGCGGAAGCAAAAAAGGTAGCAGCTTTTTCTGATGTCAATCGCGACCGCTTCGCCCCCGAGAGAGCGATTTGCGATTCGAGCTCTCTCAAGGCTGAAACAGGGGTTCGATTCCCCTAGGGAGCGCCAGCAAACTCAGGCACTTAGGTAGCCATCAGCCGCGTTCGTTGAATAATGGTTGAATAAGACGCTGGTGAACAGCGGCGAGCGCTTGGGAAAATTTGCTGCTGACATCAGCAGACTAACCTCGGCGCGATGCCTCACTGTGGCTGGCGCATTCGCGAAAAATTTCCTCGTCGCCCTTGGTGTCCAGAAATATTCAAACCGCCGCTGACGTGCGCTGTCGTACGCGAGCGCCCTCGGATGTCCGCATTGACGTTGCTCGTCGCACAATCAACTCTCGTTCTGTCGAGCTTTGTGCGAATAGGAGGGCCACGTGAGATACAATCGACGAGAGAAAACTGGCAGACAACAGTCACAAGTCAGTCTATCCGCTCCGAAAGCCGCAGAACCGAGCACGATGCCATTCGCCCAGCGGCTCACCTGCACGATTGGCGATGCATGCGAAGTGACCGGCTTAGGACGCACGAAGCTTTACGAGTTGATAGGAGCTGGGCTCATCGTCACGACAACGATCGGACGTCGGCGACTAGTAGTGGTGCGCTCACTTCTGGCGCTCCTTGACACCAACATGTCGAACTAATGGACGTGCAACTTAAGGGAGCAACCCCACTTTGAGAAAGTCATCGAGCACTATCGAGCGCTTCTGGCGAGCGCTAAGAACGAGAGCAAACGCGAACTCTTCGTAGGCGCATTCGCGTGCGAAGCCGAATTTCTCGGAAGGGCGCATCTACTACGGAACCGGGCTCTGACGTGTCCGATCGTATGGAATCAACGGAATCAGGAGGGCTTAAAGCGATCACGTGGATCGGTCCGTCGACTGATGGAGTATTGCTCAATTCCGCGACCCTCTCTCGCGCGATCGCGGTTCAGCATCTCGACATTGGCCCTAAATATTCTCCCGGATCGGGAGGGCGGGCCAGGGCCGTCCGGAAGAGATGTCCGGATGTCTTGTTTCGCCGAAACCGTCAGCACCCATATCACGGTAGTCGTCCACGTCCGTGAGACACCGTCGCGCAAGTGCCGCACGGGCATCAGCTCCCGCCGACTCTTCGAAAAGTCGTTTCCGGACAGACTCGATTCTGCTCCTCATCTGGAGCGGGGGGACGACGTTTGGCTCCGGACATACATAGTCGGCGATGAATCCACGAATCCAAGCATCGTATTTCCGCTCCACCGCGACATAGGCCGTCATGAGGCGGAACAAGGTGTCCTCGTCGTCCGTGCATGACGCGAGGAGCAGGAGATCATAGTCCTCATCTCGTTGCTTCATCCAGACGTCGCACTTCGTGAGATCTATGCGACAGGCGGGATGGCGGTCAAAAAGCTGTTTGAACAGCGATCGATTCTTGGACCATTCCCGGATGAAAAGAGAGCATTGCTCGTCGCGGCACATCCCGATAAGCGTCTGCGCGGCAGTCTCCGTTCCGACCGCGGTCACGGCCGATATCCAGCCATCGTCCTTTGCGAAGTGGGGATCGGCTCGCGATAGAGAAAAGAGTGCCTCCTCGGCAGCTTTGACCGAAGCCCGGCCGACCAGGCTCCAGAAAGGCTTTTTTAAGCTCCATCGGAACGGAGCGATGTGTTCGGCGATCAATTGCGGCTTATCGCTGAAAAGAAACAGCAGGGTGGTATCCTTCAGGAAGCTTTCCTTCGCATAGAAGAACAAGTGGTCGAATCGGGAAATCGCTCCGAGGGTCTGGACGATATCGTTCGAACGTATTTCGAATCCGGCTATGGCCAGACGCTTCAGCAACATGGATCGCTCGAGCGGAAATTCGGTGTTGTCCAAGACACTCCTTGCCGTCGTTTCGGCGACTGTGCCGTCCATGCTCAGGGCCGCTTGCGCCACTCGGACCGCAACTCGGTGTCGGCCTCGCTCGAGAAGCCGTTCGACGGTCTCGTTAAGCCGCCCGAGCGCTTGAGCCAAGACTGGATCGTCGGCGCTTTCGTCATTTTCCGACGCTCGTCCGTTACGCCGCGATCTTGCGGACCCGAGGTCTGGAACGAAGTCGAACGCGGAATCGTGCATTCGAAGCAGGACGCATGCGGCCTCCAACGCGAAGCTGTTCTCCCCCATGCGCTCCTGCAGGAGACGGATCGTCGGACCGCCGCCTATGTTTAGGAAGGCTTTCATGAACGGCGAACCGAACGAGGAGGCTCCGGATCTGGAAAAGACGATTTCATTCCAGTAGTCGTCTCCATCGGGATCTCGGGACTCGTTCCGGAGTTTCAGGAACGAGACCAACAGACGATTCAACGACGGCAACAATGTCATGGAAGGCAACCGGGCGACGGCCGCGGCAAGGGTCAGACAGTCTTGTTGGGACAAGTTCGGATCTTGGCAGCTCAGTTCGATCCATCGCCGGACCAAATCGACAAGCTTCGAGAAAGCCGGTTGAGCGGCTGGCAGGGGACCCTGTGGAGGACGCCAGTATTCGCGATATGCGCCGTGGCAGGCGATGAGATCGGCGAGGGTCACCATTTGCGAAAGCGTTCCGTCATCCTTTCGGTCGAGAATGCCTTCGGCGAAAGCGACCACATGACTGCACGAGATCTTCGTTCGAAGACGGCTCAAAGCAGCGGCTCGCTGGCTGGCCTTGCTACCTTCCGAACCGACGATGAGACGCTGCATCCGGAAGATCTTATCGAGCAACTGAGGAACTGCCGATCGAGCCGCGAAATAGGCAGCGACCTTGCTCTGTTCGAGCGGCTCGCGATCGCTGAGCACGACGTACGAAGCCAAGTAGTCCTCGGTCGGCTGCCCCTCATCGAGGCCGGAAGTATTCCAGAAACTGTTCCCGATTTTTGCGGCGGCCTCGAAATCGTATTCGGTGGCGGATCTTCCGTAACCGGTGTCGACGTCCTTCCAGGTCGTCGCGCGGATAGGTGCGGAGTCTGGCCGCATCGACGCCGTCATGAACAGGGCTCTGGAAAAAAAGCTGCCGAAGTACCGGCTGGGCGGGGGAGGTTCCAGGTCGGTTCTCTCGACTTCCTTGAGAAGCGTTGCGCAATACTTGGAGTCCACGTCCTTGAGGCGAGATGAAATCTCGTTGTCGAATTTCTCGTCGTTCAGCAGCAGCATCAATCGGAACGGCCTCGGGACCCGATCGAAGAATTCGTCGCGAGAATTGCTGTCGTATTCGGCGGCGAACCATTTCCTCACCCAGGAGACCGTCCGATCGCGTAGCTCGCTCCATACAGTTGGAGCCGAGCGCCTGATCATGCGCCCCGCAAGGATCGGGTCGACGTTCATCGTCTGCAGGATTGCCTCGCTCACCTGGCCGCTATCCCCTCGCTCGGTCTGCGAGATCCGCTCGCAGGCAAACAGAATGGCCTCCTCCCAAGCCGGCTGGTTCAGCACTTCCGTTCGGAGCTCGTCGAGGGTATGGCCAGCGACTGTCGAAGCCTTCATCAGTTCTTCGACCTCGAAGGACGAATACCACTCCAGGAAGACCTGGTGCTGAAAGGCTATGGCACCGTCATCCCTGCGCGAGAGGAGGTGACGGCCAGCGAGGACCTCGAGAAGCGCCGCCGGACTGGGGCCGACGCCGATCTGCCCCTCAGCCATGAGTTTTTGTTGAACCCTGCTGACGACAAGCCGGGCCTCCCTCTCGGCGATCGCGGTGCTCGAAGTTCTCGTCAGTTTGCCGGCGATGGCGACCAAGAAGGTGTGGTGGGTCTGCGAGAAAACTGCATGCAGCACTTCGCGCCGCAAGGGATTGTTTTCGTATCGCGAGACGAAACCGTCCAGCACCTCGCCCTTGGAACGAGGGATGCTGTCGTTCGCGTTCTGGCTTAGAAAAGCGTCGAAATAGATCGGAGTGCTGATCAGGTCGGAAAGACCGGATTTGGAGGCCCGCTTCAACAGCCCGATTCCTTCGGCTGCCCTTCGGGCCGTGGCGATTTCTCTCTTTTGGCTGTCGTCGAGCGGTTCGATTTCGACCTCCGGCGCGGTAAGGGGAGGGTGAGCGACCTGCCTTCTCGTGCTGATGACGACTCCGACATCGGGGTAGTCTCGTCGCAGCGCAAGTATCTGGATCACGGCTCTCTCGCGTTGAGGAGCCGAAAGCTCGTTCCAGCCGTCAAGAATGAGGAGGAGATTTCCGCTGGAGGCCAACAGTTCGAAAGAGCCCTTCTCGGCCGTCGCGAAGGCGGCACGGCTTCTGGCCGCCTCGAAGAAGGTGCCCGAACCTATGGACCATTCGGCGAGCGGCAGGTAAAGCGGAACGGGGCCGGTGTTATCTATGAGTGCGCCGGCGATTTGCAGAAGGGTGGTCGTCTTTCCGGTTCCTGCGGAAGAGATGAGATGCAGATCGGTGAACGTGCGAAATGCGTCCGCCAGTCGCGCGTAGTCCGTTTCCGCTTTTGCTCCGTCGGCGCCCCTGATGCTCAGGCGCAATCCGACCGGATGGGTCGGCCAACTGCTCACGGAGCGAAAACGTTTCAGATCGTCCGAAGCGCGCTTGCGGACATCGAGGACGGTGCGAGCGAGTTCCTCGTTCGGCGGTTCGTCGAACTCGGGCACGTCCACTTTATTTTGCGGGTCCTTCGCGCCTGTCAGCGTCACGAGCTCCAGATAGCATTGTCGTTCTGCGTCAAGCTTCAATTGCTTGAGCTTGTCTACCGGATATGCATGGTCGTGCTGATCGATGAAGTGCGCGTGGATCTGGCAGAGCCACATGCCGTTCGATTGGGAGCGGCGCTCTTCGGGGGTCTGTTGCGGGTCGTACCGTTTGCCGCCTGGCGATGCGGCGCAGATGTGTGCGGCGACCCCGATGTTTATCGTGCCCTCGCCGCTCGGATTCGGCCCGATCGTGAGCTTTCCGCAGTCCGTAAACGAGCATCGGAATCCGACGCGCTGAGCCAGATTGCGAATCGTAGCGTGTGTAAAGTTGTCGCGTTCGTTCAAGCGACATCTCCCGACCGGTCCGCGGTTTCCGCCCTCACGGAACGAGAATGGCGGAGCAGTACAGATTGCCCTGTCTTTTCGAAGATTTCCAGCAATCCGGTTGCAGACAGTGCGGTTGGACGCCGTGGTGCGCCAGATGAACGGGTTCGTATCGCACACGATGGATCTCCCCATTCTCCTCTCGAACGAGATCGAGCAGCTGACAGTGAGGGAGGCCGTATCGCGGTGCGGGGTCGACCACAGCGTAGTAGCCAGATGGATCGGCGACCTTATGCAGAATTTCCTTGTTGAGCGAATTGTTGAATCGTGACGGGGGAACGTTAGTCCGGTGCCCGCAACATGTTGAATCCTATCGACCTTCGATCCGCAAAGGCCCATCCCACCGCGTGCGCAAAGAATAATCAACCGTAAATTGACCTATCCTCGGGAAGTCCCTAGCAAGGTTGCATCCCATTCCGGGCTAAGTGCTGTCGCTGGAGCGTTCGGAATTTGGGGCTGCGGCAAAAATCATGAAACTAAGCGAGCTTATCGCCAGAGGCGGCACATCGTTCACCAACCAATCCGGCGTCGATGCTGACGGGTATGGCAAGCTGAACCGCCATTTCAGCGGATTCACGTTCTGGCGATCGAACCCGTCCCGCCGCCGCAAACTGTGGGAGCCTCAGGAGGCGGCCATGGGGATGACCGTCGCCTACCTGTGCGCCGACCGGAGGTTGCCTCTCGAAAGGATCGCCAACGAAGCGGCCCTGGTGAAGATGCCCACGGGGACCGGCAAGTCGGCCGTCATAACGGTCCTGTGTCGCTGCCTGCCCATGGTCAGGCGAGCCTTGGTTCTGACGCCGAGGGAGGCCTTGACTGACCAGCTCTACCGCTATGTCCGGCGCGGCTTTTGGTCCCGTATGGACTATGCCGTGGACAATCAGGCCCTCTTTTCCGATGAACAGGGGGCCGCGACCGGCAACCCGGTGCTGCCGGCCTATATCGCGAAGCTTCTGCCTAGCGCTGTGAGATCGATTTTGGATGCCGACCCGACCCAGGAACGCATGGTCCTAGTCGGGACCCTACAGGCCATGGACATGATCCGGAGGGATGCCCAGAAGGCGAGCGACCCCTCGCCGACGTCGGAGAGCCTTCGGGCGGCGAACCTGCTGAAGCTGATCGGGAAGTTCGATTTGGTCGTTGTCGACGAGGGGCACTACGAACCTGCGATCTCCTGGAGCAGGGCGATTCGCGACGCCGATTTGCCGACGGTGCTCTTCAGCGCTACGCCGTATCGCAACGACTACAAATCATTTCGTGTGCGCGGCAGGTTCGTGTTCAATCAACCAATCGACGACGCGATCGACGAACGGATCATCCGCAAACCTCGTTTCGAGAAACTTGACGGCTTTTCCCGACTGCCGTCGACAGCCTCGATCTCGACCCTTTCCGAATTCACCGACGACACCGAATCGGATGCTCGGCTCGGCGCCCGCGACCGGGCGGACGCCGCCAAGTTCGCGAAGGCTCTCGTGCTCGCCGCGAAAACGATCGACACGCCACCCGGGGTCGCCCATCCGAAGATAATCGTCCGTGCCGACGAGCGGGCCAAGCTCGAGATGCTCCATGACGAGATCGAGCGTGTGAGCGGCGAATCCGCGCTGACGATCCACCACGCAATCAAGCGTAACGATGCCCTGAAGAGACGTTTCAACAGCGTCAAGGCCGCGCAGTCGATTCCAGCGAACGCTCAGGTCCGGTACTGGTTACATCAGACCAAACTTCTCGAAGGAGTCGACGACGCGTCCTTCGTCGCAGTCGCCGTGTACGACGTGTTCGGCAACGCTCGCCAGTTGGTCCAGCAGATCGGTCGCGTGCTTCGGTCGTCCGACGAACGTCGAAAGACCAGACAGGAAGCGGTCGTACTGGCGTCGCCGGAGATGGCGGCACGGATGGAGGAGTCCTGGGAACATTATCTCGACTTCGAGAGATACTGTGCGAAGAATACCAGCTACCTGGTGACCAACGAGGCGGCCCTGCCGGATCGGCTCCTGGCGACGATGCCGGATATTCAATACATCGAAGGGCAATTTCGGCCGCGGTTCATGATCGAGGGGAAGCTTGAGATCGACGACATCCGCCTTCCCGCCAGTGCGGTGGTCTTCCGGTTGGGCGGGGGCTTCGACAAGAGCATCGTCAGATCGGAGATCGTTGAAGCGATCCTGAATGAGGATCGCTTCAAGCCCATCGAGATATCTGGACTTCCGGACGAGGCTATCGCGATCGCGTACTACGGTTGGCAGACCTCACAGCTTCTCACCAGGCAGTTCTTTCCAGAGTGGAAGTTAGGCGTCTGCGTCGTAGTCCGATCGGGTAATCTCGTTCTTGCCCACGATACCGGCGGAATCGTTTTCGATGCCGACAAGCTGGGGCTCGGCAGGATGGATCAAACCGATTTTGCTCGCGGCATCCCCGCCTCGTCGAGCGGAAAGCCGGTTCGTGTCGCGCGCATATCGTCGGCCTCCCTCGACATGTCGGAACGGGCGATCCGCTCGCAGGCGACGCGCACCCGGTCCTTCGAGAACACGTTCACCGATCTGCTCGATCCGGCGATGGTGCCTACGTCGGCGTACGCATTCCTGGGAAGGTTCGGGAGGTATCTCGGACTAACTCGGGCGCGAATCCGCGATGCCTTGCCGGAGCCGCTTTTGCTTGCGCAGTACATCGAATGGGCGAGGATCGTCGCGGACCAGTTCAGGGACGGTGCTCGGGCTAAAAATCCGGTCTTCGAGAGATACGCGCGCGTCGCTGCCGTACCGGTCGGCGACGAGGCCGAAGCCAAGAATATCCTGCTGGATCTCGGAGACAGCTTTTCGGATTTCCTGCATGATGTCGATGACGTCGGCATGCGCTCCTCGCTGGTGGATGCGGATCACGACGACCTCTGCGCGGACGTGGACGATGGCAGCTTCGAGATCGGGATAGGCGGCGAGCGTTTCGAATGCGAGGTCGAGTTCGTCGAGCGTACGGGGCGCTATCGAATAAGGAGTCCGGGTCTCGACGCGCGGTTTCTCGCGCAGTCGCCCGGAGGAAGGCGGTCCGCGTCGACCTTCACCCAACTACTCAATCGAACACAGTCGTTCCGCATCATCCCGGAGAAAAGCGGAATCGTCTACGCCAACGGGAGTTTCTACCGGCCGCAAGGTTTCCAGCCGCGGCCCGACGGTACGATTCCCCAGTTGCAGAACGCCGTCGCGATCCCAATCCTCGCGAACATCATGACGGAAAAAGGGGAGAAGCTTTACGGCAAGGATCGGTCTGCCTGGACGAAAGAGTCGTTGTTCGGGCTGTTCAAGGCGATGGCCGATCACGATGCGGGCCGCCCGGTGCCGCCCGAATGGGGAGATCTGGGCAAAGCGGCGACCCGTTTCGATCTGATCGTCTGCGACGACGACGGGCAGGAGGTAGGCGACTTTCTTGCCGTCGACACGTCGAACAGGACCGCCGCCATCATACACGCCAAGGCATCCAGCGACGTTCACAAGGAGAGCATCACGGCCCTCGAGGTGGTTGGCCGGCAGGCTCTAGCGTCGCTCGCGTTCTGCTCGACGACCTCGCTGCCTCCCAAGATCGCCGAAAAGCGCTGGGAGAGCGAAGTCCAGGCCAACGCGGTCAAGCTCAAAGGTCTGAAACGCGTCTTCAAGAATTCGGCCGGTCTCGACATCAAGCAGATCGAAACCGCCGTCGCGGAAGCGGTCACCAACCGCTCCTGGTCGCGGGAAATCTGGATCGTGGCCGCACGCCTCATGGATCTGAACTACCTCTCCCAAAGCGTGAAGGGAGGCATGACCAACCGGAACTGGCAGCTGATCATGTATATCGACGGCCTTGCCACGGCTTGCGGACGGGGTAACGCCCGTCTGCGGATCTTCTGCCACAATGGCGCAGACGTAACAGTTTCTCCCCCGAAGAAACCCAAGAAAACAGCCGGAAAAGCCAAGCGATCACGCAAGACGCGATAGCGTGCACGTCACGGCGGCTCGGCGTTCGATGGCGTCCGAAGACCCTGTTTCAGCTTGGCACGGCTCTGCCGCAGGAATATCCTTAGCGGTAACCATCAGAAGGTTCTGAACTTGTACGCCAAATCGCTCCATATCTACGGGTTCAAGTGCTTCGGCAAGGCCGAACTCGCCCTGCAGTACCCCGGACGCAAGACCGGCAGCGTCTCGGAGACGGAGAACATCAACCTGATCCTTGGCGACAATGGCGGCGGAAAGTCCTCCGTTTTGCGCGCCCTGGCTATCGCCGTTCTCGCTCCCGCTCTGCTCGAATCGGGCTTCGTGCCGTACAGGTTGGTTCGACGTCCCAAGCCGGGCTCGGAGCCGGTGACTCATGCGCTCCTCAAGGTCGCAGCGGTGCCCGAAAAGGAGGAGCTGAAACCCAACTTTTCGGCCAGAAAGAACCTTGAGATGCTCGCCCGGATCGAAACTCGGCCCAGCGGAAGCCTGGACCGCCTTCATCTGGAGAGCACGCCGGCATCCCCGATCGCCGATGTAATCGACGACGATCTGTCTCCCGCATTCTTCGTCGCCGGTTACGGCGCGACGCGCAGGGTGGAAACGGCCGATTTCTCGTCGGGAAGCGAACGCCGCCGCCGGGGCCTGCGGTACCAGAGAATTGCTGGGCTTTTCGAGGATCACGTCGCCTTGCGCCCGCTACAGAGCTGGTTGCCGAGGCTTCGCTCGAAGAACCCGAAACTGCATGACGAGGCGATAGCCAAGATCGACGGAGTTCTTCCTGACTCCATCCGCTTTCGTGGCGCCTTCGACGAAAAGGAGGAGCAATATCTGTTCGAGTTCGAGGGCGCACCGATGCCGTTCTCGTCTCTTTCGGATGGCTATAAGGCGTTCGTGGGTTGGGTCGGCGATCTGGTGGGACACCTGACGGACGTCGCCGGCGTCCAGAAGAAGATCGACGAAGTCAAGGGTATCGTACTCGTCGACGAGATTGATCTGCACCTGCATCCCGCCTGGCAACGTACCGTCGTTCCCACCCTGGAGAAGGCCTTTCCCAGCCTGCAGTTCGTGCTTACTTCGCACAGCCCGTTGATCGCGAGCTCGGTAAGGAAGGAGAACGTGTTCGTGACGGACACCGCCGAGGACGGGACCTCGACGATAAAACAACTGGAGGAGAAGGTTTATGGACGCAGCGCGGAAGATCTTCTTCTGTCGTCGTACTTCGGCTTGCAGACGACGCGTCCCGATACCTTTGTCGATGAGTCCAAGGTTCTGTTCAATCGTGCCGCGGAGGGGGACTCCGCTGCGGCCCTGACTTTTCTGGAGAAGCTCGCCGGCCCTCCTCCGAAGGCGGCGCGCGGCCGGAAATGATCCGTTATTCGTCTACGCGGGCGGAAATGGAGGCGGCGATCGGAGCGCTCGACGCAAAGTGGCTGTCGAAGGCTGCGAAGCGCACGGAGAAGTTCAGAGGCTTGGGGACCTTTCAGGAAAAGTCGTCGATCTGGTCCGACATCAAGCCCGTCTTGATCGACATACAGCGCGACAAGTGCGCCTACTGCGAGCGGAAGTTCGAAGGGGTCATGTATGGAAAGATCGAGTATGACGTCGAGCATTTCCGTCCCAAGAACTCCGTCCCGGTGTGGCCTGACGGCCGTAGGCACCCCTCGCTCAGTTATTCGTTCGCGACTGGCGAAGAATTCCAAACCGGATACTGGTGGCTTGCCTACGACATCGGAAACTACGCGGCTGCCTGCAAGGTCTGCAACACGATCTTCAAGCTCAACTTCTTTCCGATCGCGGGCCGTCGATGCGACGACGCGGACGATCGGGAAGGACTTGCCGAGGAGGAGAAGTATCTCTGCAATCCGATTGGGGAAGACGATGCCGACCCCGAAACGCTGATATCGTTCGTCGCGACCACGGCGGTCCCCGTAGTACGACGTGGGCCCCGCAATCGGCGCGGCCGTGTGATCATCGATTTCTTCGGTCTTAATCTTCGCGAAATACTGCATCGGGAGCGTGCGCAGACGATCGCGCTGTTTGGCAGCGCCCTCGAGGCGGAAGCCCGAGGCGCCGCCACTGCCGAAGACATGGCGATAATCGGCCGCATCGGCGATCCGGCTATCCCGCACGCCGCATGCCTTCGATCTTTTCACCGATTGTGGATGAAGGACAAGGCGTTGGGCCGGAGAACGTACGATGTGTGCAGATTATATGCCGTGAGCAACGCAGGAACAGCTCTGCCGGATATCCGCCGCTGAAGGGGTTCATAGCAGGCAGTTCTTGCCGTCTAGCTTCACGCAACAGCCGATCATACCGGGTGCGCAATCGTGGAAAAGCCTGCAGCGTCGACCAAATGGAGCGATCATTCCGTAGAGACTGCGTCTTCGGGCAATCGCGACGAATAGCCTCCGCCTCGCTGCCAGGCCGCAGCATGCACGTTAGGAGTCGCGGGCAACTCTCGGCGTCGTCCTAGATTCATCCGGCGCCCGCTGCTCTTCAGGTCGCGGTCGTAATGAATCTTCGGAACGATCTCGGCAAGCCACCACGCGCCCGACAGAGACTCATGCATGCAGCCGTTCGGATCCGGCTTGACGAAGCCTTTTCCACGGTCACCTAGCATCGTCGCTCGCCTCTCTTCGTCCACCAAGAGGTCGAGGGCCACGGCTTCGTCGATCATCCACTTCAGCGCGATCTTCGACAGGCCGCTCTCGAACTCTGGGTAACCGCCGCCCACGTCGCAATGGACGCCGGGAAACCAGACCTGCTTCAGGTCCTTTGGACCAGCTTTCTCCGGAGATGTCGACGGCCACCAAAGGTTGGTTCTGAAGAACGCGCGGCGTTCGTCTATCGCTACCGCATGCCGCCCGTGCGCGATGAAAGGATTGTTCGCGCTGTAGGGGAGTCGGAGCTGATGCTCGACCCAGCCCACGGAACTGACCGTATCCCAGACCCCGACCAGATGGGGCCTGCATCGACCCACGGGGTCGAAGGTTTCGCGAAATTGGCTTGCGAGCTTGAACGCCACCGATCGCTCGCCCTCGGGCGCCAAATTGACCGCGGTCAGCATCCTGACGGCGTAGGGAACGAACGACTCATTGCCCTTCGGCAGCAGGCCATACATGCAAAGCAACGACGCTACTGCACGCACCGTGTATGCGCCGCGACTGAAGCCGAACATATAAAGGCGGTCATCTGGCTCGAAGTTGTTCATCAGGAACACGTACGCATCACGCACGTCGGCCTCGAGGCCGCTTCCGAGGGCGAGTCCGAGCCAGCGCGTTACCCGCCTTGTCACCGGGCCGAGTGCTCCCGGCGGCTCCATCGTGCCGAGGCCTGGATGATAGTATACGATCTGTCGTTCAGGGTCTTGGACGAGGCAGTAGTACAGCTTGAGGACGTTGGTGCGATCGACGGCGAATTCATTCGCAGTGCCGTCGCAGCACAACACTATGTTTCGTGGCATCCTTACCCCCCGTAGCAGCGCCTTCGCGCGGCACCATGCGACTGCTCCGACAACTCGGCGTCGATCAAAGGTTCATGCTTCCGAGCGCGTCAAGTGGGTCGACGAAAGAAAACGCCTCGGGTTTTCCCTAGTTTGCTGATCGGGCCTTGGGTGCGCCGATAGCCGGCGGCTAAACTGGCATGCTGCCCGAACGTCATCGCCAAGGTAGGTGGTTCAGGTGTGCGCCTCGGTTTGGGGCGTTTCCGTCTGCAGCCAAAAACCGCCACCGCCGAGAGGCTGGAGGTCTTCGCGATCGCACTGAACAATTTCAGAGCTACTAGGTCGTAACGCATGGCCAATCCGCACCCGAGAAAACTACCGTTTGCATCCTACTATTAGGCGACCGCAGTCGTGACGAGAATGCCCAATGACGCTAGGAGCCTTAGACTGCGGAACTTAAACAATATCTACCGCCAAGGATGGCTTTGGATCGCTTCGGACTGCTGCCCACGTCCGGGGCAGGGGGTGGTCTCCGGCCATTCCGGGAGTGCGCGCGGCGAATATGCCGCCGACGCCCGGCGTCTCCAACGCTCCCTGCGTGGCCTGGACATGTTCGTTTGCAATCCATTTCGGAAGGATCGAGGATGCGATCGGCAATGATGTCCGCCGCATGCAGCCGCGCCAGCCACGAGGCGGCGCTCTGGAGCCGTATCCAACCGGCACGAGCCTCGTCGCTCAGCGCGGTGTAGTTGGGATTCTCAAAGTTGAAGCGACGCCTGCCAGCGTCTGAAAGGTTTCACGTCCGCGCGCTGCGTACGAATAAAATTAAAAACTTAACAATATCAAATATTTGAACCCAACGAGATTTGCGTGGAAAAAGGATTGTTCACTCATTGTTCTTGGCCACTTCATGGTGCAGAATTGCTCGATCCCGATTCGTAGTTGCGTCGGGTCGAGTGATGAGTGAGCAGAATGGTAATCAAGCGGATTGCCCGCTTTCTTGGCCGACGCAGACCGAAGGCACGGGCGTCGTCCGCGTCAGCGCCTCCGGTTGACCGTGCGCCGGCAACGCCTCCCGCTCATCAGGCGTCCAGCAAAGCACTCGTTATCTGGGAGTCAGAGCTACGCGCCATCGCCGCCGAGGCGGCGGCGTGGACCGTCGAGACGGGCGGCGATCTCTTCGGACGCTGGTCCGATGATGCGACAGTATTCCTCGCAACGAAAGCGGGACCGAGCGCGCAGCGCGATAACGCGCATTTCCGCCTGGACGTCGACTATCTGAGACAACTAAGCGAGCCGCTCGCGGCTGATTGGGCGCTTCGCTACTTCGGCGACTGGCACTCCCACCACCGGCTTGGCCTCTCGGCGCCTAGCTCCGGCGACCGGAGACGCATCCGTCAGCTTGGGAAACGCAATGCTTTTCCCGGGATGGCGGAGATCATCGTCACAACGGAGGGATCTCGCCAAGCACCCACCGTGCGCATTCACCCGTGGTTCTACGACCTCGCCACTGAGGAAGAGCCGACCGCGATGCGCGTCGTGGTGCACGCCGGGTGCAGCCCGGTACGCGAAGCGTTGATTGCGCGCGGGGTGTTCCCGGAACAATCACTCCAGGAATGGCAAAGCGTTGCGCTGGACCGCGTTCGCATTGGCAATGCGGGCGAGCCGCCCGTTCTCGGTGGCAGCCCAGCTGTAGATACAGCGACGCGCGAACGAGCAATATCGCATCTGGCGGAAGCTCTTGAGCGTGAAAGCGGCGCTCCCATCGAGCAGCACACAGCGGCCTTTGGCAAAATTTTGGTTGCCCAGCTGAAGGAGCCGCATCATCTCGCGTTCGCTATCGATCAGAAATGGCCGATGAATGTCCTTGAGGTTCACCGTCTTGATCGGGCAACCGGCGGTGCCGAGCAGATCGATGCACCGGCCGGGCTCGTGGTCCCCGACATCAACGGCATCGTGCAGGTGTACCGTGCGGCCAAGGCCGAGAGAGGTATCGCGTGACGTGGACGATGACACAACGGCAACGCCTGGCGCTTGAACACCAAATTCTTCAAAATGAGGGCTTTACGCAGTTCGGCGTTTATCACTACCCAGCGTACGATACGTACAACGCATCGGGCACGGCAACGACGAGCTCAGGCAGAGGCTATCAACTTTTCTGCACAATACCTCCGGGTTATCCCACGGAGCGGCCATCTTTGTACATCACCGATCCGAAGCCATTGCTGAATTTTCAAGGTGCAGCCATTTCAGGGTTGGGCGTCTCGCACGCGATGCACACCTTGGAGCCGCACGCGGCGGGCTGGGTTCAGATTTGCCATTGGCGTGCCGATCGTTGGCATGCAGGCATCGTGCTGCAGAAGGTTTTTCTCAAGGCGATGCTTTGGCTCGAAGCCTACGAACAACACCTCGCCACGGGGCGCGATCTTGCTGACTTCGTTCGCACCATGCAGGAGGCCGCATGAGCAACGGCGATCAACGCTCGATGATCCGCGAAGCGATGCAATCGATCGCTCAGCGGAAACCCGGCAAGTCGAAGCTTGTTTATGACAAGACGAAGCGCACGATCGTTGCGGTCTCTGAGGGCCTGTCTACCCCACAGGCGCTTAATATCACGGCTGACGATGCGGATATGTTCGGTATCGTCACCCTTTCCGCTGGATGGTTACGCGAAAAGTGGCCCGACTTAACGAAGGTCGGCTCACTCTCGGTTGACTTCAGCTCCTGGGACGATGGCGATGCGCTCACCCAGTCAGAACTGTGCATTCAGGGCAGTGGCACGCAGGCGCAAGCGACGCTCGTGTTTGGCCAGCAGCACGGACAGCCGGCCGAAGGGATGATCATCTCAATCGCGCCGACCGACAAACCAACGCATCGGGCCGATGTGTTTTTATCGCCTGACAACATCGCGTACCGGGCAGAGCTCACTGAGTCCGGCGGACCTGCCATCGACCGACGCCAGGTGGTGTTCGCCGATATCGAGCCCCAACTCGATCTGCGCCGCGCGGGAATATTGGAAACGACGATCCTGAAGGACCGGACCGTTCTCTGCATCGGGCTCGGAACGGGCGGGGCACATGTCGCGGTCGAATTGGCCAAGTCCGGCGTGGGGCATTTCCTGCTTGTGGATCGCGACCGCCTGTCGGTCGGCAATGTGGTGCGACACCCTGGCGGGATCTCGCAGGTGGGACGCACGAAAGTGAATGTTACCCGCGATCTCATCCTCGAAAAAAATCCAAATGCGCAAGTCGACGTGCATGTCGACGACGTCAGTTTTGACAATCGCGACATGATCGCCGGCCTTGTGCAGCGGGCCGACCTAGTCATCTGCGGAACCGACAACCGTCAAAGCAAATTGCTGATCAACGAGCTGTGCGTGTCGGCGAACAAACCAGCTGTCTACGGCGGTGCATTTCGCCGCGCCTATGGGGGGCAAATCCTGCGTGTCCGTCCAAAGCATTCCCCCTGTCAGCAGTGCTTCGTTTCCGCTCTGCCAGACGAAGCATCGGACGTCGAAGTATCCTCGCAGGAGGATGCCGACGCGATCGCCTACTCCGATCGTCCCGTGGCAGTGGAGCCAGGGCTTTCTTTGGATGTGCTTCCCATTGCCACGCAACTCGCCAAGCTAGCCTTGCTCGAACTTCTTGCCGACAAATCCTCAACACTGAATGTGCTCAAGCGCGACTTCGATGCGCCTTGGTACCTCTGGCTCAACCGGCCTGAACCCGGTACGCAGTATGCCGATATGCCTCCCTTGAGCGAGAGCCGCGATGAAATGACGATAAACCGCTGGTACGGCATCTATTTTGATCGGGACGAACAATGCCCAATTTGCGGTGACTCCCTTGCGGGATTTGCCGCCGCTTATGGCATCGACCCATCACAGCTCCCGGCGCTTCCGGAAAAGGATTGACGCGTGGAGCTTTCAGGAGACTTCGCTAAACATGTCAGCTCGTGCGAACCCGACGATGATGCTGTCGCCGCAGCAAAGAAAGCGCATGAGAAAGTCCGGGATGAGCTCAAGTCGGATGAAGATACCAAGGATGCTCACGAAGAAACATTTCTAACGGGCTCCTATAAGCGGCATACGGCCATCCACAATATCGAAGACGTGGACGTGGTCTGCATCCTAGATTTGGATATTCATGCTGAAGGATCCGAACCCGAGATTGTTCTGACCTGGCTGCAGGGCGTGCTGGACAAATATTACAGCGAAACGCGCCCACAAGGCCGCTCTATTGGCGTAAGTGCCAAAGGCGTATGGCTCGACATCGTGCCAGCCTCGCCCGTTTACACGGACGGTCCACTCTGGATTCCGGACCGTGACGCCAAACAGTGGGTGCAATCGCACCCCAAGGGACAAATCAGCGCCGCGACCGAGAAGAACAAGGATACGAGCGGCTACTATGTGCAGACCGTCAAACTCATGAAAGCGTGGCGTGACCGGCTTCCGACCGAGAAATCGAAGCCGAAGTCCTACATCCTCGAAACGCTTGTTCACCAAACGATAGGCCGTCCCACGTCCCACGCGCGAGCCGTTGTCAGTGTACTCGAAGGAATCAATTCGACCTATGGCTACTATCGTGGTTCAGGTACCGTGCCTTTCATTGCCGATCCTGGCTTTGCCAGCGTAAACGTTGCCAAGCGGTGGGGAAGCGCCGAGTTTGATGCTTTCCTCGACCAAGTGAAATCCGCTGCTACGACCGCACGGCAGGCGCTCGATGCGACAGATGAAGCGGAAAGCCGCAAACTTTGGCGAAAGCTATTTGGTTCAACCTTCGGCGCGTAGGAGAAGTGAATTGCCAAAACCACCTCTGATCCCGCCAATGATGCCGGATCGCTGCTCTCGCCGGACGCGATGGGCGGCCTTAACGCTGGCAAGGGCTTCGATTTCCAGACACGCTATACGGTTTGCCACCTGCCGATCTGGTTGAAGGACGGTGCTTTTCACCAGCTCTTTACGGAGGGCACGGGCGACATCGACATTCGCTATGTTGAGGACGGTAAGTCGCGCCGGAAGCACATTCAGACCAAGGACCACGACGTAGCGCCCGCCGAATTCAAAGAAGTAGTCGAGGCGTTTCGTGGGTTTGATGAACGGATGCCAGACATTTATCAAGAGTTCCGGTTGGCATGTCCAAGTCTTTCCCAGCAGATGCGGCCCATTGAAACGGGCCTGTCACGATTTCGAAACGCCAAACCCTTCTATGAGGACGAAGTTCCGGCGCTAGCGCAGACTCAATATGACCTTGACGAGCGAATGCGGAGCATTGGTCTCAGCGACGAGCAGATCGCCTTAATCCATAAGAAGGTCTTTATTGACATCGGGCATGGCGATCTCGCGCACGACGAGCGTGCGCTTGATCTCTTCATTGCTCGGATGCTTGATCACCCCGAATTCGCCAACAAACTCCGGGCCATGGTTCTTCCCGCCTACGCTGCACTTCTGCGTAAAATCGGCGCGAGCAAAGGCGTCGTTTTAGACAAACAGTCAATTGAGGCGCTGTTGCGATCTGCCGTTCTGGCGGACCTCTCGCCAGAAGACAGCGTTACAGTTTGGATTCACAACTGGACGAAAGAGGCTTTCACGCCTGCGGCAGATTATGAATTAGACTGGACCGGGCACTTTGATCGCGGTTCGCGGCGCGTACCTGCACCGGATGCTTGGACAAACGATCTAGTCCCGCAACTCGACGCCTTGCGGAAGCAGATCATGTCGGCGGGCGCCGTCCGCACGATCCAGCTACGCGGAAAATGCACCCTCTCAACCGGCGTCGCCCTTGGTGCCATATTCCCGGCGGTCGGCGGCTGGACGTTCGAGATCCCTCAACCGCCAGCGAAGGATCATTGGCGTTCGGATGCAACGCCCACGCCCGGCTACGCGCTGCAAACTGAAATCACTGAGGCCGATTCGAATGGCGTCGACCTCGTTCTTGGATTGAATATTCGGGGCGACGGCAGAACGGACATCATACGGTACATTGAATCGACCGGTCAGGCGCCAAACCTTTTTATATTCATGTCGCCGCCAAGCCAGGGAGCGCAATCGATCGGCGGAGATTGCGACGCCGTCGCTATGGCGATGGCGGTTCGGGAGAAGCTTGGCGAGTTACTGAAAGCCCGTCAGCTGCGCATGACGCGGCTGTTCTTCTATGGACCGTTTGCACTCTCGGTCTTTCTCGGTCAGCAGCTCACATCGATCGGAAGGGTACAACTGTTCGAATACCAAGACCCCAGCTACGTTCCCAGTTGCCTTTTGCAAACCTAATCAACGTCCTTGCGTATTATGCCAGCCCCCGGAAAACGACCAGAGCTGTTACGACTTCAAAAGGCCTTTGAGGCAGAGGCCGGGATGTTTCCTGATCTCTCACTGTCGATCTTGTATTTTTCGCAACAAGACATTCCGACAGATCGTACGTTCAGGAGGCCCAATCATCAAATTATGCTATGGCAATACTACGGCCAATACGATGGCTCCGACGATTCAGCCAGCGTTTGTTCGAGAATATGCAGGCAAGCAACCTGGCTATGGCCGGTTTAAGAGGCAGCCAGTTTTCTTGCCATGCCTTGCTGGAAGGTGAGCCGACCGCGCATTTTATTCGCATGGCGCAGCGGGCCGGTGGCCTGTTCTCGGACAGAGAGTGCGTGCGGATTAGGACGCGGGCCACCGCCGACTTTACATCGAACCTTCCTCCGTCAACGAGTGGAAAGCCGATATCTTGCAGTAATGATAATCGGCTGGCGATTTGGCTCAATCACGTCTTGCATCATCTTGGCCGGACGCATCCGCGCGAAGATTGGCGTTGATCCCTAAGCAGCGTCGCTTTCGGCCATCGATGCCATACTTGCCAAAACAAAACAGAAGGTAGCGCCGCCGGCGGCGTTCGACGAGCGGCGGTTTCGGGTTGCACTTTCATTTCCCGGAGAGTGCCGCCCGTTCGTCTTGGCGGTCGCCGAACATTTGAAGAGCGCGCTCGGGGACGATTCTATGTTCTACGATAACGACTATGTCGCGGAGTTGGCGCGGCCAAACCTAGATCTCTTGCTCCAGCGCTTTACCACGACAATTCCGATCTCGTCGTGGTGTTTTTGAGTGGGGACTACGCAACCAAGGAGTGGTGCGGCCTTGAATGGCGGGCGATACGGGACATTATCAAGCAACGCCGCGACGCGACGGTGATGCTGCTGCGTCTCGATCAGGCCCAATTACCGGGCTTGTTTGGCATCGACGGATACATCGATGTCGCTACATGGTCAGAGGCAAAGACCGCCGAGGCGATTGTGAAGCGTCTGCTGTCAAATGCTTAGCGCTTTCCGGACTAAGGGATGAGAGGCACGAACCGACCACGCTCGTGAAGCCGAGCTTGTCGCCTTGGACACTTGGACAGTTGCGTCAGCCCCAGAATAGGGTTTTTCTATCAAGTCTGCACAACGGAAGGGCCACAAGCGCGCCTTGCGGAAGCAAATGAACGTTGCCATTGGCAACGAGATTTCGCAGCATCAGGATGAATCGAGCCGGCACGCCATTGCGCCGCTATCGAACGGCGATGGCACCTCAAATTCAGCGCGCTTGAGATAACCCTTCTTGATCGCCGCTTGCAGCAGCCGGCTCAGACCAGGGCTTTTTGAAGTGCTAGGCGGAGCCGGGTCGCCGGCGGAGCGCCAAGACCGTGTTGCCAGCCAACTCTGCGATGGTCGTGAACTCATACGCGAGCCAGGCGTCGACGAAATCATCGCGTGCCGCATCGAATTCGCGCCGTATCTCTCCTGGCACGGCATCCAATAATTGGGTGTGCTCGACCATCGCGAGCAGATCGTCAATGGACATCGGGCGGGCCCCGCGCGCATCCGCCAGATTGCGAAACCGAATATCGGGCTCATGGATCGATGAAATGGATTTGGGCCTGCTCTGTCCATCGGCAGGTCGTTGTGGCGCGAGCCACTTTAGGGCGCCGGCACCATTGGAATCGGCCGCCATCCGGCGCAGAATACCTGAATGACCATCGAAACGGAAATCGAAGCCCATGTTGCCGCTATCGAAGAGGCTTACCAGGAAATCATCACGGGGCCCAACGCGCGGATCGAGGGCGGTTCGCGCCTATGGGCCCAGTTTCTGGATGCTGTCGCCGCGTGGCGAGCGATGCCGTCCCCAAAGCGTGTTCTCGGTATCATCGAACGGGTAAACGAGCTGATGGTGGCAGAAATCCTTATCAAGGACAATTCGATTATGAAGCTTGAATACGAACCGCTGCAGCTTGGCAGTCTAGGCCGTATCGACTTCCGTCTTGGCCTTGATATCGGCAAAACAGGCCACGCCGAGGTGAAGACAGTTCAGCCTCAGACTGACGATAGCGATAAAAACTGGGAGAAATACGAGGAGCGACGCGAGCTCTTTACGCCTGGCGCGAACTTCGTCGTCCAGAAAGAATGGATGGGCGCGCAGCTCTTTGGAAGATCATTCTCCGCGCGAGCCGCCTTTTTGCGGTACACGCTGGAGTTCGAAGAGAAGCTGCAAGCTGTTCAGGCCGCGTCGCCCGGCTCGGGCTGTCTGATCTTCTGCGGAAACGGTATCGATTGGCATCCATCGCACCTTGAGGACTTTGCCGACTTCTACCGCACAGGCAAGCACCGCCCGGACGATTCTTTCGGCGATATGGAACGCCATCACATGCAGCAGAACAACATCACGCTGCGCCGAAATATCCAATCCTTTGGCTGTCTGACCAGAGGCCATAGCGATGTTCAGCCGAGCCGCTGGATTGTTCCTGTGCGAGGGCCTCGCTTCCCGTGGTCTTGACGCGGGCTGAGGGCCGGTCCTCTCGAGCCTTAGACGTGCTCTCGATCGAACTCAAGCCAGATCTCATCGCCGCCTATGTCGAGATGAAAGCCTCGCGTGATCTGATCATTCGGCTGGGCGACATGACTAGCAAGATTCGAGCAGCGACCCCTCACATCCTGGGCAAGCGCTCTACCAGATCAATGGTTACGCGAGTCAATATCATCACGGGAAAGACATGGGCGACTTATGCCGGACCAGATCGACCCGGTCGAACTGACTTGCTATGTCCGGCGGACACTTCGCGTCGTAAATGCATTGCAGGCGTAAAGCGGGGCACCTCGACCGCGTTGAAGCTCTGCCCGCGGCTCGAAGTATTCGTCTCGGCGCTCCATCGGTCAGGAGAACGTGTGCGGGCAGGTAGTTTGGAATGCGCTAAGCCAAAGACTGGCTTATCCTGCCTGTACACCAAGCAAGATCCAGCGAGAAAGCGATGCGGTTCAAGAAGTCGGAGGGGTTGACGGCATCTGAACAGATGCTCGCAGAACTGTGCGACAAATCTTTCCTGCAGCTCTGGACCTACCCCAACCTTTTCAGAAAGCCCGGGAAGGAATTGACTGATCTTCTGGTGGTGTTCGGCAATGATGTGATTATCTTTTCGGACAAGTCTTGCGGCTACCCCAATACCGGCGACGCTGACCTGGATTGGTCGCGTTGGTACAGGAGATCAATCGCTGACACCGCAAAGCAGATTGAGCAGGCAGAGCGCTGCATCCGTGCCAACCCGGAAAAGGTGTTTTTGGACGCAAAGTGTTTAGAAAAGCTGCCAATTGATCTACCGAATGCCGCCAACATGCGCGTACACCGGATTTGTATCGCCCTCGGCGCCCTTGATCGCGCTGAAGCCGAAACGGGCACGCGGGCATTGAAGATTGAACCTGCGGTCTTGAACGATGCCGCTCGCTTCACCGTGGGTACGACAGACAAAGCGCGAGGCTGGGTCCACGTATTCGACGACATAAGCCTGGCGACGATTCTGAGTGAGCTTTCGACGATCACGGACTTCATTCATTATCTGGATAGCAAGGTCGCTCTTACCCAAACCGACTTCAAGTTCGCTGAGGCTGAAACTGATCTGTTGGGCTACTATCTCTGGTATGGCCGAACATTCCCACCTCAGAACCAAGATTATCGAATAGAATCGCAGCTTTGGCCACAAGTTGAAGCGTCACCCGAGTTTCTGGCGGGTCGAGAAGCAAACAAAGTTAGCCAGTTTTGGGACGGGCTGATCGAGTACGTCAACGACCACTATCTCAATGAAACGCTTGAATTCGGCAACGAGCACAGCATGTCCGAGCACGAGCGCGTCATGCGAATTATGGCCGGTGAAACCCGGTTTCACAGGAGGGTGCTTTCAAAGGCGATCTTGCAAAGAGCCGAATTCGCAAATAAACAAGCGATCAGCACCCTGTTGCCTTCGAATCAGCCTGATGTCAGCTACGTTCTGTATGTGGGGCGTGGCGATCAGGGAAAAGACCATGCGGCGTACCGCGCAGAACGCGCCAAGGATCTTCAGCTGCGTTGTGTAACCGCAAAGGCGGTCAATCCCGATACACGCTTTATTGTTGGAATTGCTTTGGACGCCCTCGGTGTAAAGGGGTCGTCGGAAGATTTCGTTTGCCTGGATACAGCCGAATGGACGGGCGAAGAAATCGAGAATGCTCAGAAAATCCGAGCCGAACTTGGCTATTTTAAAGGTAGAAACGCAGTTCTGCCTTCCCTATCGGAAGATGAGTATCCAGGCAGTCGTCGAGCGATCGATGTTCCCAAGCTGGCAGAGGGAATTATCTAGCCTTACCGTCTCGGAATCAGTCGAACTTGTCGGGATGCTCAAGGCAAAGTGGGGCGGTTCGGACTCCGCCGCTTGAGGTTCGCGCTTCAACCGCGTGTTCAGCAGTTTGTCGTCGGGAAGTTTTTGAAGGTGCCGACTTCCTTTTCGCCGAGCAGATCGCGAAGGGTCTCCCCACTAGCGCAGATTTCGTTGCCGCGGTTAATGGATGATATCGTGTGTCCAACCTTTTCAAGTCGCCGCGCCGATTGCAGGGCTGCGCCAATGCTGTTGTGCGTGTTCGCAAGAACGACGTGCGGATAGATCGTTAGTTGAAACGGCCCCATGGGCCTTAGTCCTTCAAGCACGCCGATTTTTAGAAATATACCACAGGCCTACCGCCACAATAAGCTGGGGGCGCGACTTGCGCACAAGCAAACGGTAGAATTCGCGCATGCGCTCAATCGTACTCGCTCCGTTGCTTGGCCTGACGGCCAGCGTTGCTGCTGCGCAGGATTGGGGCGGCCTGACCGCTCTCAGCTCGGCCATGGGTGCCAACGAGATGGCTTTTCGATGAAGTCATGCTGAATCCCAACACATAGAACGTTGTCGTTCCGAAGGTCGCGGAGCGGCTTAGCTCCTACCGCTCGCTATGCGCTGCCCCACACTTCCAGTTCGGCATGCCCGGCGCGGACCAAATGATAATTCGCGGCAGCCAAAACTTCTGCCAAGCGTGGCTCAAGGCCGCCTTTGGTGATTCCTGGCTGCACTACCACCATGCCAAATTTCGCGGGGCGGCGCTTGGCCAACTCGCGCATGGTGTCGGGATCGCCGCGGATATCCCCGATCGAGTCCAGCACGTCGCGAACCTCGGCCACCGCTTCATCAGTGGAGACGCCTGCTGGCGGGTCTCGACGGGCGATATCGAAGGCCCGCTCCCGAGGATGCGAATCGGCGCGATCCTGCATCCAACCGTGCTCCTCGCACTCGCGGATGGCGCCCGCTTCCTGGAGCACGTGGATCGCCCATCCGCGCAGTGTCCGGATCGTAGATCGGCGTCTTTTCGTCGTCAGCATTGGGAATTCTCCTGCTCGGATGAATCCCGGCACCCGGTCGTTCGTTCCTGGTCGATGTCACTGAACAGGGATTCGAAGTCGTGGCCGCTGCCGTTTCTCCGATGGCCTGCTGCTGCTTGTCCGGGATCGTGAACTAGCGCCACATCCCTCGCATGCGAGCGCCGATGTCGATCCGTGGGCCTTGGCTTGGGCCGCGCGCGGCGGCGCCTAGAGACGCTACGGGCCAACTCGTACGGTCGAACAGGCCGAGCAGCTTCTCGGGAATGAAGCGCGTCCTCGATGCATAAACGTGCCGGTCGCCTTGGGAATGCTGACCGTGGGTGAAGAAGCGTTGCGGCACCACCAGATGGAGATCATCCTTAGCGCGCGTCATTGCGACATAGAGCAGCCGGCGTTCCTCTTCTAGTTCTGCAGAGGTGCCTGCTCCCAGGTCCGACGGCATGCAGCCGTCGACCACGTTGAGGACGTATACGGACTTCCATTCCTGGCCCTTGGCCGAGTGGATGGTCGATAGGATCAGGTAGTCCTCGTCCAGCAAAGGCACGCCCGCCTGGTCGCTCGTCGCATCCGGCGGATCCAGGGTGAGTTCGGTGAGGAAGCGTTCGCGCGAAGGATATCCGCAAGCGATCTGTTCGAGTTGAACGAGGTCGGCGCGTCGAACCTCGGCGTCTTCGTGGATGCGGTCGAGATGTGGTTCGTACCATAGCCGGGCACGCTCCAGGTCCGATGGCCATTCTGAATATCGGAGGTTTCCGATCGTCTTGACGAAAGTGGCCCAATCGTCACCGGCGCGGGGTGGGCACGGAAAGGTACAAAGTGCGCCGAGCGGGTCGGTGGCCTCCGCCATGTGATCGAGGATCCGCTGCGCAGAAGCGGGACCGATACCCGGCAATAGATGCATCACACGGAAGCCAGCGACCCTATCGCGGGGATTCTCGACGAACCGCAGCAGGGCGAGCATGTCCTTGACGTGGGCGGCGTCGAGAAACTTCAGACCGCCGAACTTCACGAACGGGATATTGCGACGGGTGAGTTCGACCTCCAGCGGCCCGCTGTGCGATGACGTCCGGAAGAGCACCGCCTGTTGTTTGAGGAGGGCCCCTTCCTCGCGGGTTTCGAGAATGCGTTCGACGATGTAGCGCGCCTGGTCGGCCTCGTCGCGCACGGCGACCAGGCGAGGCTTTGCCGAGGAGGTTCGCTCGGTCCACAAGTTTTTCGTGAAGCGCTCCTTGGCGAGGTCGATGACGCCGTTTGCGGCGGACAGGATCGGCTGGGTTGAGCGGTAATTGCGATCGAGGGTGACGATCTCGGCCTTCGGACTGAACTGCTCGGGAAAATCGAGAATGTTGCGAACGGTGGCGGCGCGGAAGGAATAGATCGATTGCGCGTCGTCGCCGACTACCGTGAGGCCGCGTCCTCCCGGCTTCAGCGCCAGCAGAATCGACGATTGCAGGCGGTTCGTGTCCTGGTATTCGTCGACAAGCACGTGATCGAAGCGGCCGCCGATGTCGTCGGCGATTGCCCCGTCGGACATCATCTGTGCCCAGTAGAGAAGCAGATCGTCGTAATCGAGAACGTTGTGCTTTTGCTTGGCTTCGACATAGCCTGCGAAAAGCTCCTTGAGCTCCGCAGCCCAGCCAGCACACCACGGGTAGGATGCTCCGAGCACGTCTTCGAGCTCGGTCCCGGCGTTGACGCAGCGCGAGTAGATCGAGAGGCAAGTGCCCTTGGCGGGGAAACGGCTCTCGGTCTTCGATAGCCCACGCTCGTGCCTGACGAGATTCATCAGGTCGGCCGAGTCTTCGCGGTCATGGATGGTAAAAGCGGGATTTAGGCCGATCTGATCGGCATATTCGCGAAGCAGCCGGGCCCCAATGCCGTGAAACGTGCCGGCCCAGCTTAGCGCGTCGGTCATGATGCCGGCGTTGGCGCCGAGAACCTTTCGGGCAATCCGCTCGACACGTTTCGACATCTCGGACGCAGCGCGCCGCGAGAACGTCATCAGCAAAATCCGACGAGGGTCGGCGCCACTCACGATCAGATGGGCGACGCGGTGGGCAAGCGTGTTCGTCTTGCCGGACCCCGCGCCGGCGATGACCAGGAGGGGAGCCCCGACATGACCATCGGCGGTGACGCCGTGCTCGACGGCTCGACGCTGCTCTGGATTGAACGTTTCGAGATATGACGCTGTGGTCGTCGCGAGCACGAATTATCCCCCTGGTCGAACGTCACGCTCGATGATTCGTCTTGGAACCGCAACGAGATAAGCTGCGACACGCTCGTGCTTTTCGCCGGCAGCCTGTTAGGCGCTAGCATGCCTCAAGCCGCCATCTTGTCTTCCTTGTCTGCGCCCCGCATGACGATCTTCAGCGCGTCGTTAACCAGGGGGCGCAGCAGCGCCTTTGCCTCGTTCCAAGGGGCACGCATCCAGACGTCGCGCTCTTCGTCTGTGGTGAGGATGACAGGCATCGCCTTCTCGTGAATGGGCGCGACGATCGCGTTCGGCTCGGTTGTCAGAAAGCCGTAGACGAGGTGAGGCCCGGGGAGCGGCTTTGATTTGGTGCCGCGCTCGCCCTTGAACTCGGTCCAGATGCCCGCGAAGGCAAACAGGGGCCGGTCCTCGTTCAGCGCAAACCAGACGACGTCCTTCTTCTTTGTTTCCGGGTTTGGTTCGGGGGCGTACTCGGCAAAGCTGTTCGCCGGCACGAGGCAACGGTTCTCTGGCTTAAGCCAGGCGCGCCAGTGGGGTGAGGTGGTGTTGCGGATGTTTGTGACCGGGAAGTTGCCGGCTCGTGGGGGAGGGGGCATCCCCCAGCGCATCGTGATCAATTCGCGGCCGGTGTCGGTGTCGCGCACGACAGGCGCGGGATAGTCGGGAAACACGCCCGGCATCGGCGGAAGATTGCCAACGTAGTGGTTGATCACGCGAAATAGCGCAATGATGGCGGCTTGGTTGGTTGTGATCGAATAAAGATTACACATTGAGGGTCCTTCAAGGATGCGCGTTTGCATCGTCGGAGCAGCTGGCGGGACTTCCCTGGGATCGAATGCAGGCTCGATACAGCCAGGGTTCAACGTAACTGCCACTCCAGATGCCGCGCCCGGTTCGTTCGGCGTCGCGTTGATCGGCTTCATACCTTCCTTTTGAAAAGCGCGGCCAGTCGAGCGCAAGGCCGTTGTGTACAAGCCACTCGCCGAGATCGGCGTCTCCGACCGAACAAGTCGCAACCGTCCGCCCGTACTGGTCCAGGTTCATGGGGATGCAGTTGACCGGCCGCTTCGCAATGAAGGCGTCCAGATCATTCGCGGCTTTTGCGCCACACCGGTATTGTAAGCTGTCCTCGCCGCGGCACAGTTGGGTGCTCTCGGGCGCGTCAATTCCCCAAAGGCGGATCCGTGTTCCATGAATTTCCAGCGTGTCGCCATCAATGATGCTGGCTTGCCCGATCAGGTCACCAGCCGCGGCTGGGCTCCAAACTGACAGGATCATCAACAAGGCTGCGGTTCGCCGGGGAATCATCATCTGGATTGCCCTCAACCAATCCGGTGCGGCTTGTTCAGAAAATACCCGCGATTGCCGAGCGCTGCCTCGGCATACTGATCGATCGAGACAATGATCGCCTGCACATGTTGATAGCAGTGGCCTTCCAGTGTCGCCTGCCGTCGTACCTCGGCCAGCGCCTTGATCCACCGCGGATGGTCGGGCTTGTCATCGTACCATTTTAGAGGTTCGTGGGCCAAAGCATCAGCCTCCGGACGATCGTTGATTGGCGCGGCGCGTTAAATCCTCGAGCTCCGCTCTTCGTCTTGTGATCAACAGACGTGGTGCGGCATCGTCCAGGCCGGAGCGCTGCAGCTGGTGGATGGTGCTGGAGAGCTCGGCGATCTGCGCGCGTAACTCCAGAATCCTGAGCGGCAGTGGATCATCGCTCATGCGCAGCCGGCGCGATCAGCCGCTCCCGCCTCTCGATGAAGAGAACAAGATCGGCCTGCGCCCGCATCAGCCGTTGGGCCGCGGGCGTGCAGTCGAGATCAGCAGCAATCAGCTGCTCGATTTCGCAAGACTGAAGCCGGACGTCGCGCCGGAGCCGGGCGATGTTGCGATTGAGCAGAACCAGATTGTGGTCCATCGATCGCTCCGGGCGAAGGTCATCATCAGCTTCGAGTGGCGGTCTTCGGCTTCTGAGCCGGCCGGTGATTTGCCTTGAGCCGTTCCTGGATGGTCGGCAACGGCTCGCTGCCGCCGGCGGCCCTCCAGTCAGCCACCAGCGTTGCGAGTTCCGTCCTCATGGCCATTAGCTGCAGCGCGGATTCCGTGCTGTCCATATCGCGCCGGATCTGGTCGCGCATGGTATCCTCGACACGCACCATATCGGCTCGCAAGGAGCTGATCTTGCGGCGGATTTCATTAATTCGATTGTCCATGGCTTATAAGAACAAAAAGAGAACATAGAGTCAAGCGCCACATATATAAAGAGAAGCGGAAAATGAAAGCCATGGTTACGAAATACGGTGGGATCGCGGGCCGGGTTATCGGCCTCATGACGCGAGCCCAGGCCTTGCGGCTGAAGGGCCTCGCCGAGGAGGCCTACCAGCCCGAGCAGTTCGCGCCGGATTGCGCTTTGACGAAGCCGCGCGCCGCATCGATGCGCTGAAAGCGGAGATCGCGCTGGCGGACTCCTTCTAGAGCGGTGTCTAGTGCGGCCGGGGGATAGGGCGCAACCGCGCGGCGTCGGCCATCTGAATATTCACAACATGTTACTGAGCGGAGGGTTCTCCATGGCGGCAGATGCGCTCGAGCCGGTGATGCAGATGCTGCTCGCCGACCATGTCAAATACGTCGTCATGCACAGTGAGTCGATGCGGTACCGCAAGGCCCTCATCCGGCACTGTCAACTGGTCAACCAGCTTGATCCCGAAGAATATCCGGATGGAAACGCTCAGTAGTCCACAATGCGGCCAATCGAAGCTCGGTCACGCTGGCGCAATTTCGGCGACTCACGCTAAGCAATTGTTGTCTATCGGCTCAAATGCGAAGGAATGAGATGGCTGGAAGTGCCCAGGAATTGCCCGACCGAGGTTATGCGCTCGAAGTGGATGGCCGAATGAAAGCGGAATTTGCAACCAGGGATGGGGCCAAGGCAGGTGGGGAAGAGCTAAAGAGGCGTTTTCCCTGCTGCAGGTCAGAATCTACGACGCACAGACGAAGACCCGGGAAGAGATTTCGCCTTCAGGAATTTGATAATAATTGGTGCGCGTCCGGCAAATGCCGGATCGGGCTCTCGTGAACCGAGCCGCGCAGCATCTCGGCCGTGTGGCTTCAATCCCTCGGGGTAAGAGCAAATTACACCTGGCCGGGGCACAAACAAGAAACCGGACCTTCATGCAGCCGCCGCCGTCTGCACAAAGGTCCGATCTTATCTTGCCTCTCTTCGATACCTGAATGCGTGCGAACGCGCCTTTCAGATCCTTTGAAGAGATTTGTTTTGCGTCCGGTTTTGATCCGGAGCCGCACTATCTCAGTCGTTGATACGACTACTTCTTTCTTGACGTCTTCTTTGCCACCTTCTTGGTAGCTTTCGCGCTCTTCTTTGCCTTCTTGGCTTTCTTTGCCATGTGGTCCTCTCTTAAAAAACTGGCTCAGTGTTCATGCGCACACCGGCATCGACGTGCACAACATTGAGACGATATCACAAATACAAAACTGATACCAACGAGTCGTGACGTTGCTAATGTGTCGCTCGCCGGAGGTACTCGCTCGCGGGCCCCGCCGTCATTATATGCCGGCGTCGCTATCACTGTCCCGCGTTCGGGTGCCTTGTTAACCGGTCTCGCGACTGCAGTCGGTCCCGCGTCCCGCCAAGAGGCGGCGCTATGCTGACGCTCCTGCGGCTGCCTCTTTTTTGTGGGCTTGCGCCCGAGAATGGCTCTGCTCTGCTTCAACGAAACTTCGGGGGGATTCCCTTTGCGTGGATCGACCTCCGTAGAGTGAGAGGATGACCGACGTTTCCGTGACGGGTAGATGGTCGCGAGAAAGGCTCGCTGCGCCCGTCGCGGAGACCCGCGATGTCCAAATGCAATCCTCGGGAGCGCACCGGCCAGGGCCGGGCGAGCCTCTATGACGAAATCACCGACAAGATCATCGCTGAACTTGAGGCTGGCCGCGTGCCCTGGGTCCAGCCCTGGGGGACGGCCGCGGCAAAGGCGCCGCTGGCAATGCCAAAGAACGCCTCGACCGACCGGCAATACAGCGGCATCAACGTCCTGATTCTTTGGGGAGCCGTGATCGAACGCGGCTTCACAGGACAAAGCTGGCTCACCTTTCGCCAGGCTTTGTCGCTTGGCGGCCATGTCCGCAAGGGTGAACGCGGTACCACAATCGTCTACGCCGACCGGTTTGTGCCAAAGGACGAGAAACGTCGTGCGACCGAAGACGGGGAAGAGGCGCAGGCGATTCCATTCCTGAAACGCTTCACGGTCTACAGCGCAGGTTACAGAAAACATTTTCGATACCCCAACTGGTCGTGCCAAGCTCGTCCCGCAGGGAGCGCGTCTGATCGGCGTCTATGACAGCCAAGTCTCGTTCGGTCAGTCGCGCGTGCTCCTGGTTTGGACACGACTTATCATGCCTAACGGTCGCTCGATCGTGGTTGAAAGACAGCCGGGTGCTGACGCCGCGGGATATTCTGGCCTCGAAGACGAGGTCGATAATCATTGGAAAGAGTTGCTTGGAGCCGCCGCGTTATCGACGTTGCTTGGAGTGGGTTCGGAGCTGGGGTCAGGCGCAGACAATGGATCCAACACAGCGGTTCTTCAGGCGCTGCGTTTAGGGGCCGCCAATTCTCTCAATCAGACCGGACAGCAAGTGGTTCGCCGGAATCTCAACATCCAGCCAACGTTGACGATCCGTCCGGGATTTCCGGTGAGAGTGATCGTGAACCGCGATCTCGTGCTCGAACCTTATGGGGGATGAAGAGATGGCAAAGCTTAGATTGAGCGCTCTCAACAACGACAAACCGGTCAAGGTCACCGTTGAATTGCCAGCAACCGTTCACAGGGACCTCGTCGTCTACGCCGAGATCCTCGCGCGCGAGAGCAGTCAGCCGATCAGTGATCCAGTCAAGCTGATTGCACCAATGTTGGCGCGGTTCATGGCAACGGACCGGGCTTTTGCCAAGGCTCGCTACGCCCGCGAGCAGTCTAAGACAAAGGACGGGTAGCCTCCTCTTCTGCGGGCGCCCTGGCTTGTCGGTGGTCGCGGTTGCGATCGTTGGCGCAAAAGCCGACAGCGTGGTCAAGTCCATCGCCGGTCAGGCAAAGGATGCCGCCGATCAATGTAGCGGCACGCGCCCGGCCATGATCGCGCTCAATCTCGCGGACCAGCTAAGCCCGCAAGAACTTGAAGAGCTGTTGACGACCCCAAACGGCATTCATGGCATCGCGGGTGCGGTTTTCGAGAGCGATAAGCGCGCCCACGTTGAACTGCTTAAGCTCGGGTTTGAGATCGCGCAGTCGAGCGTCGCCAAGTACATGGTCAAACGACGGGGGCACCCAGCCAGGGATGGCGAACCTTCTTGCGTAACCACGCGCCGGACATCGCCGCCTTGGACCTGTTCGTTGTTCCAACTATCGGTTTCGACCTGCTCTATGCCTTCGTCATCGTCCGGCTCGACCGCAGAGACGTGGTCTGGATCAACGTCACGACGAATCCCACGTCAGAATGGGTCGCGCGTCAAATAACGGAGGCGTTTGCTTGGAACGAGGCTCCGCGCTACATGATCCGGGACCGCGATCGGATCTATGGTGCCGTCGTCACACGCCGACTGCGTGCCATGGGTATCCGGGACAAGCCTGCCGCACCAGCCTCGCCCTGGCAGAACGGCTTTGCCGAACGGCTGATCGGATCGATCCGGCGTGAGTGTCTCGATCATGTCATCATCCGGGGCGAAGCGCATTTGCGTCGGATTCTAAAATCCTATGCCGACTACTACAACGGCGTCAGAACGCATCGGTCACTGAACAAAGATGCGCCGGTCTCTCGCCCGCTTCAACTGACTGGAATCATTCGTTCACACCCGATACTCGGCGGGCTTCATACCATTACGTCCGGGTTTGAGTTTTCGGTACACACAATCGTCGTGCTGCTCTGGGATGGCCTGGAACAGCGGCTATGCTGCGGTATTGCCAGTCATTTTGATTGTGCGGGCGAGCGCGGCGAAACCGTTGCTCATGATCCAGCGTTCGGACTAGCGGCGGACTCCTGAGAGGACGATGTTCAACATCGCTTCCGCCCGGTTCGGCGTAATCTTTATTTGTTCGTTGACCAGCACAATGCCGTGCACGACCATCAGTAGATCACCGATATCCACGCCTGCCCTGGCGACGCCGGCCGCCACTGCTCGATCCAGTAGGGCTTGGCCTGCATCTTTCATCTGCCGAGAAGCGGTGTGGACCGAGGATCCTTCCTGTAGCTTGGCGCTCATGACGCTCGCCGCTAAGCCACGACCAAAGGCGCCCCGTTCCAGTTGAGAGCGCAACCAGGTCAACAACGCGGTCCAGGGGTCGGCTGAATTGAGCAGCGCCTGCCCTTCGTCTCGCAATGTATCAGCTACAGTTAAATAGAGCGCCTCGACAAGATCCTGACGGGTCGGGAAATGGCGATACAGCGTTGCAATGCTCACTCCTGCTCGGCGGGCAATGTCGTCGAGCGCGGCATTCGCACCCGATGTTTCAAAAGCCGCCGAAGCGGCTTTGAGGAGCTTCTTTAGATTCTTTTGTGCGTCTGAGCGCATCGGCCTACCTCCCTATCTCTGCCCGCGAGCGATGCCTGCATTAAGTCCTCCTCCAAAATATCCTTGCAAACGTAACATTACTACGGTTATAACGTAGTGGCACTACGTTTAGAAGGAAGCCCGCCGCATCCTGATAGCGGCGCTTTTTCCCAATGGCCACGGGCCATTTCAATAGAGGAGTGGCTTGTGGATACATCCTTAGAGGGCATCGTCGCGGTCGTAACCGGCGCGGGCGCCGGAATCGGCCGGGGCTGCGCCTTGGCCTTGGCCGAGGCGGGCGCGGTCGTCGCCGTAACCGACGTGAACGGTAAGACCGCCGAGGAAACACATGAGTTGATCAAGGCTGCGGGCTTGATGTCCGCGCCCTACACGCTCGACGTTACGGACGATGCCGCCTGGGGCGAGGTTATGGCTCGGCTCCGTAAGGAGCACGGCTCCATCCGCGTCCTCGTGAACAACGCGGCGCTCAAAGGTTCAGCGGTCGGCGACGGTGGCTTGCTCGTTACCAGCATCTCGGCTTGGGACAACATCATGGCCACCAATCTGCGGGGCCCGATGCTCGGTTCGCGGAATGTCCTTCCCGACATGATCGCCGCAGGGTCGGGATCGATCATCATGATGACCTCTGCGTCTGCGCTTCGCGCAGTACCGAATTTCGCGACCGCGTATTCATCGGCCAAAGCCGGAATGATCGGCCTGACGCAATGCCTCGCCGTAAGTTATGGGACCAAGGGGGTCCGCTGCAATGCGATCGCGCCGGGCGTCATCATGATGGTCAGCGAAAGCGCCAGCCAGGAAGCATTCAGTCGTTCCAGTTCCGGTCTCCTGCAACGCACTGGCGTTCCGGCGGACGTCGCCAATCTCGTTGTCTTCCTGGCCAGTGATAAGGGCAGCTATGTCAACGGGCAGACAATCACCGTGGATGGCGGACTCACAACCCACATGCCTGCGCTGTCACCCAAATAAGCGCCAGTCCGACGCGGGCGGGTGCGTCGAATCTATCAATCTGGAGGGTTTTATGGAAATCGTTGATGGGCAGCTGCACGCAAATCAATTTGGACCAAATTGGAAGACCGTAGGTCTTGAAGCAACGCTGCTGGCGACCATTATTGCGATGGACGCGGTAGGCGTGAAAGCTGCGGTTCTCGATGAATACGTCGGTCAGGACAAGAATTTTCACATGCTGCCCGGCCACTATGAGGCGAACGGCGCCTATCGTCCAGAGCGCCCATTCTCCGAGCTTGCGATGCGCACCTATCCCGACCGATTCGCCTGGGTAAGCCGGGTCGATCCGCGTGATCCAGAGGTGAAGGACGTGGTAGCAGCTCTCCGGTTGCAGCCCGGCTGTATTGGCCTGCGCGTCCACGCAGGCTTCGACGGTGCGGTCTGGCGCGATGAACTCTGGGAGACTGGCGGCTACAACGAGCTTTTCGAGGCGTGTGAGATCAACCAGGTGCCGATCTCGATCATGATCGCTCCGCGTCCGGAAACGCTCAAGCCTTATCTGGAGCGGTTTCCCGCTCTCCCGTTCATCATCGACCATATTGGCGTGACATGGCCTGCGATCGATGCCACCCCAACGGAACGCTACCGCCGGCTCGACCCGGTGCGCGCGATGGCGGATTATCCAAACGCCTATCTCAAGTGGGCGCATATTGAGCGTCTTGCCGCAGAGCCTTATCCCTATCTCGACGCCGCTTCTCATTTCCGCAAGGTTGTTGATGCTTATGGCGCCGAACGGGTTCTGTGGGCGAGCGACCATACCCAAGCTAAGAAGGAGGGGCTGTCGCCACATCCGGCACCTTACTCGCATAGTCTCCATTACATCTTGGACAGCAATCTATTCTCGAGCGCCGAGAAGGAGTGGTTGCTGGGAAAGGCGACAAGGACCGTCCACTCCTGGCATGCACCGAAAACTACATCAGAAAGCTAATCTATAGCAGGAAATCGCGGAGGATCGCTCGTGCTGAGAGTGGCTGGCTCTCACGCCGAAGCGCCAGTGCCGATCATGGGCGGGCAAACGCCAGCCCAGTCGATGAATGGAAATCTTGGCCGCCGTCTCGGCCTCACGACGGCAACCGCTAGAACGCAAAAGAAGGGGACGGACATGGATTTGAGACTTGCCGGAAAGCGCGCACTGGTAACTGGATCGAGCGCCGGATTGGGTGAGGCGATTGCCAAATTCCTTGCCGCAGAAGGCGTCACCGTCGTCGTTCACGGTCGTGACGTGGGCCGGACAAATGCAGTCGCCCACGCAATTCATGCGGCGGGCGGAAGAACCCAGGTCGTAATCGGCGATCTTTTGACCGATGGCGGTGCGGATGCTGTGGCCTCCGCGGCCCTGGACGGCGGCGGCATAGACATCCTGGTCAACAATGCTGGGGCCTACCACCATCTTTCCTGGATGGAGGCGACGCCGGATCGCTGGATCGAAACCTATCAATCGAATGTTGTGTCCGGTGTGCGGATGATCCATCGACTGGTGCCGGGAATGAAGGAGCGCCACTGGGGCCGTGTCATACAGATCGGCGGCGGCCTCGCGATCCAACCGATTCCAATGCAACCGGACTACGAAGCCTCGCTGGCCGCGCGGCACAATCTCGCCGTCTCGCTCGCACGCGAACTTAAAGATACCGGAGTCACGTCGAACGTGGTCGCCCCGGGCGCCATCCGGGTTCCGGCGGTCGAAGAGCTGTTGGTCGAGATAGCGCCACGCTTCGGATGGGGGTCCGGTTGGGAAGAGATCGAGCGCGGCTGCGTGCGGGATATGGTCCCCAACGACGTCGGACGGCTTGGAAGACCGGAAGAGATCGCCGCGGCCGTCGCCTATCTCGCAAGCTGTCACGCCGACTATGTCAGCGGCGCGGTGCTGCGGGTCGACGGCGGCACCATCCGATCGGTCAATTGAAACGGCGTGAGGAGAAGATCATGGGCGATTTGACCGAACGGGGCCTGGAACTCTTCTCCGAACTGCGCGGCGCGGAGCGCGCTGCGGAAATACGCGACGAAATTGACGTCGGCGGCTTCGGCTCGGCGATGATGGCCCTCGCGGTTGATTTCGTGTTCGGAAGCATCTGGACCCGTCCAGGCCTCGACAGGAAACAGCGAAGTTTGGTGACGCTCGGCATTCTGATCGCACTGCGCCGGACCGAGGAGTTCAAGAACCATGTTCAGATCGGCCTGCGGAACGGTCTTAGCGTTGGTGAAATCGAGGAAGCATTGATACAGGCGACCGCCTATGCCGGCTTTCCGGCAGCGCACGCCGCAAGCAATGCAGCTGCCGAAGTGCTTCGTGATCTCGAATCGCGTCGGGCAACGACGCCCGGCGACGCATCATGACGCCTTCACGGCACGATCAATTCGCCGCCGCCGGCCACCCATTAGCCGGAAACGCCCACTACGGACCGATGCCACCCAGGATTGCCTTCGGCTCGAGGTAGGCCTGGAGCCCGAAGACGCCGAATTCGCGGCCGATGCCCGACTGCTTGAACCCACCGAAGGGCGCCGCCGGATCGTGTGGCGCGCCGTTTATGACGACACGCCCAGCCTCGATATGGCTCGCCACTGTCAACGCCCGAGCCGGGTTGGAAGAGATGACATAAGCCTGCAACCCATAGGGCGTGTCATTGGCGATCGCGATCGCCTCCGCCTCGTCCTCATAGGTAAGCATGCACAGCACCGGGCCGAAAATCTCTTCCCTGGCGATCGTCATATCGTTGTTGACGTTCGCGAAGACGGTCGGCTTCACGAAATAACCGCCGAGGCCGTCGGGATGGCCTTCGCCACCGGCGACAACGGTTGCGCCCGCCTCGACGCCAAGCCGGATGTAGCGCTGAACCCGCTCGTACTGAGTCTGACTGACCATAGGCCCGATCGTCGTGTCCGTATCACGCGGCGCGCCCGCCTTGACCTTCCCGAGGGCGGTCTTGGTCTCAGCAATCGCCTCGTCCAACCGCGAGGCGGGGACGAGGATGCGGGTGCCGGCGATGCAGGCCTGGCCGCTGTTTGCGAAACCGGCCTCCAGCGCCAGCGGAATCGCCTTTGCGAAATCGGCGTCATCAAGGATCACGGTCGGCGACTTGCCGCCGAGTTCCAGGGTCACGCGCTTCAGCGTGTCGGCGGCGGCGCGCAGGATCGCCTTGCCGACCGCGGTGGAACCGGTGAACGAGATTTTCGATATATCGGGGTTCGCGGTGATTTCCGCGCCCACAACGTCGCCCCGTCCATTGACGACGTTGAACAGGCCCGCAGGCCCGCCGGCCTCGTGGAGGGCTTCCAGCACGACCTGCGTCTGAGCCGCGCTCATTTCGCTGGGCTTGATGACCGCCGTGCATCCAGCGGCCAGCGCATAGGCGAGCTTGTTGCAGATGAAGCCGGCGTTGCTGTTCCAGGGCGTGATCAGCCCGACCACGCCGACGGGCTCCATGATGACATCCGTCGTGCCGATCTGCCGCCTCAGATCGAATTCCTCCAAGGTGCGCGCAGCCTCCATGAAGCTGCCCGATGCATGAGCGGCCATCCACGTGGACCGGGAGATGGGAGCGCCGTACTCCAGAATGATCGCATCCAGCAGAGCATCCTTACGCGCGTGCATCGCCTTGTGAAGGCGATGCAGAAGGGCGATCCGCTCGGCTTTCGTGCTGCGCGACCATGATGGAAAAGCGCGCTTCGCCGCAGCGATCGCCGCGCGCGCATCCTCGACATCCCCGAGCCTGACACGACCGAACACCTCCCCGGTCGCCGGGTTGTGCAGATCAAACCGCTCGGTTCCGTGTGGCTCGACGAACCGGCCGTCGATGTAGACGTGACTGATTTCTTGCATTTTGCTCTCCCACGCGATTGCCGCCAGCGCAGATATGGCTCTCGCGAATGTCCAAGATAATCTGTATTATCCTTCCTGAAGTAATGCAGGAATCTGGATAATGCGGAAGATCGGGATCGTGGAGCTTGAGGCGGCCGTGGCCGTCGCCAGACGACGAAGTTTCCGCGCCGCGGCTTCCGACCTCGGCGTTTCTCCAACGGCTCTTAGCCAAACGATCGCAGGACTCGAGGCCAGGCTGGGCGTTCGGCTGTTCAACCGAACGACGCGCAGCGTCTCTCCGACCCAAGCAGGCGAACAATTTCTTGCTGAGATCGAACCGGCGGTGGGAGCGATCAATCATGCAGTGGAGACCGTCAACACCCATCGGGACAAACCCGCCGGCTCACTGCGGATCAACAGTTCCGTTGGAGCGGCACGGCGCATTCTGTCGCCGATCATCTTTGAGTTTGTGCGTCTTTATCCCGACATGCAGGTGGACCTGGTGACGGAGGATCGCCCGATCGACATTGTGGCTGAGGGCTTCGATGCAGGCGTAAGGCCGGGTGACACGGTACCCGGAGATATGATTGCCGTTCATCTGGAATCAATGCAGGGGTCTGCCGTGGTCGCTTCGCCAGCCTATTTCGAGGGCAGGGCTGTGCCTGAGAGTCCCCAAGACCTCCTGCACCACACCTGCATCCGTGCGAGGATGCCCGGCGGCAGCATGTATCGCTGGGAGTTCGAACAAGATGGTCGGACGACAACGCTTGATGTGCCCGGCCAGCTCACGCTTGACGAGGCGAGCCTGACGCTGGAAGCCGCACTGGCAGGCGTAGGCTTGGCCTATCTCGCCGACTGGTGGATCGGTGAGAGCGTCCGTGAAGGGAAGCTTCGGCGTGTCCTGGACGGTTTCATTCCGTCATCCGCGGGGCTCTGTCTCTATTACCCAAGCCGCCGATATCAACCCGCCGGATTGCGCGCCATGATCGACCTGATCCGAGAAAAGGTATTGATGTGAGAAGTTTGTTGGCGTTGCGCGACGCATAATCAAACGGAAATTCCACCAGCGCGCGGAGGTGATCGCGACGGTAAGTGTGGCCGTAAGTAAAATCGATCGCGACTTCCAACCATTTTTCCAACCTTCGGAGCAAACCGCATGAGCCTCGCACGGACGCGATGCTCTTGCGTGAGATCGCCTCGAGATTACGCCGCAATAGCGGGCCGGTGGATGTTACGGTTTTGGTGTTCGTCGGAGAGGACGCCGATTATGCGGCGATTCATCGGCTACCCTCCCAGCCGCGGAGGATAGCACAAGGCTGTTGTTTCTACCCCGCGCAGGCGCACAACGGCGCTGGACAGTTGTTCCGGATATCCCGTTCAGCCCCTTCAGCTTGTCTTGAGGCCCGGCCGGAAGTTGATCCGGCGCGAATTGGCCTATGGGGCACGAGCTATGCCGGCGGACATGCTCTCGTGCTCGGCGCCACCGATCGACGCCTGCGCTGTATCGTTTCACAGGTTCCCACAATCAGCGGTTACGAGCAGGGATTGCGGCGGGTTTCACCTGACGCCTTGCCTGCCTTGGAGCATGCTTTCAACGAGGATGAGAGAGCGCAGTCGCACGGAGAGCCGCCGCACCGACAGGCGGTTGTAAGCGGCGACCTCTCTGTTCCTGCCGCCTACCGCTCCCAGGACGCCATCAATTTCTATCTCCAGCCTATTCCGGCGGGTGTCTGGGAAAACGACATCACTATTCGCTCGACCCGGGCCGCGCGCATGTACGAACCCGGTAACTGGATTACGCGCGTTTCGCCAACACCGTTGCTGCTGGTTCTCGCGCGCGACGACAGGCTGACGGCCGCCGACCTGGCACTTGCAGCTTATGAGCGTGCGCTGGAGCCGAAGCGGCTCGCCCTGATACCGGGTGGCCACTTCGATCCCTATCTCGGCGTGTTTCCGCTGGCGGAAGCGGCCGCAACCGAATGGTTTCACGAGCACCTGCTCAATCCGAACGCGAGCCGTCCGTGACGCCTAATGGGGCCCGCGACGCTTTCGCCGCGGTCAATTGCGACATTGCGAATCTTCCACAACACCAAAGGGTATGATGATGACTGAACTGGATACTCCGAACGCCGACCTTCAATGGGATGTGCTTACGATAAAACGCAAGGGCTTAGCGCGCGATTTGCCGCCCGGCAAGGAAGAGCTGCAGTGGGTGGCGAATTCGGTGACGCTCGTCTATGGCAAACGTGACGCGGTCCTCGTGGACACTTTTCTCACGATCGAGCAATCCCAGACGCTTCTGGATTGGATCGTCGAGAGCGGCAAGAATCTGACTGCGATCTATATCACCCACGGTCACGGCGACCATTTCTTCGGCCTTTCATCGCTCCTGGAGCGTTTCCCGCACGCCAAGGCGGTCGCGACACCCGAAATCGTCAAGGCCATGCATGAGCACATATCGCCCGACAAGATCGAGAACTTCTGGCGTCGGCTTTTCCCTGGCGAGATTGCAGACCGCCTGCTGGTCGCCGAGCCGC
>WNFD01002275.1_pt1 | contig 48836 bp, 49 predicted proteins | sample 5400491 | NCBI WGS metagenome assembly WNFD01 (sample SAMN13153343, study PRJNA577476) | soil metagenome | isolation source: 120 cm saprolite under Douglas fir tree site 2 hole 2 replicate 2 | place: USA:California | collected 2015-04-18
CGATGAACTCATGGCCGCGCTGTGCCGGATCACGAAGAAGGCGCGGAAGCGGCCAGCGCTCCTTCGATCCTTTATCACGGCCTCCGAGTTGCCCGCTTTTTTGTGACCGTGATGTCTATTAGTTATGCACGGATCAATAAGTGGCGTTGCGAGGGGCTGAAGGACGGAGACAAGGCGAGGACGGAGAAGCCGAAGCAGTAGAATGCCCGGCCCCGGTGACCGCGACTCAGCGCGGCCGCAGGCCCCCGGCGGGGACCTCGCAGTAGTCGGCGGCGAAATACACGCCGCCGCGCGCTTCACATTGCCGGGCGACGACAGTCTGGTCGATCACAGGCTGACAGATGCCCCGTGAGTAGACCCCGCCGGCGGCGTGGCACAGCCGCGCGCTGGTCTCGGCGACCTGCGTCGCGACCGACTCCTCCTTCGCCAGGTTCATCACGGCTGCTCGTCCGGTGGCCGTATCTTTCATCACGCCGTAGAGGGTGTCACCTGAGCGAGAGAGGGTGACTTGCATCCCCGAGGAGTCGTTGAGGACGACGCGGTTCCCTTGGGCGGCGATGGTGCCCGTGCTCTCTGCCCGAGGCCCCCACATGAAGGTATAGGTCGAGTCATTGCGGACCTGGAGCGTCAGGTCGGCCCTCGAAGGAGACGTGTAATCAGCGCCCGGATGGGCGAAAGAGCCGTGCCACATCCCAGGGAGCCCGGCCGAACCAGCTTGCGTCGTCGGTCCGGCACAGGCGGTTACGAACATGGTCAACGCGATCCCGGCGAACAAGGAGCTGACGCTGTGCGACATCATGCGACGGTCCCTCCCATTCTGAGCCCTCGAAACCCTCTCGGGGCGGGTTCATCTTCTTTGAGTGCGGAACGAGGATGAGGGATCCGACGTGGGGAGTCACCCCACGAGCTACGGACTATGGCACGCCCGGGCGGTCAGGGCGCCGCCGGAGTTGACGACGGAGGCGGTGTGGCTGGCGCGGGATGCCGGCGCCGCCACGCGACGGTGAGCGCCAGGATCAGCAGCAGGCCAGCGCCGCCGCCCACCGCGCAGGCCCGGGAGACGCCCCAGTGCTCGGCCACCGTGCCCATGATCAGCGCCCCGATCGGCGTCATCCCCGCGAAGACGAGGGCGTAGAGGCCCATCACGCGCCCGCGTAGCTCGTCGGGCACCGCGATCTGCACGGTGGTATTGCAGCTCGTCATGAAGACGATCTGCGCGAAGCCGAGCGCCACCAGCACCGCCGCGGTCGGGCCGAAGTGGCGCGCGGTGGAGAGCAGGAGCAGCAGCGCCGCCGCGGCCAGCGCCGGCCCCACCACCATCCCGAGCGGCGGGCGCCCGACGGACAGGGCCGCCACCGCGAGCGCACCCGCCACCGCGCCCACGCCCAGCGCGGCCATCAGGAGGCCGAAGCCGTGCGCGCCCTCGTGCAACACGTCACGGGCGATCAGGGGCACCAGCACGTTCATGTTGACCACGAAGAGGCTCACCACCACGAGGAGGCTCATCACGAGCGCGACGCGCGGCGTGCCCGCCGCGTAGCGCACGCCCTCCGCGATCTCGGCCCGGAGGCCGACGCCGCGGCGTGGGCTCGGCGCGCCCTCGGTACGGATGGCCGCGAGGGCCGCGAGCACCGCGATGAAGCTCGCCCCGTTCATCAGGAAGGCCGCCGCGGTGCCGTAGCGCGCCACCAGCAGGCCCGCCACCGCGGGGCCCACCACGCGGGCGCCGTTGAACACCGCCGAGTTCAGCGCGATCGCGTTCATGAGATCGCCGCGGGGCACCAGGTGGGCGATGAAGGACTGGCGCGACGGCATGTCGAGCGTGGTGGCGAGGCCGTAGAGGGCGGCCAGCACCGCCACGTGCCAGAACTGCACGTGGCCGCTCCCGACCAGGGCGGCCAGCGTGAAGGCCTGCAGCATGAGCGCGGCCTGCGTGCCGAGGAGCAGCCGCCGCTTGCGCACCCGGTCGCTGATCGCCCCGGACAGGAACGAGAAGAGCAGGATGGGGCCGAACTGCAGCGCGCCGATCACGCCGAGGCGGAAGGGGGAGTTCGTCAGCTCCAGCACGAGCCACGCTTGCCCGACGCTCTGCATCCAGGTACCGATGAGGGAGACGAGCTGCCCGCACCAGAACAGGCGGAAGTCCCGGTGGCCGAGGGCGCGGAGCCCCGCTGGGAGGGCCATTCGCTATACTGTGCCATGCCTCCCGCTCGTCTGCTGACGCGCGCCGTCGCCGGGCTCGGCGTGCTGGCCGGGCTGGCGTGGGTAGGCACGGCGCCGTCGGGCCCGGCCGCGGCCGGCGCCGAGCGCGCGATCGCGCAGGCCGGCCAGAGCCTCGCCGGGCAGTTCCTCGTGGCCACCGATACGCTGCGGGATCCGCGCTTCGCGCGCACGGTCATCTATATGGTCCGACACGACGCGACCGGGGCGATGGGCCTGGTCGTCAACCGACCCGTGCGGGACATGCCGCTGGCGCCCCTGCTCCGGAAGTTCGGCCTCGACGAGCGCGGGATCACCGGCAGCGTGCGCGCGCACTACGGCGGGCCGGTCGAGATCGGGCAGGGCTTCATCCTGCACACCGCGGAGTACGCCACGCAGGGGACGGAGCGCGTCGCCGGCGACATCGCGATGACGCCCGCGCCGGGCGTGCTCACCGCGCTGAGCGACATCGCCCGTGGCGCCGGGCCGCGCAAGTCGCTCTTCGCGGTGGGCTACGCGGGCTGGGCCCCGGGCCAGCTCGAGGGTGAGATCGAGCAGGGCACCTGGATCACGGTACCCGCCGACGAGGCCCTCCTCTTCGACGAGGACTCCGCCCGCAAGTGGGACCGCGCCATGGCCCGCCGCCGCATCACCATCTAGCCGGGGTCATGTCTTACATTCCGACATTTCCCTAACGCCCCTAACGCAAGCCCGGTGACCAGGGTGACCGGACGGGTGGCGCCGGGGCGGCCCCTGCCGGCTGGCTGGAGTGGGCCCCCCGAGTCCGGTGCGCCGCTCGAAGAGCGGCGATTCCGGCGAGCGGGTGACGGAGGCCGAGCCGGCAGGGGCCACCCCGGCGACAGGCCCCGTCCGCCTCGCGCGGCGGCGCTGCACAAAATGTAGGAATGTAAGACCTGACCCCGTCAATGGGATGACCCCGTCAGTGGGATGGGGCGGCGGTGTAGGTGGGGGCGGGGAGGCCTTCGATGGCGACGTTGACGACGGCGGGGATGCCGGCGCGCAGCGCGCGGTCGAGCGCGGGCTCGAGGTCGTCGCCGCGCTCCACGTGCTCGCCGTGGCCGCCGAGCGCCGCCGCGAGCCGGTCGTAGCGCGAGGGCGCCAGCTCGCAGCCCACGGTGCGGCCAGCGCCGTAGTGCTGGATCTGGAGCTGATGCTCCGCGTTCCAGCGCGCGTCGTTGCCGATCACCGTCACCACCGGCAGCCGGTAGCGCGCCGCGGTATCCAGCTCGAAGGCGTGGAAGCCGAAGGTGCCGTCGCCCAGCGCCGCGATCACCGGCCGGTCGGGATGGCGGAGCTTGGCCGCGATCGCCATCGGGATCGCGCTGCCGATGGAGCCGGCCGGGCCGTTGATCAGGCGGGTCTCTGCCTCGAGCCCGGCCTGCACCCACTGCCCGAACTCTCCGCCGTCGGCGACCAGGATGGCGCCGCGATCGAGATGGGGCTGGAGCGCCGCGCAGACCCGTAGCGGATGGATCGGCGTCCGCGCCGACCGCCGCGCGTCGGCCCAGGGGGCCGGCACCGTCGCCCGGGCGCGCGTGATCTCGTCGCCCCAGGCGCGATGGCCCCAGGCCCGCCCGCGCGCGGCGACCGCGAGCTGGTCGGCCACCACCGCCGGATCGGCGACGATGCCGAGCGCGGCGCCCGCGCGCAGGGAGGCCGCGTCGGCATCCACCTGGATCACGCGACAGCCCGCGGCCACCGCGGGGGCCTGCGCGAAGCGGACCACGAAGTCCGGCTTCTTGCCGAGGAGGACGAGCAGGTCGGCCTGCCCGAGCAGCGGGGCGGCCAGGTGCAGCCACGGGTCGTTGAAGCCGCGCGGGCTCTCCATGGGCAGCGCGGGCACGCCGGTGGCGTCGCTGAGCCGCGCGACCGCGGCGCGCCGCGGCCCGCGCGCCATCGCGCCGCCCGGCAGGATCAGCGGCCGCCGCGCCGCCGCGAGCAGCGCCAGCGCCTGCTCCACCTCCGCGGCCGAGGCCGCCACCGGCGCCTCGCGCCGCGGCGCCCGCGCGCCGTCACCCGTGGCCACCTTCGCTTCGAGCAGGTCGCCGGGGAGGCTCACGTGCACGGGCCCGGGCCGCCCGCTCCGCGCCAGCTCCAGCGCGGCCGAGACGTCCTCGCCCAGACGCGCGGCGTCCTTCGCCATCCACGAGGCCTTGCAGACCGGCGCGGCCACCGCGGCCTGATCCATCTCCTGGAAGGCCCCGCGACCGAGCTGCCCGGTGGGCGCGTGCCCGCTCAGCAGCACCACCGGCGACTCGGCCATCAGCGCGCCGTAGAGGGCCGAGATCGCGTTGCAGTGGCCGGGTCCGGCGGTGACCAGCGCCACGCCCGGCTCCTCGGTGAGCCGCCCCCACGCGTCCGCCATGTGCACGGCCGCCGCCTCGTGCCGCGTGTGCAGGATCGAGAGGCCGCTGCCGAGGGTGGCGTCGTAGAGCGAGAGGATCTGGTTGCCCGACAGCGAGAAGAGGTGCCGGACGCCCGCGGCGGCCAGCGCCTCCACGACCAGGTGCGCGCCGGTTCGGGTCACGCCGGCCTCACTGCACCCGGCCGCGCGCGGCCACCGGCCAGACCACCTCGACCCGGTCGTTCCGCACCCCGTAGATCTCGTCCACCATGTTGGTGACCACGCAGCAGTGGTTGGGTACCACGTTCACCACCTCGCCCACCTTCGGCCGCTCCGCGCAGGCTGAGAAATCCACCACCGCGTGCTCCTCGGAGAGATGGGCCACGTGCGCTTCCGGGTACTCCATGACGTGGCCGTAGCCCTTCATGTGGTAGAGGTCCGAGGTGAGCACCTTGCTCCCCGCGTCGAGCACGCCGCGGTCGGCGGTCGGGCGGCTCACCACGGTGGTGCGCACCCGCATCGCGCACTGCTCCCACGTCGCGGTGCCGCTCGACACCACCATCGCGTCGTTGTAGACGCAGGTGCCCGCGCGGTGCTCGGTCAGCATCGGGAAGCGGTCCACCGTGGCGAGCGCGGGGGTGCCCCCGCCCGAGACCACCGGCACCGGGATGCCCGCCTGCTCGAACAGGGCGAGCGCGCGCGCGAAGAACTCGCGGGTGTCGGGATCGCGATTGGGGAAGGTCATGAGCCCCTTGAAGCGCAGGCCGGGGAGCTTCATGGCGGTGCGGGCCAGCGCGAAGGCCTCGTCGGGCGTCTGGACGCCGGTGCGCCGGAACCCGGTGTCGCACTCGACGAGGAACTCGAGGTCCGCGTGGTGACGGGCGGCGGCCGCGGAGAGCTCGCGGGCCACCACCTCGTTGTCGAAGACGACCGCGAGCCGCGGCACCCGGCGCGCGAGCGCCATCAGCCGCTCGGTCTTGGCCGCGCCGAGGATGTTGTAGGTGAGCAGCACGTCGTCGGCCACCTTGGCGTCGGCGAAGACCTCCACCTCGCCCAGCTTCTGGCAGGTGATGCCGACCGCGCCCGCCGCCATCTGCATCTGGCCGATGGCGGGGATCTTGTGGGTCTTGATGTGGGGGCGGTTGCCGAGGCCGTGCCGGGTCAGATGCGCCTGCACGCGGCGGATATTGTCCGCCATCACGTCCAGGTGAACCGTCACCGCGGGCGTCTCGAGCTCGGTGATCGCGGTCATGGGTCTCTCCTCAGTTTGCGCTTCCATAGCTCCCACGGGCGCGCGACCGTACCCGCCACCGACGCCTCGGCCTGCTTCGCTTCCTCCGGACTCAGGTAGGTGACGCCGCCGCCCAGTCCCATCGCCTGCGCCTGCAGGCGCGCGTTGACCTCGGTGTAGACGCTCCGGAAAACCACGAGGGGCAGCCCGCTCCCCACCGTGACCACCCCGTGGCCGCGCATCAGGGCCACCGCCCGGGGCCCCAGGGTCTGCGCGAGCGCGCGCCCGAGGGCCGGCGTGCGCACCAGCATGTCGGTGTCACCGCCCGCGGCGGCGCGGATGTCCCAGACCGGCGCGCCGTCGGCGAGGAACGCGCTCATGTGGAAGAGCGGCCGCAGCGGCACCCCGGTGACCCCGAACGGAATCACCGACGGCGAATGGCTGTGCACGACCGCCTGCACGTCGGGCCGCACCCGGTAGATCTCGCCGTGGATGAAGCGTTCCAGGTAGCTCGAGCGGCCGCGCGGGTCGACCGGCTCGCTTGCGGAATCGTATTCCATGATGTCGGCCGCGGTCACCAGCTCGGGCGCCAGCGAGCGCGACATGAGGAAGCGCGCGGGGTCGCGATCATGCCGCGCGCTCACGTGCCCGTAGCCGTCGAGGACGCCCTGGTCCGCCAGGATGCGGTTGGCCGCGACGAGGTCCTCGATCAGCTGCGCGGCGGGCGGCCCGGCCGAGGCGGTCTGGGCCCCGACCCCCGGCCGGTAGAGCGCTCCCACGAGCGCGGCGGCGCTCCCGGCCAGGACGTGTCGTCGCGTCACGTGGAACATGGAGGGCTATGGCGCCGAGACGGTCTGTGCGCCGCTGCTCGAGCTCACGGTGAACGAGGTGTCGCCCTGGCGCGCGTAGACGTACGCGGACCAGCCGGGGGGCGGGGTCGGGATCGAGCCGAGCATCGGGCCGCAGGGCGCGCCCCCTACGGTGGTCTGGGTGGTCAGCGCCTCGAGCGCCTCGGGCAGGCCGCCGCCGCAGCTCGCGCGATAGGCGTTCACCGCGGCCGCGATCGCCTGCGCGTCGCTGCGGGCCTTGGTGGTGCGGGCCATCGGCAGGTCCTCGCGCACCATCTTCTCCTCGCGCTCGCACGCGCAGAGCAGCAGCGCCAGTCCCGCCATTCCCACCGCCCTGCGGATGTCCACCGTCCGTCCTTTCCGGGTGAGAAAATCCGACGCGCCAATCGAAGTGTGACAGAATCATACGCCGCGCGACCGTATTCAGCCAAGCCACCCTCAACGACAAGGAGAGCGCGATGAGCGTCAAGCGTCACGGCGTGGGACCCCGCCTGAGTCAGGCCGTCGTTCACGGTGACACCGTCTACCTGGCCGGCCTCGTGGCCGGCGATCCATCGGCCGACGCCAAGGGCCAGACCGAGCAGATCTTGAAGAAGATCGACGACCTCCTGGCCGCGACGGGCAGCCACAAGTCCAAGCTGCTCTCGGCCACGATCTACGTCGCCAACATGGCGCTCTACAACGACATGAATGCGGCCTGGGACGCCTGGGTGGATCCGGCCAACACGCCGGCCCGCGCGACCGTGGAGGCGCGGCTGGCCTCGCCGAAGTACGTCGTCGAGATCATGGTGGTCGCGGCGATCTGAGGACGACGATGACCGCGCCCCGCTTCGACGGCCCCCGATTCGACAAGAAGGTGGCGCTGATCACCGGCGCGGCCGGCGGCATCGGTCGCGCCGCCGCGGTGCGCTTCGCCGCGGAGGGCGCGCGGGTAGGGCTGGTGGACGTCTCGCGCGAGGGGCTGCGCGAGTCGCTGGCCGCGGTGGAGAAGGCGGGCGGCACCGGGCTCACCGTCGAGGCCGACGTGACCCGGTCCGCGGACGTGACGCGCTACGCCGCGGCCGTCGCCGAGCGCTTCGGCGGGATCGACTGCTTCCTCAACAACGCGGGCATCCTGGGGACGGTGGCGCCGCTGCTCCGCGCCCGCGGGGGCGGCGTCATCGTCAACACCGCGTCCACCGCGGGCCTGCGCGGCTCGCGGGCCAACCTGGTGGCCTATATCGCCAGCAAGCACGCGGTGGTCGGTCTCACCCGCACCGCCGCGCTCGAGCTGGCGCCCGACCGCATCCGCGTCAACGCGGTCTGCCCGAGCCCGATCGAGACCGACATGGTGCGGCAGCTCGAGGAGGGCCACAGCCCCGGGAACCCGGCCGCCGTTCACGGCCGGATGGCGGGGGTGATCCCCATGCGGCGCTACGGCACGCCGGAGGAGGTGGCGGCGCTGGTGACCTTCCTGTGCAGCGCCGACGCCGCCTACATCACCGGCGGCATCTATCCAGTAGACGGCGGCTCGATGGCGTAGCCAGGGCGCCCTGACGAGCGGGAGAACGAGGGCTAGGAACCGAGGAGGCCGACGCCGGGCTTCTCGGCCGGCCGGGCGCGGCCGGCCGGGACCGCGGCGGTGTCGAGCTTCTGGAGCTGGGGCATCACGTCCTTGGCGAAGGCCCGCATGTTGCGCTCCGCCTCGTCGTAGGGCATGCCCGCGTAGCTGAATACGCCGACGTAGTGGCTGTTGCCGGTGCGCGCGTGGATGTCCCGGATCTTCTCGTAGCACTGCTCGGGCGTGCCCCACACCTGCAGGTTGATGAAGTAGTCGATGACGGTGTCGGTGCCGTACTGGTGGATCTTCTCCGCCATCTTGCCGTAGTACTCATAGCCCTTGGTCTGGGCCAGGTGGTCGCCCTGGAACTGGTAGTGGTCGAGCACGGTCTGGTAGTACCCGCCGATGTACCGGCGCGCCATCTCCTCGGCGCGGGCCGCGCTCGCGTCGCAGAAGGTCCAGCCCGCCGAGATCGGCGGGGGCGCGTTCACCCCGTTCATCTGGCGATAGACCTCTCGATACGCCTCCAGCTCGCGCGCCACTTCCTTCCACGGCTTCTGGGGGATGATCAGGATGCCGACGCCCAGCTCGGCCATGATGCGCACCGACTCCGGAGAGACCGCCGCCGCGTAGGTGCGCCCGCGGAAGGACTTGAACGGAGCCGGCCGGATCGCGGCCCTCGGCTGCTTGACGAAGGCGCCGTCGTACTCGCAGTAGCCGCGCTCGAGCCCGCGCAGCAGCATCTCGGCGGACTCCACGAAGCGGAGGCGCGCCTCGTCCATGGAGAGGCGGAAGCCGTCGAACTCCACCTTGCCCGCCCCGCGCCCGAGCCCCAGGATCAAGCGGCCGCCGGACAGGGTGTCGAGCATGGACACTTCCTCGGCCACCCGCATCGGGTCGTGCCACGGGAGCACCACGACCATGGAGCCGAGCTGGACGTGTCGGGTGCGGCCCGCCATGTAGGAGAGGAACTGCAGGACGTCGGGGCACATCGTGTAGTCCGTGAAGTGGTGCTCCACGCCCCACACCGATTCGAACCCGAGCGGCTCGGCCAGCTCGGCCAGGCGCAGCTCGTTCAGGTAGACGTCGCGATCGCTCTGCGCTTGGCCCGGGTTCTGGAAGACGGCGGCCATCCCGACATGCATGGTGGGTTCCCCCTCGCCCGGATGTTACGCGAGGGGGAACCCGGCCGGCAAGCGGGGTTCAGGCGACGCGCTTGAGCGGTCGCTCCCGGGCGGGCGTCACCTCGCCGCGGCGCACGACCAGCTCGTAGCCGCGCGGCGTGCGCGCCATCAGCACCGGCCAGACCTCTTCGACCAGCCACTCCCAGCCGCCGGGGACGGCCACCACCACTTGGCCCGCGCTCCACAGCCCGCGTGGCGTCACCTGCACCGACACGAACGACTCGCCGCCCAGCTTGCGGTTCACGAGGGATTGGATGTAGGCGCGGATCGACAGGGCGCGGGCCTCGCGCCGATCCCGCGATACGCGCCAGAGGAGCGGTCCGACCACCAGCACCAGCCCGATCAGCGAGGCCACCGCGATCTCGATCATGGCGATCTCCTTCCGCGGGTTGAGATGCGGGAGATCGCCAGAGAGATTCCGGCGATTCCCGACGGAGAAATGAGGAATCCATCGGAGCCCTCGCGCCATCGAAAGACCGTGTGGGAGGAGAAAACCATGATGGCAAAGCGCATCCTTGTTCCGTTGGACGGTAGTGAATCCGCGGAGGTAGCGGCGGCCCTCGCGGCCGACCTGGCCCGCGGCAGCGGCGGCGACGTTCGACTGCTACAGGTGCACCCGGTCCCGGAGCACCGTGTGAGCAGCACCGGCCGCGTGGTGGCCTACGCGGACCAGGAGATGGAGCGCCTGAGCGCCGAGGGCCGTGACTATCTGGAGAGCGTCGAGGCGCGCCTCGGCCCGGTGCCCGCGGAGAGCGTGGTGCGGTTCGGGAAGCCCGAGCAGGAGATCCTGGTGGAGGCCGAGGCCTTCGACGCGGACCTGATCGTGGTGAGCACGCCCCGTCGGAACTGGCTCGAGCGCCTCACCGGCAGTGGACTCGGCGAGAAGCTGTTGCACGCCTCGCCGGTGCCGGTGGTGCTGGTCCGCGCCGCCTGATCCGAGATCGCGCGGGCGGCGTCAGTCATAGAGCCGCCCGCGCTGCAGCTTCCGATGGCAGTGGAAGAGGGTGTACTCGATCATCCGCGCGGAGACGCCGAGGGCGCGCGCGTGGCCCCGCAGCCGCTCCAGGTACTGCTCCCACTGTGAGACCGTGAACGCCCGCCCGCGCTCGTTCCCCGCCACCGAGCGGATGCGGAACAGGAGCTGCCAGCAGCGGATGTCGAGCACCCCGTAGCGGCGCGGGTCGATGAGGGTGAGGATGGCGGAAGCGGTCGCCACGCTCACGCCGGGCAGCGCGATGAGCCGGCTCATGCGCTCTCGCTCGCTGCGCACGGCGAGCACCGCGACCGACGCGCGCCGGATCGCCCCCGCCGTGTTGCGCTCGTAGTGCCGCCGCGACCGCGGGCTCTTCCACCGGCACATCGCCAGGAACTCCGCGCGCGTGAAGCGGCCCGCCCCCTTGACGTGGACCAGCCGCCGGATCAGGGCGGCCGTCGCGTCGTGCTCCTCGGTGAGCAGCTCCCGCCGCAGCAAGGCCCGCAGGCTCCGGTAGGGCACGCGTTTCAGCGGCATGGTGTCATGCCCCCTTTTGGTGTCATGTTATGTTACCCGCCATGACCGAGCCCTTCGTCACGCTCCCCGAGATCCACCGCGCGGCCAAGGCCCGCCTGCCGCGCAACTCGTACAACTTCGGCGCGGGCGGCACCGAGACCGAGACCACGCTCCGCCGCAACCGGCGGGCGATCCGGCGCTTGGCCATCCGCCAGGACATCCTGGTGGACGTCCGCCACATCGATCTCACCACGTCGCTGCTCGGCATCCCGCTCTCCTGGCCGGTGGTGATCGCGCCCATGGGCGGGCTCGTCCTCTTCCATCCCGAGGGCGATCGCGAGATGGCGCGCGGGGCCGCCAAGGGCGACACGCTCCAGTTCCTGAGCGGCGCCACCGGCTGGTCGGTGGAGGCGGTGGCGGCGGCCGCCCCCGGCCTCAAGATGTTCCAGCTCTACCACATGGGCGACCGGGCCTGGGTGGCCGACCTGCTGGCGCGCGTGGAAGCCTCGGGCTACCTCTCGGTGTGCCTCACGGTGGACGTGCAGGTCTACAGCCGGCGCGAGCGTGACATCGTCGCGCGCTTCACCCCGCGCGAGGCCATGCTCAAGGCGCCGAACCCGCGCCCGCCCGACCCGGAGTACCCGGCGCGCCTCACCTGGGCCGACGTGGACTGGCTGCGCAAGACCACCAAGCTCCCCATCGGACTCAAGGGCATCATGACCGCGCGCGACGCCCGCCGCGCCGTCGAGGCCGGCGTGGAGCTGATCTGGGTGTCCAATCACGGCGGCCGGCAGCTCGACGCCACCCAGGCCAGCATCGACGCGCTGCCTGCGGTGAGAGAAGCGGTCGGCGGTGACGCCAGCATCATCGTGGACGGCGGCTTCGCCCGCGGCACCGACGTGCTCAAGGGCGTGGCGCGGGGCGCCGACGCGGTGGCGATCGGGCGCACCGCGCTCTGGGGACTGGCCGCCGACGGGGCGGCCGGGGTGGCCTGCTCGCTCGACATCCTGCGGCGCGAGCTGCGCACCTCCATGGCCCTCGCCGGGCAGACCAGCGTGCGCGGGCTCACCCCGGACGTGGTCTTCCGCGTGGACTGAGCCGGCGCCCTACTGCATCGGCGAGTAGGCGGTCGGCCGCAGGATGTGGGCGGTGAGCCGGCGCAGCAGCGGGCCGTTCTTCTCGCTCTCCGCGAACTTGGCCAGCCGATCCTTGTCGGCGAAGAACCCGCTCCACTTCTTCTCGCGGTCGGCGAGGCTGTCGTAGGCGAGCATGTAGATGAGCTGGTCCGAGGAGCCGCCGAGCTCGTTGGTCCAGAAGCCGACCACCTGGATATTGTGCTTCTTGAAGAAGTCCATGGTGATCTCGGCGAAACGCCGGTTGAGGTCGGGGAGCCGGCCGGGCATCGCGTGATACGTCCGAAGCTCATACAGCATGAGAGGCGCCTCCTGGCCAACACGATGGGTGTGGTCTGCCGCGACTCTAGGCACGCCATTCACCGCTGTCAAGCACCGTTCAGCACGATTTCTGGGCCCCCGCAGTTGAAAAGCTTGAAGAAGTAAGCGAGTGTCCGCTTGATGACTCTTCACGACCAAACCACTGACCGCGCGCCCGGTCATCTCACTCGCATCGCGCGAATCGTAGCGCGCGCTGGGTTCATGCTGACCGTGCTCGGCGCGCTCAGTCTGCTCCTGTCGGGAGTGGGCAGCCGGTGGTACTGGTGGGATTTCCGCACCGGCTTCGTCATCTTCCGCTGGACGCTCTACGGCGGGCTGGTCGCCGTGGTCGTCGCGCTCGCCGGCCTCGTGCTGGCGCTACTCGCGCGGGCGGGCCGCACCGCGCTCCTGTCACTCGTGACCCTCGCGCTGCTGGCCGCGGTCGCGGCGGTGCCGGTCACGCATCTCCGCGCCGCGGGCCGCGTGCCCCCGATCCACGACATCACCACCGACCTCGACGACCCGCCGCGCTTCGTGGCGGTGCTGCCGCGGCGGCAGGGCGCGCCGAATCCCGCGGAGCACGGCGGACCCGCCCTGGCTGCCCAGCAGCGCGCGGGCTATCCCGATCTCGCGCCCGGCCGCTTCACGGCGCCGCCGGACCGCGTGTTCGCGAGCGCGGTCGACGTCGCCCGAGACCTCGGCTGGGAGATCGTGGCCGCGGCGCCCGCGGAGGGCCGCCTGGAGGCCACCGACCGCACCCGCTGGTTCGGCTTCCGCGACGACGTCGTGGTCCGCGTCCGGCCGGACGGCGCGGGCAGTCGGGTGGATATCCGTTCAGTTTCGCGCGTAGGTCGCAGCGACCTCGGCACCAACGCGCGCCGGATCCGCGGCTTCCTGGAGGCCCTGCGGGCGGCCCTGCCCGGTGAGGCGCGCTAGACCAAGCTCATGACTTGACCGCCACCCTGGCCACGAAGTCCCGGCGAAGGGTGAGGCCGAGCCCGGGGCCGGCGGGCGCCAGCACGTGGCCGTCCTCCAGCTCCACGCGCTCCTCCACGAGATCGTTCAGCAGCGGGTTGTGGCCGCGGGAGAACTCGAGCAGGTTCACGCACGGCGTGGACACGGCCAGGTGCAGGCCGGCCGCGAAGAGGATGGCCGAGCCCCAGAGATGCGGCGCCACCGTGAGGTCGTGGGCGGCGGCGAGCGCCGCGATGCGCTGGGTCTCGGTGATCCCGCCCGCGATGGCCACGTCGGGCTGGCAGACGTCCACCGCGCGGGCCGCGATCATGTCGCGGAAGGCGAAGCGCGTCTGCTCGCTCTCCCCCGCCGCGATCGGGATGTCGGTGGAGGCGCGCACCTCCGCCTGGCCCTCGAGGTTCTCGGAGGACACCGGCTCCTCGAACCAGGCGAGATCGCAGTCCTCGACTTTGCGCGCAAAGCGCATTGCTTCGCGCACGCTCCACGTGCCGTGCGCGTCCACCATGATGCCGACGTCGGGCCCGAGCGTCTCGCGCACCTCGCGCACGCGCGCCGCCGAGTCGTCCACGCTCTTGTCCTGGAGCCCCACCCGCAGCTTCACCGCGCGGTGCCCGCGCTCCACGTACTGGGTCATCTGCTTGCCGATGGCGCCCACCGGCGCCCAGCCCCCGCTCGCGTAGGCCGGGATCCGGTCGCGGTACTGCCCACCGAGGAGCCGCCACACCGGCTGGCCGACCGAGCGCCCCAGGAGATCCCAGCACGCGATGTCGATGCCGCTGATCGCACTGAGCGCGAGGCCGCGCCGGCCGATGGTGGGGAAGGTCCGCCCTTCGCGCGCGGCGTAGCGGGCGCGGGAGCCGTTGTAGAGCAGCTCCCAGATCGCGGTGATGTCGCGTGGATCGCGGCCCACGATGGCGGGCCCCATCTCCTCGCGGATGAGCGTGACCATCGCCGCGTAGTTGCCGAGATTGCCCACCGCGGCCTTGGCCTCGCCGAGCCCCACCAGCCCGGTGTCGGTCTCGATCTCGACCAGGCACATGTTGAAGGTGTCGTTGCGGCCGAAGTCGCTGACGTGCGCGTGCTCGGCGGGAATGGGGGCGCGGAGCCAGGTGGCGCGGACGGTGGTGATCTTCATGGGCGCTCCTTCAGTGGAGGTGACTCAGTCGAGGCTCAGGGCACCCCAGAAAATGGGCTCGGGGTGCAGGCGCACGCCGAAGCGCTGCTCGACGCCGGCCCGCACGCGGCGGGCGAAGGCGGTGACGTCGCGGGCGCGCGCGCCGTCATGGCAAACGATGGCCAGCGTGTGGCGCGTGGAGAGGCCGACGGGGCCCTCGGCCTGCCCGCGCGTGAAGCCGGCGCGCTCGATGAGCCAGGCGGCGGAGAGCTTCACGCGGCCGTCCGGCTGCGGCCAGCGCGGCATCGCGAGGCCGGCCGCGCGCGCGTCGATGTCGGCGAGCGCGGCCGCGGGCACGATGGGATTGAGAAAGAACGAGCCGCAGCTCCGCGCGTTCGGATCGCCCGCGTCCAGCACCATGGACTTGGTGCGGCGCACCCGGATCACGGTCTCGCGCACGGCGGGCAGCGAGGGCGACGCCGTCCCGACCTCGCGCGCGATATCGGCATAGCCGAGATAGGGCGCCCCGCCGGGGATGAGCCGGTAGGTGACGGCGAGGACGACGTACCGGCCGGGCGCCCGGCTCTTGAAGAGGCTGTCACGGTAGCCGAAGCCGCAGTCGGACGGCGCGAGCGTCACGATGCGGCGGCCTTCCCGATCGAGCGCGCGCACCGAGGCGAGCGTATCGCTCACCTCCTGGCCGTAGGCGCCCACGTTCTGGATCGGGGTGGCGCCCACCAGGCCGGGAATGCCGCTCAGGCACTCGAGCCCCGCCCAGCCGCGCTCCACCGTGTGGCGCACGAAGTCGTCCCACGGCTCACCCGCGGCGGCCGTCACCTCCACCGCGCCCGGGATGTCGCGCGCGGTCACGCCGCGCAGGCCGATCTTGAGCACGAGCCCGTCTACCCCCTCATCGGCGATGACCAGGTTGGATCCGCCGCCGAGCACCCGGACCGGCAGCCCGCGAGAGGTCGCCCAGTCCGCGGCCTCGAGCACCGTGGCCTCGTCCCGGGCCTCGAGGAAGAAGCGCGCGGCGCCGCCGACGCGGAGGGTGCAGTGGGGCGCGAGCGGAGCGTGCTCGACGGGGGAGACCATGGGCGGGACCATCTTACCGCGGAGGCGACGCACGGCCCCTCACCCTGCCCTCTCCCCTGAGGGGAGAGGGATGCTCTCCCTCCCTCTCCCCCGTCGAGGGGGAGAGGGCAGGGTGAGGGGGGTCAGCGGGTCAGGAGCCAGCCGAGGGTGCCCGCGGCGAGCACCGCGAGCACCGGCGGCACGCGGTCCGTGGCCACCGCGAGCGCGGTGAGCACCGCGAGCGCCAGGGTCAGCGCGTCGTGGATCGCGGTGCGCGCCAGCGTGTACACGCCGCCCGCCATGAGCCCGACGCCGACGGGAATCAGCGCCCGCTCGGCGGTGGCGGCCCATCGCCGGGTGCGCCACTGCTGCCAGCGATGGGAGATCACCATCGCCAGCACGGAGGCGGGCAGGAACATCGCGAGTCCGGCGAGGATGGCGCCGAGCACGCCGTGGGCGCGGTAGCCCACGAAGACCGCGATCAGCATGTTCGGGCCCGGCGTGAGCTGCGTGAGCGTGTAGCCGTCCACGAACTCGCGCGCGGTGAGCCAGCCGTGGATGGTCACCGACTGCCGCTCCATCTCCGGAATCACGCCGAGCCCGCCGCCCACGCAGAGCAGGCTCAGCCAGAGAAACGTCCAGGTGAGCTGCGCCAGCTCCGCCATCAGCAGATCTCCTCGGATGAGGCCGTCCCGGCCGCCGGGGCCGACGGCGCCGGCGCGGCCCAGTGCAGCGCCAGGCTCACCGCCGCCATCACGAGCACGACGCCCACGGTGGACAGGCGGAGCGGGCCCACCGCCAGGAAGGTGACCGCGGCCACCAGGACCCCGCGGCCGCCGCGGAGCGAGCCGCGCACGATGCGCAGGGTGGTCACGCACACCAGCCCCACCACCGCCGCGCTGAGGCCGCGCATCAGGAGCGTGGCGGAGCCGGCGAAGGCACCGTGCAGGTAGAGCGTGGCCGCGCCCACCAGGATGACCGCGCCCGGCAACACGATGGCGAGCAGGCCCCAGACGCCGCCCGCAATGCCGGCGAGCCGGTAGCCGAGCGCCACCGCGAGATTGCTGAAGTTGGGGCCCGGCAGCACCTGGCTCAGCGTGAAGTCCTGCACGAACTCGTCATGGCGGATCCAGCCACGGCGCCGCACCAGCGCGTCGTGGAAGTAGGCGCTGCGGCCGCCGCCGAGGCTCGAGAGGCCGGTCCAGGTGAAGACCGCGATCAGTCGGAGGAGGGAAACGCGCCTCACGGGCCAAGCCTCACGAGCCCAGCCTCACGAGCCCAGCCTCACTTGGAGGTCTCAAGCGAGCGGGCGTCGGGCATGGCCCTGGAGTGTAGCACCCTCTCCCCCCAGGGTCGGGGGGAGAGGGCCTGAAGCGGAAGCCGGCTACGGGATCAGTGACGCCAGCCGGGGTGAGGGCCCGGCCGGTACGTCGCCCCGCCATCGCACCAACCCTTCCTCGCATGGCCGGGCGAGCAGAACGCGGGCCGCCCGTGCACCACCACGTGGCGCGGCGCCGGCACGTACACCGGATACGGCCTCGCGATGACCCGCGGCGCCGGCACGTACGCGCGAGGCGACGGGGCGTAGTAGACCGGGGGCGACGGAGCGTAGTAGGCCGGAGGCGGTGGCGCGTAGACCACCGGCGGCGCCGCCACAACCGGACCGCGGTGGAAGATACCGACGCCACCCAGGATCTGATTGAACACCGCGAACGCGCCCAGCCCCAGCGCCGCGTCCGTGGACGCGCCCGCGAAGGCCAGACCAGGCATCAAGACCGCGGCCGCAAGCACCAGCGCGATCAGCTTTTTCATGGGGATCTCTCCTTTTTGGAGCTTTAGCCCTGCCGTACGCTCGTATAGACGAAGGGGAGCTTCGCCCCGTTTACCCCACCCGGCTGGCGCCCGGGAGCCGCTTGCCTTACCATGTCGGACCATGAGCGAACATGCGAGCGTCTGCCCCCTCGATTGCCCGGACACCTGCAGCCTCACCGTGACCGTGGAGCACGCGAAGATCGTGAAGATCCGCGGCTCGCGGGCCAATCCCTACACCGCCGGGGTGATCTGCACCAAGGTCGCCGGCTCGTATCCCGAGTGGGTGCACGGGCCCGGGCGCCTCCAGACCCCGCTGCGCCGCATCGGCGCAAAGGGCGAGGGGCGCTTCGCGCCGGTATCCTGGGACGAAGCGCTCGACATCGTCCACGAGCGCGTGACGAGCGTGATCGCGGCCCACGGCCCGCAGGCGGTGCTGCCGCTCAACTACGCGGGGCCGCACGGCATGCTGGCGTACGCCTCCATGGACCTGCGCTTCTTCCACAAGCTGGGCGCGTCCCTGCTGGACCGCCCGCCGCTCTGCGGCGGCATCCGGACCCAGGCCTGGCTCGGCACCTTCGGCACCGCGCCCGGCATCGCGCCCGAGCAGGTGCGGCACTCCAAGCTCACGATCGCGTGGGGCAACAATGTCACGTGGTCGAACCTCCACCTCACGCCGATCATCAACGCGGCCCGCCGCGACGGGGCGAAGGTGGTGGTGGTGGATCCCAAGCGCATCAAGATCGCCGAGCAGGCGGACATGCACGTCGCGCTCAAGCCCGGCACCGACGTGGTGCTCGCCTGGGCGCTCGCCGCGGAGCTGGAGCGGCGGGGCGCCTTCGACCGCGCGTTCATCGAGCGCCACGTGGCGGGCTTCGAGGAGTTCATGGCGGGCGCGCGCCGCCACTCGGTGGCGGACGCGGCACGGATCTGCCAGGTGCCGGAGGCCCAGATCCGCCAGCTCGCCGAGTGGTACCACACGCTCTCGCCCGCCTCCATCAGCGTGGGCAACGGGCTCGAGCGCAACCAGAACGGCGGCAGCGGCATCCGCGCGATCTTCGCGCTGCCCGCGCTCGCCGGGAAGTTCGGGGTGCCGGGCGGCGGGCTCGTCAACGGGGCGGGCTTCGTGTTCCCCAAGACGCCCGCCAAGCTGCAGCGGCCGGACCTGCTGCCCGCGGGTACCCGCACCCTCAATATCGTGGACGTGGGCGTGCACCTGCTCGATCCCACGCTGTCGCCGCCCATCAAGGCGGTGTTCATCTACAACCACAATCCGCTCGTCGTGCATCCGGACCAGAACCGCATGCGCCGTGGGCTCAGCCGCGAGGATCTCTTCATCGTGGGCTGCGACGTGGTGATGACCGACAGCCTGGCCTACGCCGACGTGGTGCTGCCCGCCTCCAGCCACTTCGAGTCCGACGATCTCTACGCGGCCTACGGCCAGCACTGGCTGCAGCGCGCGGAGCCGGTGATCCCGTCACAGCACCAGTCGCTGCCCAATACCGAGATCTTCCGGCGGCTGGCCGCGCGCTTCGGCTTCACCGACCCGATCTTCCGGGCCAGCGACGCCCAGCTCATGGACGACGCGATGGACGGGGCCGATCCGCGCCTGGGCGGCGTGGCGCCGAGCCGGCTGCCCACCGACCGCGCCACCGCGATGACGGTGGGGGGCGAGCCGGCCATCCTCTTCAAGAACGTCTTCCCCAAGACCGCCTCCGGCAAGGTGGAGCTGGCCTCGGAGTACCTCGAGAAGAAGTACGGCAGTCGGCTGCCGACCTACCGGGCCTACGAAACCCGGTTCCCGCTGATCCTCATCACCCCCGCCTCGGACGAGCGCATCACCTCCACGTTCGGGGGGCTCAAGGCGGGCGACGCGACACCGCCGCTCGACATGCATCCCGACGACGCGCGGGCCCGGGGGCTCGCGGACGGCGTGAGGGTGCGGGTGTGGAACGAGCTGGGCGAGGTGCACCTGCCGCTCCGGATCACCGACGAGATCCGGCCCGGCGTGCTCTGCAGCCTGAAGGGCGCGTGGATGAAGACCACCGACAACGGCCAGACCGTGTCCGCGCTGGCCCCGGGGCACTGCCGCGTCGAGGTCGCCGCGCTCTAACCCTCTCCCTCTCCCCTGAGGGGAGAGGGGATTCAAGCAACCCTCTCCCCCGCCGAGGGGGAGAGGGCAGGGTGAGGGGGAGAGTTAGCGCTCGACGTTCTCCTCGGCGATCGCCTTGCGGGCCTGCATGTTGAAGCGCCCGTCGTACACCGGCTGCCCACCCGTGGTCGGCCCCTGGTACTGCACGAAGAGCATGAGCCCGCCCGTCTTGGTGGAGAGCGCCTCCTCGACGTGTGGGTCGGGGTAGAAGAGCATGGTCCCCGGCGTGTAGACCGCGTCGCCGATCTGGAACTCGCCCTCGAGGATGTACCAGACCTGGGCGAAGTCGTGCTTGTGGAAGGGATGGTGCGAGCCCGGCTCGTAGCGGACCAGGCCCGCGTTCGGCTCGGTCGGGCGCTCGGCCCGCGGATGGAAGAGCATCTTGCTCCACTGGCCCGGCCAGCGCAGGGTCTCCCACTCCCGATCGTCGGCGTGCACCGCTTCCATTGATTGATGGACGGGGGGCTGATGCATGAGGGGCTCTCCTAGCGCTTGGCGTTCACGCGGCTCAACTCAGTGGTGAGGCAGCGCGCCACCCAGGCCTCACGCTTGGCGGGCGCGATCACGTCCTCGGCGGTGCGCGGCGTGAAACGCGCCAGGGCCTCCCAGCAGTGCTCGCGGGCCTGCGCCATCTGCAGATCGGTCTGGAGCACCCGCACGGTCCGGCTGCGCTCGACGTCCCAGCGCACCGCCACCACCACCACCGCGAGGGCCGCGCCCACCACCATGATGAGGAAGAGCACGGCGGCCACACCCTGCCACTGGCGGATGCGGCGCTCGGCCGCGTCCACGAGGCCGGAAATCTTTACCTCCACCTGCCCGCCCGCGTGCCGGACAACCTCCACCGCGCCGCGCCGCGGGCGCGTGAGCAGCGGGGAGGGCGGCCGGGAGCGCGCCGTGCGCGTGGGGGCGGCCGCGTCCAGCAGGGACGGCTGTCTCGAATCCATCGCTCTCATCGTCCATCCTTCCTCCTGCGGTCATGACGCACCGCGGTTGCCCTGCACCGCCATCCTTCTTAGCGCACTCGGAGCCGCGGGTCCAGCACGTCTCGTAATCCGTCGCCGAGCAGGTTGAGGCTCAGCCCGGCCACGGTCAGCGCGAGGCCCGGGAAGAGGCTCACCCAGAACGCCTCGCGGATGACGTTCTTGCCGCTCGCGATCACGTTGCCCCACGACGGCACGTAGGGCGGCACGCCCACGCCGAGGAAGCCCAGGATCGCCTCGGCAAGAATCGCGTACGCGAACACGAAGCTGCCCTGCACGAGGAGCGGGCCCAGGCAGTTGGGCAGGATGTGCCGGAGCGCGATCGCGCTGTCCCGCCGGCCGAGCGCGCGCGCGGCCTGGATGTAGTCCAGCTCGCGCAGGCTCAGCACCGTGCTGCGGATGATCATGGCGGTGCGCGGCATGTAGACGACCGAGAGCGCGAGGATCACGTTCCACACCCCGGGGCCGCGCGCGGCCATCAGCGCGATGGCGAGCAGGATGGCCGGGAAGGCCATGAGGCCGTCCATGCAGCGCATCACCGGTACGTCGAGGCGGCGCGAGTAGCCCGCGGCGAGCCCGATCACGATGCCCCCCGCCGAGGTCAGCAGCATGGTGGTGAGCCCGACCAGCAGGGAGACCCGGCTGCCGTGCAGCACCAGGCTGTAGACGTCGCGCCCGAACTCGTCGGTGCCGAGGTAGTGCTGCACGCTCGGCGGCTTCAGGCGGTCGCCGGGCGTGAGCCGCGTGGGGTTGTGGGTGGACACCGCGTCGGCCAGGAGCGCGGCCGCCACCAGCAGGAGCAGGAGCGCGGCCCCGGTCACCACCCCGCCGTTCCGGCCCAGCCGGCGCACCCAGCGCTGCCGCTCGGTCAGGGGCTCAGACATAGCGGATGCGGGGGTCGATGAAGGCGTAGAGCACGTCCACGACCAGGTTGATGAGCACGTAGGTCGCCGCGGTCACGAGCACCACCCCCTGCACCACCGGGTAGTCCCGGCGCAGGATCGCGGAGATGACGAGGCGGCCCAGCCCGGGGATATTGAAGACGATCTCCGTCACCACCGCGCCCCCGATGAGCACCGCGGTGGTCACCCCGATCACCGTCACCACCGGCACGAGCGCGTTGCGGAAAGCGTGCACGTAGGTGACCGCGCGATTAGGTAGGCCCTTGGCCCGCGCGGTGCGCACGTAGTCCTGCTGGAGCGCCTCCAGCATGCAGGAGCGGCTGATGCGCGCGATCAGGGCCGACTGGTTGAAGCCGAGCGAGACCGCGGGCAGCACCATGTACCGCAGCGCGCTCACCGGATCCGTGAACAGCGACGCGTAGCCCGCGGCGGGCAGCCAGCCGAGGCGCACCGCGAACAGGTAGATGAAGTTCAGGCTCAGCCAGAAACCCGGGACGCAGACGCCCAGCAGCGAGCCGATCATGAGCACGCGGTCCCAGATCGAGCCGCGGTGGGCGGCGGCCACGATGCCCGAGGGCACACCGATGACCACCGCCACCAGCAGGGCGCAGGCCATCAGCATGAGGGTGGGCTCGGCCCGCTCGACGATCGCGGTCACCACCGGCCGGTCCAGGAAATAGGACTGGCCGAGGTCGCCCCGCAGCACGCGGCCGTAGAAGCCCAGGAGCTGCTGGTAGACCGGGCGGTCGAGCCCGAGCGACCGCCGCGTGGCCTCGATCTGGGCCGGGCTCGCGTCGGGCCCCAGCATCACGCTCACCGGATCGCCGGGGATCAGGTGGATGAGCAGGAAGACGATCGTCACCACCACCGCCATCACCGGGATGACGGCGAGGAGGCGCCGGACTAGATACGGAAACAAGAGGGCAGGTCAGGCCGCGCCGCGAACGGGCGACCCCCTCAATTATTTATCCGCTCGGCTCGCCTTCGGCTGCACCTCGCCAAGCTACTTCTCGAGCCAGACGTTGTAGAAGCGGATGCGCTCGGTGGACTCGTCGAAGCCCTTCACCGCGTTGCGCGCCGCGCGCAGGCCGAACAGGTCACCGTAGCGGATCACGGGCACCTTCTCGTAGAACTGCCGCGTCTGCTGCTCCCACATCGCCATCCGTTTCTTGGGATCCGTCTCGCGGGCCAGCTCCGCCTGCAGCTTCAAGATGTCCTCGTCATTCGTCCAGCCGGGCCAGCTGTTGGTCAGATAGATGTGATGGCTGGGATCGTAGAAGGCGCCCATCCCGGTGGTGAACACGTCGTACTCCTTGGGATTGTTGCGCCGCTTGACGAGGGTGGCCCAGTCGACGACCTGCAGGTCGATGTTGAAGCCCACGTCCTCGAGCTGCTGCTTGCTGAGCAGCGCGAAGTCGTACATCCACTTGTACTCCTGGGTGGTCATGAAGCGGATCGGCTCCTTCTTGTAGCCCGCCTCCTGCAGCAACCGCTTGGCCTTGTCCCGATTGCGCTCGTTCCAGGGCAGGCCGGAGAGCTTGGTGTGCCAAGCCGCGATCTCCACCGGGGCGAGGCTACTGTCCATGCGGTAGAACTCTTTCTTGCCCCCCGCCACGTTCTTCATGATCGGCTCGATGTCGATGGCCGCCTGCCAGGCCTGACGCAGCTTCTGGTTCGTCATCAGCCCTTCCTTCTTGTTCATGACCGCCACGAGCCAGTAGTACGGCTTCGAGACGATGGGACGGGCCCCGGCCGAGGCCTTGAGCCGGTCGTAGGCGTCGAGGTTCAGGTCGTCGGCGAAGTCGAGCTCGCCGGTCTCCACCTGGGCCACGCGCGTCGCCACCTCGGGCACCGGCACCCAGCGGATCTCGTCCACCCACGCGGTCTTGCCCCCGCCGTAGCCGTTCGGCTTCTCGTTGCGCGACTTGTAGTCGTCGAAGCGCACCATGCGGATGTACTGGTCGGGCTTCCACTCCGCGAGCTTGAAGGGGCCGGTGCCCACGTACTCGGTCAGCTTCACCTCCGGCGCGAACTTCTCGGCGATCTCCTTGGGATAGATGGCGCCGAAGTTGTTCGGGACCGCGAGCGAGATGAGCACGATCGCCGACTTCTCCTTCAGCTTCATTTCCACGGTGTACCGGTCCACCGCCCGCAGCTCGGCGACCTGGGCGAAGAGCGACTTGCCGTAGTTGGACTGCTTGCCCCAGCGATTGAGCGAGGCCACCACGTCCTCGGAGGACATCTCCTTGCCGTTGTGGAACTTCACGCCCTGCCGGAGCTTGAAGGTGTAGGTGAGCCCGTCCTTGCTGACGGTGTGGCTCTCGGCCAGCATCGGGATCGGCTTCTTGTCGCGGTCGAGGCTGTAGAGCCCCTCGTAGATGTGGTTGGTGAGCGTCTCGGTGATGCTCGCGGTCGTCCAGTGCGCGTCCAGCGCGGGCGGCTCGCCGAGATTGCCGATCCGGAGCACGCCGCCCTTCTTCTGCGCGTCGGCGGGCACTGCCGCGAACACGAGCAGCACCATCACCACGAACGCGGCCAGGAGCCGTAGTCCGAACACTCGACGCGCCATGCCTGCACCTCCGGGAGAGGGTCGTCTTCGGTCCCAAGACTCTGCGATGAGTGGTGCGCCTTGTCAACCGCCGCGTGCCCCCCTAGACTGTCGGCCGGAGGAATGCCATGGGCGTCAGCGGGATCCTGCACACCGGACTCACGGTCAGCGATCTGGGCCGGTCGATCGCGTTCTATCGCGATCTGCTGGGCCTCGAGCTGATCACCCAGTGGGACAGCAGCCAGCCGTACCTGCGCACCGTGGTCGGCTATCCGGACGCGGAACTGCGCATCGCGCTGCTGCGCCTGCCCGCGGCGCCGGACGCGGTACCGGGCCACCACATCGAGCTCCTCGAATATCGGCGGCCGCGCGGGAGCCGAGGCGACGCGAATACCTACATTCCCGGCAGCGGCCACGTGGCCTTCATGGTCGAGGACCTCGACGCCACCTATGCCGAGCTCCGCGCCAAGGGCGTGCGCTTCAAGTCGGCCCCGGTCGACATCACCCACGGGCGTAACGCCGGCGCCAAGGCGGTCTACTTCTTCGATCCCGACGACATCACGCTCGAGATGATCCAGCCGGCGCGCCGGGCATGACGAGCCTCGATCTCTTCCGGCTCGACGGGCAGACCGCGGTGGTGGTGGGCGGCGCGGGCGGGCTGGGCGCGGCCATGGCCCGCGGCCTGGCCGAGGCGGGCGCCGCGGTCGCGGTGGCGGATGCCAACGCGGGCCAGGCCAAGCTGGTGGCCGATGCGATCGCGCAGAACGGAGGGCGCGCGCTGGCGGTGGCGGTGGACGTCACCGAGCGGTCGAGCGTGGAGCGCATGGCGGAGGAGGCGGAGGACCGGCTCGGCGCCATCGACGTGCTCGTCAACAGCGCCGGCATCACCCACCGCAGCCCCGCCGCCGACTTCCCCGAGGCCGAGTGGCATCGCGTGCTCGCGGTCAATTTGACCGGCGTCTTCTGGGGCTGCCAGATCGTGGGGCGGCGCATGCTCGCGCGGCGGCGCGGGTCCATCGTCAACATCGCGTCGATCGCGGGCCAGATCGGCCTGACCGGCACCGTGGCCTACGCGGCGAGCAAGGGCGGCGTGGTGATGCTGACGCGGGCCCTGGCGGTGGAGTGGGCGCCCCAGAACGTCCGCGTCAACGCCATCGCCCCCTCGTGGTTCGAGTCGAATATCGGCGACCTGATCCACCGCGAGCCCCACTACGCCGAGCGCGCGATGCGCCGGGTCCCGGTCGGCCGCATGGGCAAGCCCGACGAGCTGATCGGCGCCGCCCTCTACCTGGCCTCCGCCGCCTCGACCATGGTCACCGGCCACATCCTCGCCGTAGACGGCGGCACCCTCGCCTCGTAGTGGGGTCAGGTCTTGAATTACGACATTCCAACGCCCGGCGACTCGTCGACCGGTCTGCGAATGTCGTAATTCAAGACCCGACCCCGATCGCTTCGTGCACCGCGAGGGTGAGCGCGCCGAAGTCGGCGCCGGCGCGGGAGGCGACGGTGCGCGGCCGCGGCAGGGGCACGTCGAAGACGCGCGCGAGCCGGCCCGGGCGCGCGGTCATGACCACCACGCGGTCGGCGAGGAACACCGCCTCCGGGATCGAGTGCGTGACGAACACGATGGTCTTGCGCTCGCGGCTCCCCTCGCCCCAGACCCGCAGCAGCTCCAGGTTCATCTCGTCGCGGGTCATCGCGTCGAGCGCGCCGAACGGCTCGTCCATCAGCAAGAGCGGCGGGTCGAGCAGGAGCGCGCGGCAGAGCGAGGCGCGCTGCTGCATGCCGCCCGACAGCTCGCGCGGCAGCTTCCGGGCGAACTCGTCGAGGCCGACCAGCCGCAGCAGCTCCGTCGCGCGGCTCCGGTAGGCGTCGGGATCGAAGCCGGAGAGCTCGGCGGGCAGCAGCACGTTGGACTCGATGGTGCGCCACTTGAGCAGCACCGGCGCCTGGAAGACCATGCCGACGGAAGGCAGCGGCCGCGTCACCGGGCGGCCGTCCACCTCGACCCGGCCGCGGCTCGGCGGGCGCAGCCCCGCGATGACGCGCAGGAGCGTGGACTTGCCGCAGCCCGAGGGGCCCACGATGGCCACCAGCTCCCCGCGCCCCACCGCGAGGTCGATGTCCCGCAGCGCCTCGACCGTGCCGGACGCCGTCGTGTAGGTCATCCCCACACGGTCGAGGCGGATGAGATCGGTCACGCGGCGACGGTCAGCGGGCGGACCGGGGCAGCTCCACCTTGGTCAGGAACTCGTTGGTGTAGACCGCCTTGCACTCGACCTTGGTCGGCACGCCCATGTAGGTGTTGACCAGGTCCACCGAGTCGCACATCTTCTTCTCTTCCATCCAGCCGATCCCGTTCTTCGCGTAGCGGTCGGTCTTCATCAGCTCGAGGCCCATCATCATGTTGGGCTCGATGATCGAGACGTCGATCTCGGGCACCCGCTTCTTGAAGATCTCGAGCGCCGACTTGGGATCGCTCATCACGTCGCGCCAGCCCAGGTACGAGGCCTCGAGAAACGCCTTCAGCACCGGCCCGCGCTCCTTCATCGTCTTCTCGCTGGCGATGATGGACATGCTGTACATGTCGAAGCCGTGATCGGCCCACGGCAGCATGACCGCGTTGCCCTTGCCCATGGCCTTCTCGTAGAACGGCAGCCCGGTGGTGTAGTCGGCCACCGCGTCCACCCGCTTCTCGGCCAGCGCGGGCACCTTGGCCGCGGGCTCCACGTTCACCCACGTGACCTTGCTCTGGTCGATACCGTGCAGGCGCGCGAAGGCGGGGAACATCTGCCGCTGCCCGTCGCCGGGCGGCGCGGCCACGCTCTTGCCCTCGAGGTCCTTCGGTTTCGTGATAGGCGCTGCCTTGTGGCTCCAGATATTGAGCGGGCTCTTGTCGAAGACCATGCCGACCACCTTCACCTTGGCGCCGCGGGCCGACGCCGCGATGACCACCGCGCTGTCGGCCAGGCCGATGTCGGCGCGCCCGGTGTCCACCTTGGCGATGGAGTCGCCCGAGCCCTTGGAGTTCTGCATGTCCACGTCGAGGCCGCGCTGCCGGTAGTAGCCCTTCTCGAGCGCCACCCAGTAGGCCGCGTGGTCGCCGACCGGGAACCAGTTGAGCGCGAAGACGATCTTCTGGGGCGGCGGCTGGGCCGACGGCACCCCCGAGCCGAGCGCCACCACGAGGCCGATGATCATGAGCCCGACGAGAATCGAGATGCGTCGCATAGGTTGTTCTCCTTTACTCCACGGTTTCCGCCCACGGCGCGATCCGCCGCGCCGCCAGCACCACCAGGCCGTACACCGCGAGCCCGACCAGCGAGATCCAGACCAGCGCGGCGAAGGCCACCGGCGTGTTCATGCTGCCCTGTGTGGTGACGATCACGTAGCCGAGCCCCTGCTGCGAGGCGACGAACTCACCGACGATCGCGCCCACCACCGCCGCGGTCGCGGTGATCTTCAGCGCGCTGAGAATATAAGGATAGGCGTTGGGGATCCGGATCTTGGCGAAGACCTTCCACTTGGGGGCGTTGAAGACGCGCCCCAGGTCGAGGAGCTCCTCGTCCACCTGGGTCAGGCCCACCGCGGTGTTGATGACCACCGGGAAAAATCCGATCAGCGCCCCGATCAGCATATTGGGCAGCACGCCGTAGCCCATCCAGAGCAGGAAGAGCGGGGCCACCGCGACCTTCGGGAGCGTGTTGACGAAGACCAGGAAGGGCAGCAGGGCCCGCGCGAGCAAGGGCGACCACGCGACCACCACTCCGAGCACCACCCCGGCCGCGCCGGCCAGCAGGAAAGCGCCGACGATCTCGAGCGACGTGACGCCGAGGTGCCGCAGCCACGGGATCTCGTCGCCCAGCATGGCCCGCGCCACCGTGAGGGGCGCGGGCAGCAGGTACTCGCGCACCCGGAGGACGGTCACCGCGAGCTGCCAGGCCACGATGAGCGCGACGAAGAGCGCGGCGGCGGGCAGGTAGCGGGAGAGCACGCGTCCGGTGCCGGTCATCGGAGAGCACGGTCATAGTACTCGACGCGCCCCGGTCGCGGGTGTTCAATGTGCTAGGCTCCCCGCCGTGCACACCCTGACCTTCCTCGAGCCCGGCCACTTCCACGCGACGCTGACCTTGCGGGCGGCGCACGCGGCGGTCTCGCCGGAAGTGTTCGTCTATGCGACCGCGGGGCCGGAGCTGGACGACTTCCTGGCGCTGGTCGAGCGCTTCAACCGCCGCGCGGAGCGCCCCACCGACTGGCGGCCCCGCGTACGGCTCTCGGCCGACCCGCTCGCCCAGCTCCTCGTCGAGCGGCCGGGCGACGTGGTGGTGCTCGCCGGGAAGAACGGCGGCAAGGCCCGGGTGATGCGCCGCCTCCACGCGTCCGGCCTCCACGTCCTGGCCGACAAGCCGTGGTTGGTGGAGCCGGCGGATCTCGCCGAGATCCGGGCGAGCCTGGCCGGCGGGCCGATCGCGCGCGAGATGATGACCGGCCGGCGCGACACGATCGGGCGGCTCGTCAAGCGGCTGGTAGACGATCCGGAGGTCTTCGGCGGCTTCGCGACCGACGCTGCGAGGCCCGCCATCGAGCAGGAGAGCGTCCACCACTTCGAGAAGCGCGTGGACGGTGCCCCGCTCCGCCGCCCCTGGTGGTTCTTCGATCCGCGCGTCCAGGGCAGCGGCGCGGTGGACATCCCCACGCACCAGATCGATCAGGCACAGTGGCTGCTCGACGCCGACGCCGCGCGGGGTGACGTGCCGCAGCTCCTCGCCGCACGCGGCTGGTCCACGCGGGTGCCCGTCGACGTCTTCACGCGCATCAGCGGCGCGGCCGGGGTGCCGCCTGCCCTGCGCGGCGCGGTGGACGGCAACGCGCTACGCGTCTTCTGCAACGCGGAGCTGAGCTACCGGCTCCGGGGCGTGACCGCGCGCGCCGCCACGCGCTGGGAGGTCTCCTCACCACCCGGCGGCGGCGACACCTCGCGCCTCATCCTCCGCGGCCGGGCCGCGGAGATCCGGGTCGAGCAGAGCGCGGAGACGGGCTTCCGACGGCGCGTGGTCGTCGAGGCCCGCGGCGACGCCGCGGAGACCGCGCGGCATCTCGAGCGAGTGCTGACTGGTGGAGAGTGGCCGGCCGTGCAAGCCCGCGCGGTGGGCCAGGCGAGCCTTGAAATCGATGTACCGGCGGCGCTCGACGTGGGCCACGAGGCCCATTTCGCCGAGCTCCTGGACGAGCTGCTGGGCTGGATCGACACGGGGCACCGGCCTGCTGCGCTCGCCACGCGGACGCTGGCCAAATACACGCTGCTGGCCGAAGCGGCCGACATGACCGCGCGGGATGACGCCACGGCCCGTTAAGGGCTCACTCTGATCCGCAACTCGCGTCGCACCCGCTTGACCGCGGGCCGCGGGTGGCGCCGGGGGGCGGGGGCCGGCGGGCGAGCGAAGTGGGCCCCCCGAGTCCGGTCCGCCGCTCGAAGAGCGGCGATCCGGCGAGCGGGTGACGGAGCCGCCCGCCGGCCCCCGCCCCCCGGCGACAGGACCCGCGGCTCGCGACTCGCGCGGCATCGCGGAGTGCCGACGGGGAATCAGCAGCCCGCGTCGAGCGAGGCGAAGGTCCACCGCTCGAGCGGGATCATCGCGTCGAGATCGGGCTCGAAGGCCACGCCGTAGCCGGGGGTGGCCAGCGAGCCCACGCGCAGCTGGCCGTTCTCGATGCGCAGCCACGCCTCACGCTCGTCGCCGGTGTAGAGGTCGGCGTGATGACGGAGCGCGGCGGCCCGCTCGCGCGGCGAGCAGTGCGCGAGGCCGCGCACGTAGTGGTGGCCGTTGCGCTCGACGTGGGCGATGCCGAGCGCGCGCACGGTGGCCAGGTCCTGCTGCACCGGCACCACCGGCACATTGGTGAGGTCCTCCGCGCTCATGAAAAGGCGCGCGGCCTCGGGCCGGTCCGCGTTCCGCCGCTCGACCAGGGAGCGGTTGAGGAACGACTTCATGATGCCCTTGCAGTTCTTGGTGGACACCCCGCGGTAGCCGAGGGCGAGGGCCCGCGGGAAGGCCTCGAGGTCGCCGTCGCTCTCGTCGATGATGATGGGCACCCGGCGGCCGAGGGTGGCGAGCCCCTCGGTGGCCGAGGCGTCCAGCGCGATGGCGCGGTCGAGCGGCTGCTCGATGAAGGCGGTCGAGCGCCACAACCGCGCCAGCGCCGGCGTCTTCTCGATGGCCTCCACCAGCGCGGCGAAGTCGGCCATCGTCTTGTACTGCTCGTTGCCGTCGAGCGTCGCGAGGTAGGCGTCGGGAATCAGCCGGTCGAGCGTCGCCGCGATGCGGGTGAGGCGGTCCACGTCGTCCGCGAGCTGGCCGCCGACCTTCAACTTGAAGTGACGCAGGCCGTGGGCGCGCACGCATTCTTCCAGGGTCTGGGGCAGGCCGTCGCGCAGCCATCCATCGGTCGGCACGTCGCCCGCGTCGATGGGATCGAGCAGGCCCACGGTGTGCCGGACCGCGACGGTCTCCGGCGCGGGGCGGCGCGCCCACGCCAGCAGGTCGGCGCGCGTCAGCTCGCGGTGCACCGCCTCGGGCCGGATGCCGAGCAAATCGTCGCGCAGCATCCCGACCACGTCGCGGCCCGTGAGCCGCCCCGCCGCGTCGGCCAGGGCGCGCTCGAACAGGGAGGAGCCGAAGGCCGCGGTGAGCCCGTTGAGCCCCAGCGCCGGCCCACCGCGCGCGCAGGCGGCGTACGCCTCCTGCCACACGTCGAAGACCGGCCGCGGCGTCCGGGCCGCGTCGAGGTACGCGGCCTGCGCGGCGCGGATGGACGCGAGCTGGTCGGTGACATTGTCGCGAAAGCTCTTGGCCGGATCCTTGTCGAACCACTTCGGCGGCAGGTTGTCGGCCGCGAAGCCTCGCGCGCGGCGCCCGTCGGCCGCCTCCACGTCCACCGCCAGGTGGAGTAGCGGGAAATGGGTGAGCGTGACCACGCCGTAGCGGAAGGGCAGGCGCGTGCGCAGGTTGCGCAGGTGACAGGAGGCGGACTTGACCGCCAGGGCCAGGCTCACGGCGGCGCGCCGAGCGTCACCGACGTCGCGTGGTCCAGACCCTCCCGGAGGTAGACGAGCTGGAGCGTCTCGCCGGGCCGGCGGCGGCCGAGCTGCTCGCGCAGGTCCGCGAAGCCGTGCAGCCCCGTATCGGCCAGCCGGACCAGCACGTCGCCCGCGCGCAGGCCCGCCCGCTCGGCCGCGCTGCCGGGCACGACCGAGCCGAGCCGCACCCCGTCCCACCCGGCGCGGACATCCGCCGCGATGCCGAGGAAGGCGCCGCCCGCGGGCCCGGCCGGCCCGGCGCGCGCGGACCGCGGCGCGGGCGCGGGCCCTTGCGCGAAGACCGGCCGCGAGCCCTCCGCGATCCGCGTGGCGACGCGGGCGCCCAGGTCGGCGATCCTCGCCATGCCGGCGGCGTCGATCTTCTCCGCGGTGTCCGAGGGGCGGTGGTAGTCGGCGTGCTGGCCGCTGTGGAAAAAGAGCACGGGCACCCCCGCCGCGTGGAATCGCGAGTGATCGGACGCGCCGCCCCCGGCGCCGCGCAGGTCGAGATCGAGCCCGGCGTCCCGGCCGGCCGCCTCGACGAGCGGACGGAAGCCCGCGCCGGTGTCCACGCCGCCCACGTGCAGGCGCCGCCCGTCCAGGCGCCCGACCATGTCGAAGTTGAGCATGGCCGCCATGCGCTCGACCGGGACCGCGGAGGGCTGGCGCACGTGGTGCGCGGATCCCAGCAACCCGAGCTCCTCGCCCGCGAACAGAATGAACACCAGGGTTCGGGGCGGGCGCGCCGCCGCGAAGGACCGCGCCAGGCTCAGGACCAGCGCGGTGCCCGACGCATTGTCGTCGGCGCCGTGGTAGACCACCGCGCCGTCGCGCCCGAGATGATCGTAGTGCGCGCCGATCACCACCGCTTCTCCGGCGAGCGCGGGATCGGCGCCGGGCACGACGCCGATCACGTTCGCGGCGCGGAGCTGCTCGCGCGCGAGGTCCACGTCGAGATCCACGTGGACACCGGTGGCGCCGCGGGGCAGTTTGTCGAGCGCCGTGCCGGTGCCCGCGAGCAGCGCGTCGGCGCCGGCGCGGGTGACGCTGCCCGAGAGCAGCGCCACCGGCGCGGCGGTCGCGGCCACCGCGGGCAGCGTGTCCTCGACGATAAGCAGGCCCAGGGCGCCTGCCCGGCGCGCTGCGATCAGCTTCTCAAGGCGCGACGGCCGGGCCGCCGCCCCGGGCGCGCCGGCCAGCGCGAGCGCGATACGGCCCCGCACGTCCATGCCCGCGTAGTCGTCGTGGCCGACGAAGACCAGCTCGCCCGAGGCCCGGCCGGTGGCCGAGCCGCCATGAGGGATCCACGCCTGCCCGACCGCCAGCGCGCGGGCGGCGGGACCGGCCGGCGCGAGCCGGCTGCCGGCCCCGGCCCGCGGAGTCTCGCCCACGACGAACTCCTGGACGAAGGTGCCCGCGTCCCCCCCGGGCCGCAGGCCGATCCGCGCCAGCTCGGCCGCGATGTAGCGGGCGGCGCGGTCGCCGCCGGGGGTGCCGGAGCCGCGGCCCTCCATCTCCGGAGCGGTCAGGGCCAGCACATGCGCTTGCAGGTCGGCCGCGGCCGGGGGCGCGGGAGGCGCGGCGGCGACGGTCAGCAGGAGGGCGAGGAGCGCGGCGGCCAACCCGGGAGCGCGGCGAAGTCGCATCACGAACGTAACTCTACCGCACGAGACAAGAGCGGCGCCTTGGCGGTACACTCGGGCCCATGCCGAGCCTGGTCCGGGTGCTGGCCCTGACGTTCGCGGTCCTGCTGGGTGCCGTCGCGGTCGCCGCGGCGCAAGGCCCCGCCGTCCCCTATGCCGATTCGCTGCGGTCCGAGTGGACCGTCGAGCCCACGGGGGCGGGACGGGCGCAGGTGGTGGGCTACCTCCACAACGACAACATCAAGGACGCCGCCAATGTCTGGCTGCGCGTGGATCAGCTCGGTGCCGACGGCGCGGTGGCGGGCAGCTACCGGCGGCGCGTGGTGGGCGACGTGCTCTCGGGCGGGCGCTCGCTGTTCGCGGTGCCCGTGGCCGACGCGGGCGCGCGGTACCGCGTGACGGTGGAGACCGCGGACTGGGTGAAGGAGTGCCGGTAGCCCCCTCGGCAATCCCCGACTCCGCGTCCTGCGCTCCCCCCTCACCCTGCCCTCTCCCCCTCCGGGGGCGAGGGTTCCTCGGATCCCCTCTCCCCTCTGGGGAGAGGGCAGGGTGAGGGGGCAGCCATGGCGGACCTGCTGGAGTCCATCGAGATCGAGACCGCGCCGAACCCGGACGCGGCCGTCGTGTGGATGCACGGTCTCGGCGCCGACGGGCACGACTTCGAGCCGATCGTGCCCGAGCTGGGCCTGCCCGCGACGACCCGCATCCGCTTCGTGTTCCCGAACGCGCCGCTCCGGCCCGTCACCATCAACCAGGGGCACGTCATGCGGGCGTGGTACGACATCCGCGCGCTCGCGGGCGTGCGGCGCGAGGACGAGGCGGGCGTGCGCCAGTCAGCGAGACAGATCGAAGCGCTGATCGCGCGGGAGCGCCAGCGCGGCATCGCCCCCGGCCGCCTGGTGCTGGCCGGCTTCTCCCAGGGCGGCGCCATGGCGCTCCACGTGGGCCTGCGCTACCCGGACCGGCTTGCCGGGATCCTCGCGCTCTCGTGCTACCTGCCGCTCGCCAGCACGTTGGCCACCGAGCTGTCGCCCGCGAACCGGGACGTGCCGATCTTCTGGGCGCACGGCCTCCACGATCCGATGCTCCCGCTGGCCATGGCCGAGCAGGGGCGCACGCAGCTCGCCGAGCTCGGCTACCAGATCGAGTGGCACCAGTACCCGATCCCGCACTCCGTCTCGGCGGAAGAGATCGCCGACGTCGCCCGGTGGCTCGAGCGCGTGCTCGCCGCGTGACGTCCACCCTCAGGAGGTGAGCCCATGCAGGACCGTCTGACCATGCCCATCGGGAACGCGATCTTCACCCAGCGCTCCACCCGCAAGCTGCGGCGGTGAAGGCCCCGAACGGGGGTAACAACCAGGCGGGCCGCTTCCTGATCGTGAACGACCGCGCGAAGATCCGCGAGTTCGGCGCGCTCTACAAGGAGGCGTGGTGGGCCAAGCGCTGGGACGATCACAAGTGGACGAAACCAGAAGACATCCCGCTCACCGACAAGAACCACCGCTCGGCGATGGGGCTGTCCGAGGACATGAAGGACGCGCCTTGTGTTGTATTCGCGTTCACGGCGCCGGGCGGCGGCGCCAACTCGGTGATCCCGGCCTGCCAGAACCTCATGCTGGCCGCCCACGCCCTCGGCATCGGCTCGCTCCCGACCACGCTGCACGCCAAGGTGATGGACCGCTTCCACGCGATGTTCGACATCCCCAAGGAGATGACCTTCCACTTCTGCATCCCGCTCGGCTACCCCGCGGTGAAGTACGGGCCGAGCAAGCGCCGGCCGACCGCGGAAGTGACCTCGCTCAATCGCTGGGGCGCAGCGGTCCCGTGGCGGTGACGCGCAAGCCGGCGGTCAGCCTCGCCGCCGTCCCCGGCCGCCGCAAGGCCACCGTGGACATGGCGAAGCGTCTGGAGGACGAAGGCTTCACCGGCCTCTACTGCCCGAGCTTCGGCGACGGCCTGGGCCTCTGCGAGGCTATCGCGCTGGCCACGCGCACCATCCCGATCGGCACCAGCATCGCCAATATCTACACGCGCCATCCGTTCGACTTCGCCCAGACCGCGGCCCTGGTCCACGAGCTGTCGGGCGGGCGCTTCCGCTTCGGGGTGGGCATCAGCCACGGGCCCGCGCACGAGCGACTGGGCGTCAAGCCGGGCAAGCCGCTCGAGGACATGCGCCGCTTCGTGCAGGACCTCAAGGCGGGCGCCAAGCAGGTGGGCGAGCTGCCGCCGATCACGCTCGCGACGCTCCGGAAGAAGATGACCGCCCTCTCCGCCGAGATCGCCCAGGGCGCGGTGTGGGCCAATGCCGCGCGCTCGCACATGCCGGAGTCGCTCAAGGCCCTGCCCGACGCCGCGCGCACCGGCCCCGAGTTCTTCATCGGCAACATGGTGCCGACCTGCATCGACACCGACCCCGCCGCCGCCGCCGCGGTGAACCGCCGCACCCTGGTCGGCTACGTGAAGCTCCCGAACTACCAGAACTACTGGATCGAGGCGGGCTTCGAGGAAGAGATGCAGGCGATCCGGAAAGCGATCGCGGCGGGCCAGGAGGACAAGATCCCGTCGCTGATGTCCGACCGCTGGCTCTCCCAGGTCACCCTCTACGGCAGCCCGACGGAAGTGCGCGAGGGCGTCGAGGCCTGGTACGCGGCGGGCGTGAAGACCCTGATCATGGTGCCCTCCTCCGCGAAGGGCAACCAGATGGCGGCGCTGCAGGAGCTGATCGACCTCTACCGCTGAGGCACGCGCGCGGCGGCTACCGGAAGCCGCCCGACGCGCCGATGCGCTCGCCGGTGACCCAGCCGGCCGCGTCGGAGGCCAGGAACACCGCGACCCCCGCGATGTCCTCGGGCTGTCCGAAGCGCCCGAGGGGTGTCCCGGCCACGATCTGCTTCTCGAAATCGCTGCCGATGAGCCCGGCGGCGTGGACACCCTCGGTCTCCACCCCGCCCGGGGCGATCGTGTTCACCCGGATCCGCCGGGGGCCCAGCTCCTTGGCCAGCACCTGCGTGACCGTGTCGAGGGCGCCCTTGGTCGCCGAATAGACCACCGAGTTCGGCGGCGCGGACGTGCTCGCCACCGAGCTGATGTTGATCACGCTGCCGCCCTTCGGGCCGAAGTGCTTGACCGCTTCCTGGATGGCCAGGATGGGGCCGAGCACGTTGGTGTTGAACTGCCGGTGGAAGGCGTCCTCGACCACCGATTCGATCGGCTCGAGCTGGTAGACGCCCGCGTTGTTCACCAAAACGTCGAGCGTTCCAAAGGCCCGCTGCGTCTCCTCGAAGAGCCGTCGCACGTCGGCCGCCTTCGCCACGTCGCCCTGCACCGCGATCGCTCGGCCGCCCTTGCCGGTGATCCCCGCGACCACCCGGTCAGCGCCCTCGCGGCTCGAGGCATAGTTGACGACCACCGCCGCCCCCGCCGCGCCCAGCCCCTTGGCGATGGCCGCGCCGATGCCCTTCGACGCCCCCGTCACGATCGCCACCTTTCCCTCGAGCTCGCCCATGTGCCCCTCCTGTCGGCGGCTCTCGCCCGACACCGGCTGGCTGTCATCGAGTAGGAGGGCTCCTGGGAGCAGAAGGATTCCGGCGGCTACTTGCGCGTTCTTGCTGGACCCGAGCTCCCGACGGCAACCGGCCGTGGTCAGAAGCCGTCCTGCGGGAAGGGCAATCAGATGGCGGCGCTCCAGGAGCTGATCGACCTGTACCGCTGAAGCGAGAAAGGACAGACGGGCGCTTTTCCCCTTGACAGCCTTGGCCGGGTGATTCGATCGGCCGGCGGCAGTCGTCGGCACATGTCGGTCCAGCATCCCGTAGAGACACGCGGCTGCACGGTCGGGTGTGGCCGGATCAAAAATCACTCCTCGTCCGGCGATCGCGCGGCCCGGGCGAACGCCGGCGACGCCGAAGACAGGGTATAGAGTCGCTCCAGATGAAGGAGGGCTCGCCATGGCGATCCAATTGCCCACCCTGGTTCCCACGCCGGCCCGCGTCGCGGCGCTTGACCGGCTCGGCGACGAGATCGCCGAGCTGTCCGCGCACCTGGATGCCGCCACCGCGCGCCTGCTCGCCCTGATCCGCGACTTTGACGCCCGCGGCGGCTGGAACACGGGCTTCCGCTCCTGCGCCCACTGGTTGAGCTGGCGCGTGGGCCTCGACCTGGGCGCGGCCCGCGAGCGGGTCCGGGTGGCGCGCGCCCTCGGGACGCTGCCCCGCCTGGCCGAGGCCCTGGCGCGCGGGGAGCTGTCCTACGCCAAGGTGCGCGCCCTGACCCGCGTCGCCACGCCGGAGACGGAGGTCCGCCTGCTGGCGGTGGGACGCGCGGGCACGGCCTGCCACGTGGAGCGTATCGTGCGGGGCTGGCGGCGGGTGGACCGGCAGGCCGAAGCCAGGGCGGCCGGCCGGCAGCACGCGGGGCGCGCCCTGCATGTCTACCAGGACGAGGACGGCACGGTGGTCCTGCGGGGACGGTTGACGCCGGACGTGGGCGCGCTGCTGCTCCGGGCGCTGGACGCCGCCCGGGAAACGCTGTATCAGCGGGCGCGCGTCGCTGGGGGCAGCCCGCCGGCCGCTGACCCCGCCCTGGCGCCGCCGACCCGGCCGCAGCAGCAGGCGGACGCGCTGGCGCTGCTGGCCGAGACCGCGCTGCATCACGAGCTGGATCCCGGCGCTCCCGGCGAGCGGTACCAGGTGGTGGTCCACGTAGACGCCGCGGTGCTGGCGGACCCGGCGCAACCCGGCCAATCCGTGCTGGAAGAGGGGAGCCACGTTTCCGCGGAAACGTCTCGGCGACTGGCGTGCGACGCGAGCCGCGTGGTGATGCGACACGACGAGGCCGGGCAGGTGGTCGAGATCGGGGCCCGGACGCGGACGATTCCGCCCGCGCTGCGGCGGGCGCTGCAGCACCGTGACCGGACGTGTCGCTTCCCGGGCTGCCTTGTGCGGGTCGGCCAGGGGCATCACGTGCAGCACTGGGCGCAGGGCGGCCCCACCACGCTGGCGAATCTCCTCCTGCTCTGTCGGCGGCATCATCGGGCGGTGCACGAGGAGGGCTATCAGGTCGCGCGGGAGCCCGACGGATCGCTGCGGTTCCGGCGGCCCGATGGCCGACCGCTGCCCGAGGTGCCGCCGCCGGCCGCGGTACCCGCGGATCCCGTCGAGGCGCTGCGGACGTGTCATGACGCGCGGGGCCTTCAACTGAACGGCCGGACGGCGTGCCCCCTCTGGCTCGGAGAGCCCCTCGACGTGGGCTGGGCGATCGACGTCCTGCACCCCCGGGCCGTGAAGCCGACGCCCTGTTTACTACCCGAACGGGGATCGGCGGCCCGCACCGCGCCGGCGTAGACTCGGTGGTGTTAGACAGCCTCGTCCGACGATGCAGCCGGCGACCCTTCTCGTGTGAACCCACGGAACCGCGTCCGAATGTACTCGCGCGCGCTATCGGGGGAGAGCTTCACGGTGCCAGGGCCGCTCCTGACGAAGAAGTCGCCGTCCGGTGCCGTTTCGACTCCCTTCCACTTCAGGAACACCGGCTCCGGGCTCCGCTGACAGCTCACCACGCACAAGGTCTTTCCTTGCACCACCTGGGTCTTCGGGTCGATACACGTGCCGGCCCGGTCCCCGAGGCCGTTGCGGACGACCTGCGCCAGGTGCCGCATGAACTTGTCGTCGTCCTCGAGCTGGTCCACCTCGATGCCGACGACGGACCCGTCGTCGGCCGCGCCGATCAAGAGGTCACCGCCCTCGGTGTTCAGGAAGGCCGCGATTGTCTTGAGCACAGCGTGCGTCACGGCCTTGTCGTCCTGACGGGCTTCCTTCAGACTCCAGCGCAGGGTCGATTTGAATTCCAGCGTCTTCGACTCGCCGGCCTTGATCAGTTCCTCGGCGCTGCGGTGGGCGCGCAGGTACTGGTCGAAGAGGAAGTTCTTGATCGCCTCCCCGAAGGCACGGTCGTCGGTGATGCGCTTGTAGAGCTCGAAGTTGGAGTCGACGATCTCCTGGATCACGTGCTCGACCTTCTGGTCGAAGGTGAGTCGCACGTTCTCCCGCGTATTGACCCGGGCCGCGGCGTCGAGCGCCGCGTCGTCGTCGAGCTTCTCCATCATCTGGCCGAGGGTCACCCGGTGCTCGGGGCCCAGGTTGAGCCCGAAGCGCTCGTTCAGCTCGGCGATGATGCGAGAAAGCGTCTCCAGTTCCTCGGGCGTCGTACCATGGCCTTGCTTCGTGCTCACGGGTTCGAGCACGCCGGGCCTACGCTCCAGGGCAACCTTCCCGCTGCCGGTCTGCTGGATTCGGTACGACTCCATGTCGATGTTCTGCTGCACCTCACGGGGAAGCTCGGCGCGATCGCCAGGCAAGAGGCGCCGCAAATGCCGCGCGAAGACGTAGAGCTTCTCGAGATCGGCGTCCGCGAAGGTGAGCACCTGGGCGAGGAAGGCGTACAGCCGCACGTAGTCCGTGAGCTGCCCGCGGAAGTCATGCTGCTCGTCCTCGGACAGCGCTCGAGCGCGATCGACCACGGGTGCGAGCACCGCGTAGAGACGGTCCTGCGTCGCCTTGGGGTCGAAGTAGACTTTGGCGAAGGCGTCCACGTCGGCCTCGGTGTAGACCGGGAACGCGCCGAGGAGCGTCTGGATCTCGTAGAGTAGATTCGGGTCGGTCGCCTCGGAAAGCAGCGTCGTCTCGTAGTATGGTTCGAAGGCGGCCTTGATCTCGTCCGCCTCGTTGGCGAAGTCGAGCACCATCGTGCCCTTCTTCTCCGGAGGCAGGGTACGGTTGAGGCGCGAAAGCGTCTGCACCGCGTTCACGCCGCCGAGCTTCTTGTCCACGTACATCGTGTGCAGAAGCGGCTGGTCGAAGCCGGTCTGGAACTTGTTGGCGACGATCAGGAATCGGTACTCGGAGCGCTCGAAGGTCTTGGCGGTCTGCGCCTCGGGAAAGCCGTTCATGCCGGACTCGGTGTACGACTGCCCGCTGTCCTGAACGGTGCCCGAGAACGCCACGGCCGCCTTGAACGGGTAGCCGCGCTCGGCCAGGTACTTGTCCACCGCCAGCTTCTATCGCACCGCGTGCAGGCGAGACCGGGTGACGATCATCGACTTGGCCTTGCCGCCGATCTCGCCCTGCACCTTGGCGGCGAAGTGCTCGGCGCAGATCTTCACCTTCTCGCCGATCGCGTGCGGGTGCAGCTCCACGAACGACTTGAGCAGGTACTCGGCCTTCTTCTTGTCGTACCGCGGGTCGTCCTCGACCTTCTTCAGGAGTCGCCAGTAGGCCTTGTAGGTCGTGTAGTTCGCCAGCACGTCAAGGATGAAGCCCTCCTCGATCGCCTGGCGCATGCTGTAGAGGTCGAAGGGCGCGAACTTCCCGTCGGGGCGCTTCGTGCCGAAGAGCTCGAGCGTCTTGGGCTTTGGCGTGGCCGTGAAGGCGAACGTCGAGAGGTTGGGGAGCCGCCCACGCTTCTCCATCTCGGCTAGGATCGTGCTCTCCAGCTCTTCCTCGGGCGTTGCCGCCTCCGCCTCCTCCGTCTCCGCCTCTTCAAGCGAGGGCGAGCTGAGCACGGCCTTGAGACTCTTCGTGCTCTCGCCCGACTGCGACGAGTGCGCCTCGTCCACGATAAGGGCGAAGCGCTTGCCCGGCAGCTCGCCGATCTCCTTCGCGATCACGGGAAACTTCTGGAGCGTCGTCACGATGATCGTCTTGCCCGCCTCGAGTGCCTCCTTGAGCTGGCGGGAGGTAGTGTCGATGTTCTCCACCACGCCAAGGGTCTGCTCGAACTGGCGCATCGTGGTCTGGAGCTGGCGGTCGAGCACGCGGCGGTCAGTGATGACCACGATCGAGTCGAAGACGCGCCGGTCGCCCGCGTCGTGCAGCGTCGCGAGCTGGTGCGCGAGCCAGGCGATGGTGAAGCTCTTGCCGCTGCCGGCCGAGTGCTGGATCAGGTAGCGCTGCCCCGCGCCTGCCACGCGCGCGTCGCCCACGAGCTTCCGCACGCACTCGAGCTGCTGGTAGCGCGGGAAGATCAGGAAGCGCTTGCCGGTCTTGCGCCCCTTCTCGTCCTCCTCCTCGACCTCGTGGATGAACTGGCGCACGAGGTCGAGCACGCTGTCACGCGCCCAGGTCTCCTCCCAGAGATAGGCAGTCGCATAGCCCTTGCGGGTGGGCGGCACGGGCGGGTTGCCCGCGCCGCCGAACTTCCCCTGGTTGAAGGGCAGGAAGCGCGTCTTCGGGCCGGCGAGCTGGGTGGTGACGTAGACCAGGTCCGGGTCCACCGCGAAGTGCGCGAGGCAGCGCCCATGGGCCAGCAGCGGCTCGCGCGGGTCGCGGTCGGCCTTGTACTGGCGGATCGCGTTCTCGACGTCCTGGCCATTGAGCGGGTTCTTGAGCTCGGCGGTGAAGATCGGGATGCCGTTCAGGAAGAGCACCAGATCGAGGCAGTCCTCGTTCCTGGTGCTGTAGCGGGCCTGGCGCACCACGGCGAAGAGGTTCGCCGCGTGCAACCGCCGGGTCTCCTCGTTGAGCCCGCTCGCGGGGCGGAAGTAGGCGAGCCGGAACTTGCAGCCCGACTCCCTGACGCCGCTGCGCAGGACATCGAGCGCACCGCGCCGCTCGATCTCGGCGGCAAGGCGCTTCAGGAACTGCTCTCTCACCGCCGCGCCGTGGTGCTGCTCGAGCTTCTTCCATTCCTTCGGCTGAGTGGCGAGCACAAAATCCACCACGTCGCGCGGCAGCAGGCAGAGCGCGCGGTCGTAGTCCTCCGGCCTGCGCTTGCGGTAGCCGCCCGGCGGCGTGTCGCCGTACGGCGGCGTCGTCTCGCGGACGGCGCTCGCCTCGCCCTCGCAGGCGTCCGGGCCGTGCTGGAGCAGCCCGCACTCGATCGCCTCCTCGAAGGAGCGCTCGGAGATCTCGGGGCTCATGCGACCTCCTCCCGCAGGTCGATCTTGCCCGTCACCGCTGCGGAGATGAGGGCGATGCGGAGGTCCCTTAGGCGATCGATGGCCTCGCGGACCTTCGTGATGAGGGAATCAATCTCTGCACGGCGTTCGCGCACATGAGCGACGATCTGTTCCTGTTCCGAAAGGGGCGGAATTGGCATTGCGAGGCTTCGTACATCTGGCATGCCAATGGTGCGAACAGTCGCACCCATCGTGCGGCGCTCAAGTTCCTGCGTCATCGCTCGAAGCACAAACAGTAGATATTCCGGCAAGAGATGTGATCGGCACACCCATCCGATGAAATGTTGGGATACAGCCATGCCCGCCCGGGTGATCGCACAGAGACCAATCGATGCGTCACGCGAGAACACAACGGTGCCTGAGGGCAAGACGTGCGCCGACGAATGCGCGATTCCATCAGCCGTCGTCATCACCGCCGTGGTCGAGATGTAGTCCACTTCGCGCAGCTGTCCCGTATCAGCCAGTGACACCCAAGGGATGTCACCGCCCTGCCAATAGGACACCACCTTCTTGTCCGGGGTATGGCCACTTACCATGCGGGCCGCCCACTTGATCCGCTTAGCCTCCCAATGCGCCGGAATCTCCCCCAGCCACTCGACGCCGGAGTCTTTCATGGGGACGTTCGGGTCGAGGCCCTTGGTGACGGCGCGCGTGATGAGGGCGGTGCGCTGCTCCTGGAGCAGCTCGATCAGCCGCTCCTTCTTCGCCACCAGCGCATCGATCCGCGCCGTCTCCCTGCCGAGGAAGGCGGCGATGGCGCGTTGCTCGGGCTCGGGCGGTGCGCCCAGGCGAATCTTACGGACGTCCACTGAGGAGAGGTGCTTTACGGTCGTCGAGTAGGTCAGGTCGTTGATGACTTGCAGCGGAAGCGGGAGCAGGTAGGCGATGAAGCCCGAGTCCGTGGCGCCGCGTGGACGGAGACAGCACATCCGCTGATTCAGAAGTGCCCGCTGACCCCGCCAGCGGGAGACGTTGAAGTCCCCGTCCATCCCGATGATCACGTCGCCCGATTGAATCCATGCGCTCTCAACGATTGGTCCGATGTAGTTCACCTCGGTCTCGACGGCGTTGAGGTCGCGAATTCTCACAAGCGGGGTCCCCTCTCCTCGGACGAAGTACTCCGAGTCAAACGGATAGCCGTTGAGAAGCGTCGTTACCTCAGAGACGCGCGAGACCTTCCAATGCGCCGGAATCTCCCCCAGCCACTCGACGCCGGAGTCCTCGTATGTCGGGTACGGCTTGAATCGCCGCGCGCTCATCGCCACGGACCTCCGGGGGACGAGGCGCTCAGCCCGTCTGTCAGGGCGCAGATCCTCGTCGCCCGTCTGCCCGGCGGGATGGAGAGCCGCGCGGCAACCGAGGCCGGAAGGTTCCTCTTCTCGGCGGTCATGCGATCGCGTCCAGATAAGGCTGCATCACGCGCGCGACCCGGCAGATACGGGCGAACCGCGCCAGCTCGGTCGCGCCTCCCCGATTGCGGCGACTGAAATCGCGCAGGGCCTCGACCGCGACGTCGATGCCCAGCTTGTTGCGGTACTTGAAGCAGTCGGCCACGGTCTTCGCCGCCGAGTAGACGCGCATCTCGACGCCTTCCACGCGGTGCCGCTCGATGCCTTCGGTAAGTGCCGATCCCGAGAAGCGCGCTACCCGCAGGCGCGGATAGTCCATGCGGGGCTTGCGCGCCTTCTCCGGGAGCGCGATCCAGACCTCGGCGGGCGACTGCGTGGTCAGGCCGTGAAAGTGCAGCGCCGTGAGCAGGCAGAAGACACCCGCCGGCACACGGATGGCGACCTGGGCGAGCGTGTGCTCCGCTGTCGATGCGTGTCCGGCCGCCACGTAGATGCCCCGCGCTCGCCGCTCGACGAGGCCTTGCCGGACAAGGCGGTAGAGCCGCGCGCGCGCGACGCCGCGGGCCTCCAGCTCCGCCGGGCGCACCAAGCCCATCTTCTCGATCATCCGGAGGGCGCGGTCGTTCGGGGCAGCGACCATGGCAGGAAGTATACAAACCGTCGGGGGTTATTCACAAGACCCGACGTTACGAACGTTCCGAAAGGTCACCTGCGACACCGAATGTCGGCACTTGGTCGGATGTGCCGACATTTTGCGTCATACCCGGGCTGATCCCGTCACCTCCGCCAGCATTCGCAGGATGTCCGTCTCGATGCCGCGGATGTCGGCCTCGATCTCCTCCAGCGGCCGGGGCGGCGTGTAGCGGTAGAAGTAGCGGTTGAAGTTGATCTCGTAGCCCACGTGGCCGACCTGGCCGTCCTTGGGGTCGCGCTTGGATGTGTCGATCCAGGCGTCAGGGACGTGCGGCCGGACCTCGCGCTCGAAGAAGACCCCGACGCTCTCGGCGAGCGGCACGCTCTCTGTATCCCGCAGCTCCGGGTCGGGCTCGGGGTTTCTGTCCTTGTCGCGGCAGGGCACGGCTGTCTCGTCGCGCTCGGAGAGGGCGGAAAGGATAGCCTTCCCGGCGGGGGCCGGAACCTCCACGCCGTCCTTCCTGGCGGCGGCGTCGAGGAGGCCCTCGAACTCGTCGCGGTCCTTGACGAGCGTACCGGGGAGAGCCCGCACGAGCTTCCGGACCGCCTCCTGCAAGGCGCGCCCTTCAGTCTGCTCCTTCGCCCCCGCAGCGCCCTTCTTCTTCGACTGCGCCAGCGCCTGGAAGCCCTTCTCCTCTTCGAGGCGGGCGATGCGATCCTCGCTCGCCTGGAAGTTGAGCCGGAGCGGTCGCTCAACGGTGATCCTCCGGAAGCCGAAGTGCGTCGTGGGGAAGATGCGGCTGACGACGATGTCTTCCGCCTTCCCGTTCTTCGCTACTTTCCGCGTCTCGCCGTCGGTGAAGTCGGCGAGGATCTTCAGAATGTCCTGCGCGCGCTCGAGCGGGATCTCGCGCCGTTTGTCGCCCAGGCTCTTTCGCATCGGCACCCAGAAGGAGGTGGCATCGATGAGCTGCACCTTGCCCTTACGGGCTGCAGCTTTGCGGTTGGTCACGACCCACACGTACGTCGCGATCCCCGTATTGTAGAAGAGCTGCTCGGGCAGCGCGATCAGCGCCTCCAGCAGGTCGTTCTCCAGGATGGAGCGGCGGATCTCACTCTCGCCGCTACCTGCGTCGCCCGTGAAGAGCGGTGAGCCGTTCATGATGATCGCGATGCGTGAGCCGCCTTCCTTCCGGGCCTTCGCGTGCGCAAGCATGTGGAGCAGGAAGAGTAGCTGGCCGTCGCTGATCCGCGGCAGCCCCGGGGCGAAGCGGCCTGCCGCGCCCCGCTCGTGCTCGGCACGCACGGCCTCCTCGTCGCGCTTCCAGTCCTTCCCGTAGGGCGGGTTGGCGATCAGGTAGTCGAACGCCATCCCGGCGTGACGGTCGTTCGAGAGCGTGCTCCCGTAGGCGATGTTGTCGGCGTCGCGGCCGGTCGGATCCTTCATGAGGAGATCGGACTTCGAGACCGCCCAGGTTTCGGGGTTCACCTCCTGGCCGAAGAGGTGGATCTCGGCGTCCTTGTTGATCGCGGGCCGAAGGAGATTGCCGTTCTTCCGCAGGCCGACAGTGATGTGCTCCTTGGTGATCATCAGCATGCCGCCGGAGCCGCAGCAGGGGTCGTAGACGGTGCGGATGGCCCTCTTGGCTCGGATCTCCTTTTCGTCACCGGCGAGCATCAGATCCGCCATCAGATGCACGACATCGCGCGGAGTGAAGTGCTCACCCGGATTCTCGTTCAGCGCCTCGTTGAACTTCCGGATCAGCTCCTCGAAGATCGTCCCCATCGTCGGGTTGTCGATCTTGCCCGGATGCAGCTCCACGTTCTTGAACCGCTCCAGCACCTGGAAGAGCAACCCCGCCTCGTCGAGCTTGCTGATGGTGTTGTCGAAATCGAACTTCTCCAGCACCTCGCGCATGTTGGGGCTGAAACCGGCGATGTAGTTGCGCAGGTTGGCGGCGAGGTGGGGCGCGTCGGCCAGGAGCTTCTCGAAGTCGTAGCGCGACGTGTTGTAGAACGCGAAGCTCGAAGCTGTGCGGAGATCCCGCTCCAGATTCTGCAGCCCCCTGCTTCGGAGCTTCGCCTGCGTCGCGAGGACTTTCTCCTTGGTCGGGCCGAGTACGCAGTCGAGGCGGCGCAAGACGGTGAGCGGCAGGATGACATCCTGATACTTGCCGCGCTTGAAGGTGTCCCGGATGAGATCCGCGACGCCCCAGAGAAAGCTGACGATCTCGCTATGGTTCACTCCGCTCGCTCTCTGTTCAGGCCCACGATGGGCGTTGTGTTACTGGCGGTGTCGAACGAACACTCCGGATCAGGCGCGGCCCGCAAGCCCGTTGACTGCCGCTGGCGGTGCTCCCCGCCGGCGCCTGCATCCGGAAGTTAGATTGTGCCATCGTCCACGGGCTCGACAGGCCGCGAGGCATACGCGGCCAAATCGACGTCGAACACACGGGCAAGAGGGGTGTTGATCACTGCCCTGAGGACGTCCTCCCACAGGACGATTCGCAGCGCGTGCTGCTCGATCAGAGGCCAATCACGCCGGGCCTCGTGACCATGGGAGAGCAGGTAACAGAGATCCACGTCCCAGCCGCTCTGCCTGAGATGCGCGCACACCTGATCATAAAGTGCGACGTTCTGAGCGACGCTTGAGCCGATCGTCTTCGTTTCGATGAATAGCGCGTGTCGCCGCTCAGGCTCCACCACGGAGAGATCAGGCTTCAGACCGAGAAACTCCACGGGCCAAGTTGCAAGGCCGAAAGCCATAGCGGAAAGGGGCGCCTCTACCGACATCGTCGCGAAGGAGAACGTCCTAGGGACAAGCTGTCCGACTCTGCGATAGCCGACAGCCGTCGTATATGTGTAGATCGAGAGGGAAAACGAGGGCTCGGTCTTTGTCCGATACAGCAGAAGCATCGAGAAGAAGGCGCTCCACCACGATTCGGAGTTGTGACGATAGCGGGCGGGCTGTTCGAAGAGATGTGTGGCGTTCAACATAGTTGTCAGCTCTCCGGCAATCTAACGGGAAGTATCGAGGTCTGGATAACGTGGCACACACCCCGGCCCGGTCAATCTAGTCCGGCGAGTGGCCGGCGGTGTCGGTGGGAGCGGATCTGTTCGACGCGGGTCTTGCGCATCACCCGTCTCGCCCTCCCTGGGTTACAGACCATGATACTTCCGGAAGGGGCGTTCTCAGCCGGCAAGCCCTGAACCGCCCCGCGCATCGCTGGCCCCCGATGGCCCTCACCCCAGTTCGGCCAGAATCTCCTTGCGGTGCTGGTCGAGCGAAGGCGCCACCGCCCGCGGCGTGCCGCTGCGGAGCGGCGGCAGGCCCGGCACCTGGGGCACCGGCACGCGACCGATCCCCGGCTGCTCGATCCAGGTCACCGCGCCGTTAGCCTTCACCTGCGGGTCGTCTAGGAACTCAAGGTAGGTGTTCACCCGCTGGTGCATGAGCCGCGCGGCCCGCAGCCGGGCCGAAAGATCCGCGGTGGTGCGCCCGGCGAACGCCGGCTCGAGCGCTGCGTTGAGCGCCGACACGTTGGCGAAGCGCGAGTCGTTGGTGGCGAAGCGCGGATCGCCCTTGGCCGCGGGGATCTCGAGCGCGTCGCAGAGCGCAGGGAACTCCGGGTCGCGCAGGATCGTCAGGTTGATCCACCCGTCGCTCGCCTTGAACGTGCCCGAGGGCGTGAGCCCCGGCTGCGGCTTCCCGTCCTCCAGGTGGTGCTGAATCATGGAGACCGCCTGGATTGTCGCCCCGCCGCGCAGCAGGCTCGATTCGATGTAGCGGCCGCGGGGCTCGTCGCGGCGGGCGTAGAGTGCGACCGCCATCGCCTGGAAGTTGCTGAGCGCGGTGGCCATGTCCATGACGATCACCGGCACGCGATGCGGGAAACCGTCGAGCCCGCGGTTCACCGACATGAGGCCGGTGAAGGCCTGGAACACGGTGTCCACCGCCGGCCGCTCCGCGTCCGGCCCGGTCTGGCCGAAGCCAGAGACAGAGAGATAGATGATGCGCGGGTTGATCGCCTCCACGCCCGGATAGCCGACGCCGAGGCGGGCCGCCACGCCCGGTCGGAAGGATTCGAGGAACACGTCGGCGCTAAACACCAGCCGGCGGAGGACCTGCCGGTCCTCCTCGGCCTTGAGGTCGAGCACGATCGAGCGCTTGCCGAGGTTCGCCGCGATGGCGAAGGCGGTCATGTCGCCGTACTTCTTGCCGAGCGCTCGCGCCCAGTCGCCTTCCGGCGGCTCCACCTTGATGACGTCGGCGCCGTACTGGGCCAGCAGCATGGCCGAGTAGGGCCCGGCGATCCCCTGGCTCAGGTCCACCACCTTGAGGCCGGCGAAGGGCGCGTCGTAACTCATCGCATGCTTTCCTCCGGGACTGGGACTGGGCGATAATGACGCCCGCAGATCATACCCGAGGGAGGAACGCTATGCTCAAGGTCGAGAAGCCCCAGGATTTGCTCCAGCACGTGGGCAAGGAGCTGGGTCCGTCCGAGTGGCTCACGGTGACCCAGGAGATGATCGACAAGTTCGCGGATGCCACCGGCGATCACCAGTGGATCCACGTGGACGTGGAGCGGGCCAAGAAGGAGATGCCGGGCGGCAAGACCATCGCCCACGGCTACCTGACGCTCTCGCTCCTCCCGCAGCTCGCCCCGACCCTGCAGCTCGCCCCGACCCTGATGAAGATCGAGAAGCGCCGCCGCGGCCTGAACTACGGCTCGAACCGCGTGCGCTTCACCGCGCCGGTGCCGGCGGGGGCGCGCGTGCGGCTGCGCCAGAAGCTGGTCAAGATCGAGCCGGTGGAGGACAACGGCTTCCGCATCACCAGCGAGATGACCATGGAGGTCGAGGGCAATGCCCGCCCCGCCATGGTCGCGGAGACGCTCGGCATCGTCTACGGCTAGCCCCGACCCAGGGGGCGTAGCCCCGAGGAGGACGTCGCGCATGGCATCGGACGAGAAGGTCACGCCCCCCGCCTTGCCGCCCCAGGTCCTGCTCTATCACATGGCGACCGGGCACTATCTCTCGCGCGCGCTCAATCTGGCCGCGACCCTGGGCATCGCTGACCGGCTCAAGGACGGCCCCCGGCCGGTCGGCGAGCTGGCCCAGGCCACCGCGACCCACACCCCGTCGCTCCATCGCGTCCTGCGGCTGCTCGCCAGCGCCGGGGTGCTCGTGGAGCGGGCCGACGGGACATTCGGCCTCACCCCGATCGGCGAATGCCTGCGCACGGACACCCCCGGAAGCGCCCACGCGATGGTCAAGCTGTTCGCGGGCCCTCGGATCCAGGACAACTGGAAGGATCTCGAGTACTGCGTGCGA
>WNFD01000792.1_pt1 | contig 48787 bp, 46 predicted proteins | sample 5400491 | NCBI WGS metagenome assembly WNFD01 (sample SAMN13153343, study PRJNA577476) | soil metagenome | isolation source: 120 cm saprolite under Douglas fir tree site 2 hole 2 replicate 2 | place: USA:California | collected 2015-04-18
TGACCGAGCTCTGGCCACATGTGAAGCGCTGGCGCTGATTTCGGTCAGCGATACCAATCTTCCCTGGTCAACGGCATTCCGCTTCGGCCATTGCGATTCTTGACTAGCAGCGACTGATATACGTTCAGCTTTCCCGATTGGAAGTAGTACGCCGACCCGGCCAGGTACAGACGCCAGATCCGATATCTGAGCTCGCCCACCAGGCTGCGGACCTGCTCTGCGCTCGCCTCCAGCTTACGTAGCCAATGGCAAAGGGTCAGGAAGTAATGCTCGCGGATGCTCTCCAGGTCGCGCACTTCGAAGCCAGCCCCTTCAGCGCAGGCCAAGGTGCCTGAGATCGGAATCAACTCGCCGTCCGGGAAAACGTACACGTCGGTAAATGTGGGTTGGGCGGAGGCCGTGCGTTGCCCGGAACGCACTATCCCGTGATTTAGAAAAACTCCGCCTGGCTTCAACAACCGGAAAGCCGCCTGAAAGTATGCCGGCAACTGTCCTTCGCCAACGTGCTCCACCATGCCGACGCTTACCAGTTTGTCGAATTCGCCGAGTTGTCCCGCATCACGATAATCCAGCAGCCGGACTTCGCAGCACGCCTCCAAGCCCGCTTCCTTGATCCGTTCTTGAGCAAGCGTCAATTGCTGCTGGCTGAGCGTGATGCCGGTCGCATGAACTCCATAATTTCGAGCGGCATGAAGGATGAGGCCGCCCCAACCGCATCCGATGTCGAGTAAGCGCTCGCCGGGACGAAGCCGTAGCTTGCGGCAGATGTAATCGAGCTTCTGTTCTTGCGCGGATTCCAAATTATCTTCCGGGGATTTGAAGTACGCGCAGGAGTACACCATCGCCTGATCCAGCCACAGCCTGTAGAAATCGTTCGAAACATCGTAGTGAAAACTGACCGCCTGCCGGTCGCGTGCCCGGGAGTGTAGCCCGCCGCGCAGCCTGGCCGCTTCGGTTCCGTCGTGGCTCCGGGAAGGGAGGCCCAGTAACAAAGCGGCCAGGCGTAGTTTTTCTTTTGCGCTCCAGTTTCTTTCAGCAAGATGGTCGGCAAGCGGAAATATCGCTAGGATGTCTCCGGAGATATCGAATTCGTTGCGGATGTAAGCTTCGCCCAGGGCTACCTGTTTGGCGGAGGCGAATGCGGCGCGCAGGGCGCCAGGGTGGTTAATGCGCCAAGTAAAACGGCAGAACTGTCCGGGCTCGGGATCCAGACGAGTTCCATCCCAGAACTCGACTGCGAAATCGCCCGAGGGATACTCTCGCAGCAACTCCTGAACAATCGCCAACGCCCTAGGGGCCGATGGGTCTCTTCCGACGACAGTTTGTGCGTGACCTGCCATCACTCATAATTATGCGCTTATTCCGCCTCCATGGTGACCGAAAAGTTCGTGCCTTCCCAGCGCTGCCCTTGCGGCCAAAAGAATGTGAACACGATGCACCGTCCCGAAACTAACTGGCTAGCCGGCAGGTCAGCGACAAAAATACCGGTCCCGGTGTCGCGAGTTGTGACGTCGGTTGCGGTCTTCCAGTCGTCGTCGCTCCAATGCACCATGGCGGGCGCCATCACTGCGATGCGCAGGTCTTTTCCCAGTGGCATGGTGCGGCATTTATTGTTAAAGCGCCATTCGTAATAAACCGACCTGCGTTGTTCCACCAGGTACCTCTTCACGGTCTGCGGCGGCTGATCAAAAATCTTGCCGTCTTTGAGCGAACGGACCAGCTTGACGTATTCCGAATGCGCCCATACCAGTGGACACGCAGAGCCGGTTGGCTTGCCCAGAAATAGCTCGCGCTCCGGAATATCGGCGCAGTCCCACACCTGTTCGGGCAAAAGGCGGCTACCATTGGTAGAAAATTCCATTACCCGAAGCAGTTCTTGCGCAAAGCTGGGGTTGTCGGCAGCCAGTTCGTAGTGCGCACGCTCTCCCGCCAAAAGCGGCCATGGCCTACCGATTCCAGTACCGTCGAACGGGCCGCCGGCCGCATGTTCGCCGTAACCATCATCGTTGTAGCGGTACCAGGACGGGCCCTGCGGAAGCGTCACCCTCAGCAACGCGTCAATCACCTTGATGGTATTCAGGATTCGCGGATCCTCCGGAGCGCGTAGGCCGAACCGAACCAGGGCAAGGGAATCCGGGCTGATGATGTGAGACGCTGACTCGTTGGCCTCCCCGGGAGGGCGGTTCTTGATGGGCACGAAACCTTCGGTGGGAGAAGCCGCGCAATCAGCTTCCGGAGGCGCGATGCGAACATAGTACCCGTCCACGCCGATCTGCCGCGCGAGGTCACCGTTGCTGGAGTAAGTCCAGCGCTCGATGCTTTCGTTCCAGGTGTCGGCCAGATCGCGAAGGTAGGAAGCGATGTCGGATTCACCAACTGCATCGGCCATATCCGCTGCGGCGAGCAACCCTGCAACCTCCACCGCCAGAGTGAACGGTGAATAGCCTGCGTCTTCCTCCCAGCGATCCTGCTGCGTTACTGGCCCGTTGCAGACGATAAAGCTGGCGGCGCGATTCACCATCGGCCACCAGAGCCTGAGGTCTCCGAGAGCCCGCGACGCTTCTCGATGGAGCAAATCCACCAGCAGAATTGGAAACGCGGCTTCGTCCATCTGCAGACCGTTCCAGTACGGACGCCCGTCCAGCCACATGTTTTGCGGCCACCGTCCGTCCGCCTCCTGGGTGACCTTCAAATAGTGCAGCACTCGCACGGCGTCTCCGGTTGCGCCCGCGGCCACAAACCCGGCGGCCGTCTCCACCAGATCGCGCGGCCACACCAGGTGATATCCGCCAAGATCCTCATCGCCTTTGTTGAAGCCCCAGGGAATGGAAAGGCTTGCGATGACTCCACCGCTGAAGTCTTTTGATTCATGGGCGCGCAGCATGGCGGTGCTGGCTCGATAGAGGTCACGCTCAACCGGCCGATCCAGCGGCAGCAAGGTTTTTTGCCAGCCCTTCCACTGTGCGACGTAATCGCGCAAAAGAGCAGCGTAGTCATCAAGCAGGCAAGCACGCACTTGTTCACCAGCCTCCGCCCAATTGCCGCCAAAGCCGAGCGCCAGAACGAACTCCCCTCCTCCCGCCGCCAGGTCGATCTCGCCGGTAAGGGCGACGTTGCCGTTCTCTGCCCGCTGGTAGATATCCGTCAACTGAAAATTGCGCGATAGATCCTGCCAGCTGTCCGAGGATCCGGCGAATCCGACCGACATTTTCTTCCACGGCACCGAGCAGGCAAACGCCAACGCAAGTCCACTCGCGCTCTCGGCGAAAAGCATCGGCACCCCTTTGTAGTCACCTACCCAGCCCGTGTTGTTGCTTCCGACATTGCCTAAATGGGGAGCCAGCAGCGCATACAGATGGGAGTTGGCAAGCGTGGGCATAGCCGTCCCCGGCTGTCCGCTCGATCGAAGATCGAGGAACCGGATTTTCTGGAGGACTACATTCCGGTGGGGGTCGGCAAAAATTTCTTTCTCAATGCGATATCGATTGCCGAGTTCAGTATTTACTAACCGGTATGCCGGCACTCCCGGCTCTACCGGAGCAATCTCGAAACTGCAATGCCGTTTTTCCTCGGAGAAAAAGCTGGAACCGTCGGTTACGAGCAGGCCCAGATCGCGAGTGCAAGCCATATCCACTCGCGGAAAATAAATCTCGTTCAAGATTCCGTGGCTAAGGGTGAACCACACGCGGCTGCTGCGGTTGAGCGCCGTGCCCACGCCAGTCTTGGCGCTCGAAGTCCAGCGCGGGGGAATGCCCGGCCATCCGGGCGCGTGTTCGCTTGAATCACTCACCGATGAGTTCCTGGCCCCGGCATCTAGGCCGGAAAAATCATTTGGAGATGCTTGAAATAGTATCAGGCAAGCTCAAACGCCCGGAATAAAGCGCCATGCCAACCACGGCGTCGACTCCGATGCGCTGCAACTGGTCGATTTCTTCCTGCGTCGTGATGCCTCCGGCAGCGATGAGTTGCCGGGTGGTGGCTTGGCGCAATTCCCGCACCGGATCAAGTGGAAGTCCAGCCATCAGGCCCTCGGTGTCGATGTGGGTGTATAGAAATGCGCAACAAAATGGATCGAGAGCCCGGACCATCTCGAGCGGCGAAATGGATGTAATTTCACGCCAACCGCGAATCGCAACTTTGCCCCCCCGGGCATCAATGGCGAAGACCAGCTTGTCCGGACCAAACTCGGCGGCAAGTCGTTTCGCGAAGCCGACGTTCACGCTACCGTTCTGAAACAGGCTCGAGCCGAAAATCACCCGTCGCGCACCGGCATCGAGCATCTTGAGTGCGCATTCGATGGATCGTATCCCGCCGCCGACCTGGCAGGGAAGCCGCTTCACAAAAAACTCGATCAGACTCGCATTGGCTTCGCGGCCCATCGCCGCATCCAGATCAATCAGTTGCACCATTGAAAAAGAAGAAAACCGCTTGATCCATTCCTCGAAGTTGTCAAACTCCAGCGCTTTCTTCTCGCCCTGGACCAGTTGCACGATTTTGCCGCCCATGAGGTCAATCGAAGGAATCAACACGGAAACCTCACGGGAATTCCAGCCACCTGTAAGTGCCTTTTCAGCTCCGAGATCGAACTCAATCCGAAATGGAAGATAGACGCAGCCAACGCCGCGTCCGCCGCCCCTTCGCGGAACACCCGCACAAAATGTTCGGCTCCACCCGCGCCTCCGGAAGCGATCACTGGAATGCGAACCGCTTGCGCAATCGATCGGGTCAGATCGCAATCGAATCCTACTCCGGTGCCGTCCCGATCCATGGAAGTCAGCAGAATTTCTCCTGCGCCGCTGTCTTCAGCTTCTTTGGCCCATGCGATCGCGTCCTTGCCGGTGGCTACGCGCCCGCCGCAAACAAACGCTTGGAAGCTGGCTTCGGAGTCCGCTTCGGAATCGGCGCCGTTACGTTTGGCGTCAATCGCAACAATCACCGCCTGCGATCCAAAGCGCTGCGCAATGCAAGTTATCAGGGACGCGTCGGCGATGGCACCGGAGTTAATGCTGATCTTGTCCGCTCCCGCGTCGAAGATTGCAGAGGCATCGTCGAGCGTGCGAACTCCCCCTCCGACCGTGAACGGGACGAAGAGTTCTCGCGCGGTGCGGCGAACGGTTTCCAGCAGCGTCGCTCGCTTTTCGTGCGTCGCCGTGATATCGAGCAGTACGACCTCATCTGCTCCAGCCTTGCTGTGAGCAGCGGCAAGCGCGGCGGGATCTCCGGCATCGCGCAAATCAAGAAACTGTGTGCCCTTGACCACGCGGCCGGCGTCCACGTCTAAACAAGCGATGATGCGTTTGGTCAGCATTTATTAGTTGTTAAAGTCCGCAGAAATTCTCCAGGATCGTAAGCCCAACAGCACCGGATTTCTCCGGATGAAACTGAACTCCGAACATATTCTCCTGCTCAACTGCAGCCGAAAAGCCACCGCCATACTCGCATTCCGCAGATGTCGCTGTGAGCAGGGGGACCCGATATGAATGTGTGAAATAAACAAATGATCCTGAAGGCACGCTCCGCAAGAGACGCGACCCCCCGTTTCGAATCTGCAGGCTGTTCCATCCCACGTGAGGAGATTTCACCGCCGCAGGAAATCGGCTGCACTCCCCCGGCCAGAGCGCAAGACCTGAAATCTCCGGAGCCTCCTCGCTCGAAGCCAGCATCCACTGCATACCCACGCAAATCCCGAGGAAGGCAACTCCCCGCTCAATGCTTTCGAGAATGACCTCGCGCAGGCCAGAGTCATCCAACGTCTTGGTCGCAGCGAAGTGTCCTACGCCAGGCAGAACAATCTTGTCAGCCTTCGCTACCTGCTCAGGATTGGAGGTCACCACGGTTTCAGCGCCCAGATGATCAAATGCTTTTTTCACCGAGGTGAGATTCCCGGCGCGAAAGTCAACGATTGCTATCACAGCAATCCTTTGGTGCTGGGCAGCAGCCGCGCCATCTGTTTATCGCGCCAGCAAGCAGCCCGCAAAGCTCGCGCGAAGGCCTTGAACAGCGCTTCGATTTTGTGGTGGTTTGAGCGTCCGTAAAGGACTCGGGCATGCACGTTGGCGTGTGCCCCGCGAGCGAAGCCGTCAAAAAAATCGTGCACCAATTCGGATTGCAGATCGCCGACCAGCCGCGTTCGGACTTTTGTATCTACGATTGCTGCTGCCCTCCCCGAAAAATCTACCGCCGCTAGTCCCAGGGTTTCATCCATCGGCATGACAAAGTATCCAGCTCGCAGAATGCCGCGCTTGTTGCCCAGCGCCTGCGCAAATGCTTGTCCAAGAGCGATCCCCACATCTTCTACTGTGTGGTGCTGATCCACATCGAGGTCCGCAGAATGCCGCGCTTGTTGCCCAGCGCCTGCGCAAATGCTTGTCCAAGAGCGATCCCCACATCTTCTACTGTGTGGTGCTGATCCACATCGAGGTCCCCGGCCGCCGCCAGCTCAAGATCAAATCCGCCATGGTGCGCGAACAGTTCGAGCATGTGATCAAAGAACCGGATGCCGGTCGAGATCTCGTATCGCCCTCGACCCTCAATGGTGAGCCTAAGCCGTATGCAGGTTTCTTTTGTGGTGCGATCAAGTGCGGCTTTCCTCATCGCGCTACCTTCTGCCGCAGGCCAAGCCCAGCCAAGACCTCACGGAGATTCGTGAGCATCTGCTGATTGTGCTCGCGAAGCCCTACCGTGATGCGGACACAATCCTGGCAGCCTGGGTCACTTGACCGGTCGCGCACCAGGATGCCGCGCTCGCGCATCCTGCCGATGAACGTCCTGCAATCTCCACCTAGATGACACAGCACAAAATTCGCGCGGCTAGGATAGAAGCGAATGCTCCACGCGGCTAGTTCGCTCTCCAATTCGCGACGGCCGTCAACGGCTTGAGCCACATAATCGCGAACGAACTCCTGATCGGCAAGAGCGTCCGGCAAGCAGGCCAGGGCCACCGAATTCAAATTGTACGGAGAACTCGCGCGCCTGATCACCGACATCTGCTCTGGATTCCCCATGAGTACTCCGATTCGGAGACCAGCCATACCATAAGCTTTCGAAAACGTGCGTGACACGAAAAGATTAGGAAGCTGGCTCCAGTTCGGCGCCATGCTCTCGCCCCAGAATTCAAAATAGGCTTCGTCCACAAGTAGCGCGGCGTCCGGCGCGGTTTTGGCAATCTGCTTGAGATCGGCAGGGGGCGCAAAAGCCCCGGTTGGATTATTCGGATTCGCCACTGCAATCAGCCGGGTCCGTTCGTTGATGTGATCAAGCACAGCCTGAGTGGGGAATGAAAAATCAGGGCCAGCCGGAATGGAGATCATCCTTGCTCCGGTCGCCGCTGCATAAATCTCAAACATGGCAAATGTCGGCACGACAATCAGCACTTCGTCCCCTGGCGCGAGATAAGTTTCGCAAATCAGATGTATGGCTTCATCGGTGCCGTTGGTGAGCAGCAGCTCTTCTGGTGAAATACCAAGGTGAGCCGCAACCACAGCCTCGCCTTTCTCGCGCTCTGGATAACGGGCAAGGGTTTCGCCATCCAGTTGGCGCAATCGTATCAGCACCCGGGGCGAGCATCCTGACGTGTTCTCGTTGAAATCCAGCCGCAGGCCTTCGCGATTCCCCAGCGGCGGATGGTACTCCTTCAAAGTGCGGATTGAATCTCTCGCCTTAAGCATTAGTGCACCTCACGCGGACGGAGTCGGCGTGCGCACGCAGCCCCTCCATCTCGGCAAGGGTCACGATGGCCGGCGCAATTCGCTCCAATCCCTTCCGCGAAAGTTCCTGCACCGTGATCAGCTTCACAAAGTCCATCACGCTCAAACCCCCGCGAAATCGGGCAGCGCCAGCCGTGGGAAGAACGTGATTCGGGCCGCAAGCATAATCTCCCGCCGCTTGCGCCGAGTAATCGCCGACGAACACCGATCCAGCATTCTGTACCAAAGGAAGATCTGTTTTCCCAACCCTAATGTGTTCCGGCGCGATGCGATTCGCCCAATCAAACGCCTGCTGGCGCGAACTGGCAATCAACACAGCACCCCGCGCCTTGAGCGACTGGGTGGCAATTGTATTGTCGCCTGAATGTTGTTCTGTTTCGTTTGCTACAGAGGCCGCAACCTTTTTCGAGGTCGTGACAAACACCGCTAGGGTCTCCGGATCATGCTCGGCCTGCGCAACTAGATCAGCCGCAATGTACGCTGGATTCCCGGAGGCGCTCAAGATCACAACTTCCGTCGGCCCCGCGAGCATGTCAATCGCGCAATCGAACGAGACCAGTTTCTTGGCAGTCGTGACATACAAGTTTCCCGGCCCCACGATCTTGTCCACCCGTGCAATTGTCTCAGTGCCGTATGCGAGTGCCGCAATCGCCTGCGCGCCGCCCACTCGGTAGAATTGGGACACACCGAGCATGTCCGCCGCCGCCAGCACTTGGGAGCTCGGATGCGGCGAAACCACGCGGATGTTTTTGACGCCTGCAACCTGCGCCGGAATGACAGTCATTAACAACGTCGAAACCAGAGGGAATCTTCCGCCCGGTACATAGCAGCCGCACGAATCCAGCGGCCGGACCAGCTGGCCCAGTGAAATGCCATGGCTCGACCGCGTCCATTCTTTTGGTTTTTGCCATTCGCAAAAACGGCGAATATTCCTCTCCGCGACCCGGAGTGCTTTTCGCAACGACGCGGGGGCGCTTTTCCATGCCGCGCGCAATTCAGAATTCGTTACGCGCAGACCCTCCTTCGGCGCAAGCCCGTCAAACCGCCGCGCATACCTCAGCAGCGCCCGGTCGCCATTTCGTCGCACGTCTTCGACAATCCGCCGCACCGCCGGCTCAATCTCTTCCAGCCGCGAGCCTCGTTGCTCGATCTCGCGCACGTAAGCCGCGGCTGATTTCCCAGACAGAATCCGCATTACACAACCACCTTGTTCAGCGGATACTCCACAATCCCTTGCGCGTTTGCCTCTTTCAGCCGTGGAATTACGTCCCAGGCCAGCGATTCTTCTATCACCGTATTCACCGCCAGCCATTCGGGATCGCTGAGCGTCGAGATGGTCGGACGCTTGAGCGCGGGCAGAACGGCAAGCACCCGCTCCAAATCTTCCTTCTTCACGTTGAGCATCAGGCCGACGCGGTCTTTTGCCTCCATCGCGCCGCGCAACATCAGCGCCAGGTTTTCAATCTTGCGACGCTTGGCGCCATCCGTCCACGCGGTCTTGTTGGCGATGATCTGGGTATTGCTTTCGAGCACCGTGTCCACAATGCGCAGACGGTTGGCCCGCAGCGAGCTGCCGGTTTCGGTCACCTCCACAATCGCATCTGCCAGCATGGGAGGCTTCACTTCGGTTGCGCCCCAGGAAAACTCCACTCGCACATCCACGCCGCGGCCGGAGAAGTAATTCTTTGTGACATTCACCAGTTCGGTAGCAATGATCTTTCCCCCAAGATCTTCTGGTTTCTCGAACGACGAACTCTCCGGTACGGCCAGCACCCATCGCACTTTACCTCGACTTTGCTTCGCATAGATCAAATCCGAGACAGTGACGACTTCAAGCCCACTCTCGACGACCCAGTCGTACCCCGTCAACCCGGCGTCCAGCGCGCCATGCTCGACATAGCGCGCCATCTCTTGCGCGCGAATCAGCATGCATTCGATTTCCGCATCTCCCGTGGAGGCGAAATACGAGCGAGAATTGGTATGAATCTGCAATCCGGCTTGACCAAAGAGTTGCAGCGTGGCTTCCTGCAAGCTGCCTTTAGGTATCCCCAGCCGGATTTTCATAGCGCGCTCTCCGCGGTTGTGGCTGAGGTAACGACGATCGGCTTCGTAAAGCACGACCGAGTGCCTTCATGACAGACCACTCCTGCGCCCTCGACTTCAACCTGGATCAGCAGGGAATCGAAATCGCAATCCGTCGAAGCGGAAATCACTTTCAGGCGGTTGCCGGAGGTTTCCCCTTTCGTCCAAAGTTCATTTCGCGTACGGCTGTAGAACGTGACGTATCCGATCGCGCGAGTTTTCTCGAACGCGTCGCGGTTCATGAAGCCAAGCATGAGGACGTCGCCTGTCGCATCCTGAACGATTGCCGGCACCAAGCCTTGCATTTTGTCGAAATCAATATCCATATCGCTTCCTGTATCCAAAGAAAAATCAATTCACCACGGAGACACGAGAAAACTTGGCCACGGATTTACGCGGATCCACACGGATCAAAAAACACAAAAAGGTGTATCCGTGTTGATCCGCTTAGATCGGTGGCTTGAAGGTTTTGCATTTGCCGATTTCTCCCTGGTAAAGACAAACAAAAAGCCCGCTGAACTTTACGCTTCAGCGGGCCTTGAATCTTGTGCTTGCTGTCTTAACTCAGCCCCACACACCCGCCGCCGCGCTATGCGCGTGATGATGGTGGTGATGGTGCTGAGTCAGCATGAAAAAGTAGATTACGTGAGGGTTGTTCCTGAGTCAATTCGGAAAATTGGATGGAAGTGATCGAATTTCCGAATAGCATTCAGCACTCAGTACTCAGCATTTAGCCACGGAAATCTCCGGCTGAGTTCTGGCTGCTGAGTGCTGAATGCTGCTGTGTAAGGTAAAATAACTCCACACCACAAAAACTGGGAGAACTAATGGCCAAGATCGCCAAGACTGCTGACCGTAAGAAAGTAATGGACACCACCAAGAGCACCGACTGCCCCAAGTGCGGCAAGCCTACGCGCATCGTAAAGCGGGTCAAGGACCGCGAACGCGGCGTCCCCGGCGGCATCTTCATTTCCTGTTCGGCATGCGAATTCCACGAGAAGCTTTAACCGACGCCGGTCAGAAGTGCTTCGTTTTTCACGAGACAGTTCGAAGAGAATTTCGCGTCAACGTTTCTCGACCTTGGTGATCGCGAACACGGCAAAGCAAAGGGCGAGAACCAGATGATTGAGCGAAGCCCCGAAGTATTGCCAAAAAGCTGCGTGAGGACCGGGATAGTTAGAGGAGAAGAATAGTGTGGCCATGTAAACCAGGCCACACACGCTGGCCGGACGCACCAAACGCCCGAGTACTAAGGCGACTCCGATTGCGAGCTCACCGTAAGCCGCCAGGAATGCAATAGGCGTGGCGTGGGGCAGAACGAAATTCTTCAACACCGGCGCCATGAACGGATAGACCCCATCTTCGAGGAAGCGATTAATCCAGAATTGAAATCCCCCGCCTAAGGTGAATTTGGTCCCCAAGACTTTGTATTCGGCGAGTATCAGAAACAGAACACCAATCGAGATGCGAAGGGTTGCAAGCGCCCGGGCGCTGGAAATTCCGATGCCAGCTACGCGTGTTGAGTCTGCAAGGCGGATGGATACGTCCCCAATTCCTGCAAAATCTTTGCCGCCGCTTCCGCTGGATTCGCCGCCGCAGTGATTGGCCTGCCTACGACGATGTGAGTTGCGCCAGCTGCGATGGCCTCGGCTGGGGTCGTTACCCGCGCCTGATCTCCGTGCGCGGTGCCCGCAGGTCTCACGCCTGGAGTGATCGCGAGGAAATCGGTTCCCAATTTCTCCCGCAAAGTTTTCACTTCCTGCGCTGAACTCACGACCCCGGAGCATCCGGCTTCGAGCGCTAGTGAGGCTAGCCATACCACTTGATCGACCACTTGCCCATGCACTCCAATTTCGTTCAAGTCCTGGTCGTCCATGCTGGTGAGTACGGAAACTGCGAGAATCTGCGGACCCGAGTCTTTCTCCCGCGCTGCCTCGACCGCCGCCTGCAGCATCTTGGTACCGCCCGAAGCATGCACTGTCAGCATGCTCACTCCAAGCTTCGCCGCTTCGCGGACCGCCGCCGCCACGGTATGTGGGATGTCATGGTATTTCAGGTCAAGGAAGACCCTTCGACCAGACCCGACCAGGTCGCGAACCATCTGCGGCCCTTCGGCGGTGTAGAGCTGCAGGCCAACTTTGTAGGTCTGTACGGAGTCCACTAAACTGGCAACAATTTTCACTGCTTCTCGGGCAGAGGAGACATCGAGGGCGACAATCAATCGCTCACGTGGAGGGATCATTTCTTAATGAGTTTAAGGCAGATGGGGGAATTTAGTAATTCAAATTTCCCGAAACTCGATCCGATTACCGGGGAAGATCCGGTTCCCGAAGCAGCGCCATCGTCGCTGCTGGTTTTCGTGCCGGCACCACGTCCAGCCGAACTCGCTGGATTCCCTGACCCTGGAACTTCAACATCTTGGCCGCACTGTAAGAGACGTCAATAATCCGCCCGGGTACGAGTGGCCCACGGTCGTTAATTCGGACGACAACCGCCCGGCGGTTCCGCAGATTGGTGACTTTGACCAGCGTCCCTAATGGCAGCGTGGGATGGGCCGCCGTCAGTTCGTACATATTGAAAGGCTCGCCGCTCGCGGTAGTCTTGCCCTCGAAATCCTCGCCATACCATGAGGCCGTGCCGACCTGGTAGGGACGGGCATTCGACCGGATGACAGCACCCGCCACTCCTGCCGTTGCTGCCGTCTTGTAGTTAGGCGACCATGAGCTGGTTGGCCCCTGAGCCGCTCCCAATCCGACGAGCAAAGCCATCGCCAGACCTTGAGCTACACGTCTTCGCATCAGATCCCCTCCATCGTAAAAGTCGTCCTCTAGAAGAACAAGTCTCGTAAGGCTAGAGGGCGGGGAACCGCCTGTCAATGCAGGATTCTTTGTACAAGTCCTTTATAATAGTTATAGATAGGTGAAGTAACATGGTGCCAAAAACTAACCTCACGGGCTATGTGGCTGTGTGATAACGACATTTCTAGTAACCTATCGGTCAATAACCGGCTGAAATCCGTCGAGTGCAATATTTGCGTAATTGTTTTTTCATCGACTTACAGCGAATAGCACATAAACAGCTTGCTATCATATATATACAAGCGAATGCTAGCAGGATTCTGTCTATTGGGCTTCGGAAAAACCGGGTCGCTAGGCCGGCTCAGTCCGCCCATTTGGACGTTCAGCCCCTTGGCCATTAGGACGAGCGCTCGGCTGTCTATTATTCTTTGTCGCCTTGGTACTAAAAAGTTTTGCAAGTGTCGTGGTTTCCGATAGATTCCCTCTATGTCCCAAACTCCGCCCGTGGTGCTGACAATTGCGGGATTTGACCCCTCGTCAGGCGCCGGGGTTACAGCCGACATAAAGACGATTGCTGCCCACGGCTGCTATGGGATAGCTGCAATCACGGCCATGACCGTTCAATCCACGGCTGGGGTGCGGCAGGTATCCCCGATTGATCCCGATCTACTTGCAGATACGCTGGATGAGCTAATCGCTGACGTCAAGGTTTCCGCGGTGCATATCGGAATGCTGGGGTCGGGCGAGGTGGCCTCACGGGTAGCGCGGTTCCTGGAGAAGACCAAACCTGCTAACGTTGTTCTGGACCCCATCCTGAAGTCTTCTACGGGAGCCAGTCTGCTCGACGACGCCGGGATCGATGTCCTGAGGGAAAGACTGCTGCCCCTTTCGACCGTCATAACCCCGAACATCCACGAAGCGACAGTGCTAGCCAGAGTGTCCATCCAAAACGTGGAAGACATGAAGCTGGCTGCCCAGCGATTGCAAGAGATGGGCGCCCAAGGCGTCGTAGTCACCGGCGGTCACTTGGAGAGAGCAATTGATCTGTTGAGCGTGAAAGATCAGTATGTTCAGATCTTCAAGTCAGACCTCTTACCCTCCACCAATACTCACGGCAGCGGTTGCGCGTTTTCCACTACCGTCGCATGCCACCTGGCCCAGGAGAGGGCCCTCTCTACGGCGGTGCTATTGGCCAAGTCATATGTAACGGCGGCTATTGCCAATGGTTATCCGGTAGGCAAAGGCGAAGGCCCAGTCAATCACATGTATCAGATGAGAAACCATCCCCGGGCGCAGGGAATGGTAAAGAAACTTGCTTCCGGGAAGGACTAGTTCTCAGGCTTGCGGCTCTTCAAGAGAATTCCTGCCAGAAAGGCCGCGCAGGTCCCCATCAACCACTGAATGCGCCAGAGCTGGATGGCTTCAAAATCTGAGTAGTCATGAACGCTCATCAGCCCCATGGTCAGAGCGATAATCAGGAATACGATTCCAATCAGAAACGCGCATAGCGAAGGCAGCGGCAGACCGAACCAGCCCCTGATTTTGGCAAAGTCGAGCGTACGCACATGTTCAAAATACTTAGTCCAGTTCTGGGTCGGAGGCGCGTCGGCGCGGTGCCGGTTGGTGCCGCAAAGGTGGCAGAACGCCGCCCCCACCATAAACTCGGTGCCACATCGGCGACAGGCGTCCGCGAGGACCGGTTCTGCCGCCGGTTGGTTTGCCGGTGGACGCCAGAACTCGTGTTGCAAGTCATGTAGCATGTCAGCCATGGAGGAATCCTTGAACTAGACAACGCAAGCCTATGACCAAATGTGGTGTGCGGCAACTGCCATGTTTCCATAGCCTTGAATCGCACGCTCCTGCTCCTGTCGGCGAATATACAGAGAAAGAATTACCCGCACCGTGCAAAGATTCTTGATCGTCGTTGGTGACGCAGCATCTATCAAAGCGTCTCGGGTACACTTGCTAGTCAACTTCTAAGAGCGCCCAGCCCTTGTTTCGGTCCATCACATTACGTTTGTGTCTGGCAGTTGCGCTGTTTCCTTTTCTCGGGCAACAACCCTCGTTGGGACAAGAACCCGCCGCCAAGCCGACGGTCAAACCTGCTGTCCAACCCGCCGTCATTCCGAGCGAGAAGCTTTTTTTTCGGCCTACCGACCCCCTGAATGCGGCCGCCTTCGATCCCTTCTACGACATGGACTATGACAGCTCGATCCAGGAATTCACACAGATCCAGAAGCGCCATCCGAACGACCCCGATGCGGCGAATCATCTACTGACTGTAGTGTTGTTTCACGAGTTGTACCGCATTGGCGCTCTTAGCGCCGGGGAATACGCGAACGACAGCTTCCTGGATACCAAGCATCGCGCCGCTGATCCGCACACCTGTGACGAGATCAAGTCTCTGGTAGAGAAAGCTCTAGCGATGGAAGAGAAGCGGCTCGCCGCGAACCCCAAAGATGCTGGCGCATTCTATTCCCGCGGCGTCACGCGAGCCGAGTTCGCTACTTACACCGCGCTAATTGAGCACGCTTGGTTTTCCGCCTTGCGCAATGCGGTCGGCGCCCGGCACGATCACGAAAAAGTTTTGGAACTCAATCCCCACAACGTGGACGCCAAGCTTATCGTAGGTGCGCACAATTACGTCGTCGGTAGCCTGCCGTGGGGCGTGAAAGCTGCTTCTTCCATGGTCGGTCTTGGAGGTAGCAAAGAAAAAGGTCTGGAGTACCTGCACGACGCCGCAGCCGCCAACACCGAAACCAGCGTTGATGCAAAGATTCTGCTGGTAGTATTCCTGCGCCGCGAGCGCCGCTTCGACGAAGCCTTTCAGATCATCCATTCGCTGGAACCACAGTATCCTCATAATGTTCTGTTTGCTCTGGAAGGGGGAAACCTGCTGCGCGCCAAGGGGCAAGATCGCGAGGCGGAAGCGGTCTATCGTCGCGTGTGGCAGGACGGGCGCAACGGAAAATATTCCGGCCTCCATTATGAAATCGCTGCCGTCGCTCTGGGAGATCTGCTGCGGAGCGAGAAGAACTACGACGGCGCAGCCGCTGCGTACGACCTCATGACTCAGGTGTCAAAGCCGGACCCGGAAGTGGCACAAAAGGCTGCCATCAATGCCGGCGAGATGTACGACCTCTTGCGAAAGCGTGATCTGGCGCTCAAGAGATACGAAGCCGCCGTCGCGGTTGACTCCGGCTCACCGCTTGCAGAGACCGCCCGCAAGCGAATGAAAGCGCCGTACAGCGGCAGCTAGCTTTAAGTCACCTTTTCGGAACATCAAATGACGGCGGAAAACTCGCTGGTTTCACCGCCCAGTCGTGATCCGGCTCGGCTCCGAGCTCAAACTCCACTCGATTCTGCGGTTGCGATAATGCAGAGAGTTCCAGCCAACTGCTCGCTTGTGGTTTGCCATTCACCACCACAGAATGCACATAAATTCCTTGTCCTCTTGAAACAATATCGAGCGTCCCGTTGCCCAGGTGCATGGAGACGCGCGGGAACATAGGCGTCCCCAGTGCGAATCCGCCAACGCCGGGGATCACCGGATACATCCCGATCGCATTCCAGACGTACACTCCGGAGGTCGCGCCTAGGTCGTCATTGCCCGGCAGGCCGTCCGCCTTGGTGGTAAACGTCTCGCGGCGGATGCGGTCTATTACCTGTTGCGTCTTCCACGGGTTTCCCGTCCACAAATATGCGTATGGAGCGCAGAAGTCCGGTTCATTGGCGACAGTGAAATTGGGCAACGCCCAGCCGCTGAGTTTCTCGAAGAATTTGTCCAGCTTGGGAACGACGCTAGCATTTCCGCCCATTGCTTGAAACACCCCAGCGTAGTTATGCGGGACCATGAAGCTGTATTGCCACGTCGAACCTTCCTCGAATCCCATCTGATTGTCTTTGTCCCAGTTCTTGTGGTGAGGCAGAAGATGATCGGGGTCCCAGCCTTCTAGAAATTTGCCATCGCCGTTGCGCGGCCGGATCCATCCGCCATCTTGATCAAACAGGCTTCGCCAATTCTGCGCGGAGCGCAGCAAGCTAGACTCGTGGGCATGATCTCCGATTGCAGCGGCGAAGCGCGAAACGGCAAAGTCCGCGCTGCCATACTCCAGCGTAATCGAAGCCGCTGCCTCAGGGTCATCGGACAGCGTAACGTAACCTTTGATTAAGTAGTTGCTGAGTCCAGGGCGTTCGGCGTAATTGTGGGGCCCCTTTCCGGGCTCGGTTGCTCCTTTAATCATGAAATGCAGCGCGGTGGTGAGATCAAACCCCCGTGCGCCAAATGCGTAAGCCTCCGACAGCAGAACCGCCGAGGAGTCTCCGCCCATGATGTAGCTGACATCGTTGGCCACCGGCCAGCGCGGAAGCCACCCACTCTGTTCCGCATCGCGTACCAGCGACTGCATCATTTGGCTGGTCTGCTCAGGCAAGAGCAAAGACTGGAATTGCACCACGTCACGGTAAATGTCCCAATCGGAAAAATTCGCAAATTGCTGCTGGCCTGCCGGCAGGCGGCGGACTTTCTGGTCGAAGCCGATGTAGTCTCCGTTATCATCGCTGAAGAGGTTGGGCGAGAGCAGCATGTGGTACAAGCCGGTGTAGAAGATGGTCCGCTGCTCCGAGGTTCCGCCTTCCGCCTGCACCAGGTCGAGCATTTTTGACCATGCTGTTTTTGCGGACGCGTGCACGGCGTCGAAGTCCCAGGCTGGAATCTCAGCGGTCAGATTGGCTTCCGCGTTTTCTATGCTGACGAATGAAATCCCAATTTTCATGACCACTGGTTCCACACCGCTTGGAAACGAGACGTAGGTGCCGGCTTGGTGCCCGGAAGCAGAGGTCGTATCCGCCGCGATCTTATCCGTCCAGGTACCGAAAGACTCGAACGGCTTCTCGAATTTTGCAGCGAAGTAAAGAACGTAATGAGTGTTGATGTTTGCGCTGGCCGCTGCTTTGAAAATCAACATTCGGCCTGCACCGGCGGGAAAAAAGAAGCGCCCCATGCCCGCGTGCTGTGTGACTGTAAGCTCGGTCTTTACCCCAGTATCCGACACTGTGTTTGACTCGACTGAATAGTAGCCAGGATGAGCACTCTCGTGTTCGTGCGAAAAGATCAGGGCAGTGTCATCGAACGTACTACTTACCACCGGCCCCGAGCCACCCTCATAAATAGGCCACGGCAAAATCGGTAGGTCGGCGTAAACCGAACATCCAGCTCCACTGATGTGGGTGAGGCTGAAGCCGCGGATGGTCTTGTCACTGTAGTGGTACCAGCCGTCGGGACGCGTGTCCGGACTCCACTGAATCATGCCGAAAGGCAGGGTGGCGCCGGGAAAGGTGTTGCCGTCGGCCCCTGTCCCGATGAAGGGGTCCACGGAATCGTAGGCCAAATTCGGGAACGAAGAGCTGGTCTGAGCCACGACGACGCTGGATACGAATAGCACGCAAATCAGAGTGTTACGCATGATGTGAACCTCCGCACGCCTTCCTGTCCGCCATGAATCGCAGGGTAACAAAGAGGAGCATACCCAACCCCGTATGTATTGGGAAATGGATCCAGATCGCGCGTAGCTTGCGGCACTTCAATGGAACCTTTTCGACCTTTTCGGCGTATCCTATACTTGGAGGCGTCTATGTACTGCAACTATTGCGGTAAGTCCATTCAGGACGATGCCAACGTATGTGCGTATTGTGGAACTCGCGTCGGTGGATCGATCGCGCGAAAGCGGCTGGTTCGTCCCCGCGAAGGACGCAAAGTCGCCGGCGTCTGCCTCGGCATGGCAGAATACTTTGACCTGGACGTTACCCTCGTCCGCGTGGTCTGGCTGATTATGGCCTTCATGACCGGGGTCGGTTTCCTAGGATACATAGTCGCTTGGATCGTCATGCCCGAGGAGCCATATCTGCTTCCGGCGCAAGCTCCGACAGGGCAGCAGGTTACGAACCAGTAAGCGTGACGTGAGCGGTCCGGGGCTATCATGAGCCATGGCCAAGGCGAAGAAGTTCGACATCGAAAGTCCGAGTCCCGTCTTGGACGAGGAAGATGAGGAAACTCTCGCCGCCATCGACGAAGGCCTTGACGATGCCACACAGGGCCGAACCGTCCCGGCGACTGAAGTCCGCAATCGCTTGCCCCAGTGGACTGCCAACTCCTCTTCACGCAAAGAGCCCTGAACGATCTCGCTGAGATCATCGGCCGCATCGCCGAGGATGACGCCGAGGTGGCAACGCGCTTCGGGAACTCCTTGCTTGACCATTTGGATCTGCGGCGTCATTCGCAAACGTTCTCACGTACGCAAGCTGGTGCATAGCCCGATCCTGGTCTACCACACCGTCCAGGAACTTGAGCGCCGGATCGACATACTTCATTTTCGGCACGTGGCGCGGAAACCAGCAAGGTTTTGAGCGTCGCCGTTTCGTCCGATGTGATTAAATTCCACCATGTATCGAATCACCAGCGACGACACTGAAATCTGCTACGGTGTGACCGGCAGCGGGCCGCCAGTCGTCCTTCTGCATCCGTTTCCCGCAAATCATGAACTCTGGCAGCCAATCGCGCGGATGCTGTCTTCGCGTTATCGCATGATCACGCCCGACCTGCGCGGGCACGGTGAATCGTCGCTCGGAACGGGGCCAGCGACTATTCAGAAGCACGCCTTTGATATTGCTCACATAATGGACGCCGCTGGAGCCGATCGTGCCGCACTGATCGGCGTCTCTATCGGCGGATACGCGATTTTTGAATTCTGGCGGCGCTTTTGCGATCGCGTGACCGCCCTCGTCCTTTGCAATACCAAAGCTCAGCCCGACACGCCCGAAGCTCGCGCCAACCGCCTGCAGACTGCCGACGACGTGCTCCAGCGCGGTACCGGGCCATTTTTCGAGAGCATAATCCCAAAACTCCTGGGTGAAGCCACGCGCCGCTCGCGTCCCGACTTGGTCGAAGGCGCGCTGCACATGATGCGCAAGATGTCCGCCGAGGGCGTCGCTGGAGTGCAACGCGGCATGGCCGAGCGTCCCGACTCCGTTCCCACGCTGAAGACCATCACCGTGCCCACCCTCATCCTCACCGGAGACGAGGACATCATGACTGGCCTCCCCGATGCCGAATTGATGAAACAGAACATCTCCGGAAGCCAGATGAAGGTCATCGCCAAAGCAGGTCACTATTCGCCCTGGGAGCAGCCACAGGAAGTGGGGAGATTGTTGCGAGGGTTCCTCGATAGTACCTACCGCGTGTGATTGTAATGCGGATTGCAGCGGATACTGCTGTAGTAGGGTTTTACTGAACAGCTATGAAATCACCAAAACGGTGGATTTTCGTTGGCGAGGGTGCCCCATCTTTTCGCGCACTTTGCGAAAAGGTGGGAACTACGGACACGTGCGCCATGCGGGGAGAGAAACTAGTTTTAAACTTCCTAGACGAGGTCCTTGCGCGTAACGTTGTCTTCTTCGACCGTGAAAAACATCCTTAGCCAGCATTTTACAATCGCATGCTTAAGCGCCGCTCTGTGCACAAGCGCTGGCTGCAACAAGAAAGAGGAAGTGCCGCCTGATCATCCCCGGCTAACCCCGAAGCTGACGATGCGTGACGTTATCTTTCACAGCGCGGCTCTCAGCCGTGACATGCCATACCGCGTGGTGCTACCCGCGAACATCGCGCCGCCGGGACAAAAGCTGCCTGTCGTGTACCTGCTGCATGGCGGGGGTGGAGGCTTTCGCGACTGGACAAATGATTCCGATGTTGCGCGTTCTCCCGAGCAAGAATTGATCCTCGTCATGCCAGAGGGCAATTCCTCCTACTACGTTAATTCTGCCGAGCGACCGCAGGATCGGTACGAAGACTACATCGTCAAAGATCTAATCGCGGACGTCGAAAGCAGGTTTCCCGCCGCAGTAGGCAGATCGAACCGAGCCATTATCGGCATTTCCATGGGAGGGTTTGGCGCCCTTAATCTCTCACTTAGGCACCCCGACCTATTCGTGTTTGCAGGCGCACTCAGCCCCGCGATTGACGTTCCCAGCCGGCCATTCTCCATCAAACGGATCGGGCAGTGGCGCGAGCATAGCTCGATTTTTGGACCATGGGGAAGCAAGACGAGGCACGACAACGATCCCTACGTGCTGGTCGGATCCGTCGATTCCACAGAAGCTCCGTATATTTTCCTCACATGCGGCGAACAAGAAGGCCTGCTCCCTGCGAACCGCAAATTCGCCACGCTGCTCGGCCAGCATCATTTTCGATATGAGTACCATCCCGGACCGGGAGGCCACGATTGGAATCAATGGAATCAGAGGTTGCCCAGCGTTTTTCAAGGCCTGTCGGAACACCTCGGTCGCTAGAGCCGCAGAATCCTTCAATCGCTCACACAAACCGATTCCTTTATATTGAAAGAGGAATGTCCCCAAACAAGTCCGTCGTCATCCGTCCCGCCAAAACCCTCGTCGGCTCCGTCCGCCTGCCGGGCGACAAATCCATCTCGCATCGCTATGCCATGCTCGGCGGGATCGCTGAAGGCGAAACCAAGCTGGAGAACTTCTCGACCGGCGCCGATTGTGCCAGCACCTTGGGATGCTTGCGCACGTTGGGCGTGAAGTGGGAACGCAACGGTGGCTCGGTGTCAATCCATGGACGCGGCGCGAAGTTGCAAGCGCCCAGCTCGCCTCTGGATTGCGGAAACTCAGGTTCGACCATCCGCATGTTGAGCGGGATTCTAGCGGGACAGGAATTTACGAGTGAATTGGCAGGAGACGAGTCGCTCTCCCGCCGGCCCATGGCGAGAATCATCCAGCCGCTCGAAATGATGGGCGCCAAGATCCAAGCGGGGAATGGGGGACGACCGCCGCTGCGACTCACAGGAGCTCAGCTCAAGGCCATTGACTACCAGCTGCCCGTCGCCAGCGCGCAGGTGAAAACATCCCTGCTATTCGCCGGGCTCTACGCCGATGGTACCACCCGTATCGAGGAGCCAATTCAGACTCGCGATCACGGCGAGCTGGCCCTGCAGGCTTTCGGCGCCCAAATTGACCGCCGCATGCGAGAGGTCAGCATTGACGGTGGCCAGAAGCTGCATTCGATCGAAGCGACAGTTCCCGGCGACATCTCCAGCGCGGCATTTTTTCTTTGTGCAGTTGGATTGTTTCCAAGCTCGCAGCTCTCCGTCCCTGGTCTGTTGCTCAATCCCACACGCGCGCGGCTACTGGACGTCCTGATGGGGCTTGGGCTTCGCATCACCATGAGCGAACTGGAAGAACAGCACGGGGAACTGCTGGGAACGTTACTCGTACAGGGCGGGACTCTGAAAGGCGTGCGCATCGCGGGAGGAGATGCAGCCGCGCTGATAGATGAAATCCCGGTGCTTGCCGCGATTGCTCCCTACACCTCCGATGGAATCGAGATTCGCGATGCTCTCGAACTGCGGGTGAAGGAGTCCGATCGCATTGCTTCGGTTGCGACCAACTTGCGCCGGATGGGAGCCGAGGTGGAAGAGTTCGATGATGGACTACGAATTCCCGGTGGCCAAAAGCTTCACGGAGCCACACTGGATTCTTTTGGAGACCATCGCATCGCCATGGCTTTCGCCGTGGCGGCTTTGCGCGCAGAGGGAGAAACCGAGATCACCGGGGCTGATGCCGCGGTGATCTCCTATCCTGAATTCTTCAATGCTCTAGAGAGTTTGGTTCAGCGCTGAAAAGGCGGGCGAGGGCGCCTGCGACTTCGCTCATCAGGGCAGGTCCGCGCCAACCGAACTTGCACCCATCACTACTACTTGATTTCTTCGGTCTTGCCGTCGTACTTCACCATTCCGGTCTTTTGGTTTTCCTGATCAATATCCTGGTTGGTGATGGTGCGGGTGGCTTTTCTACCACTCTTTGCCGCAGCGGAGGCTCCCACCGGGCTTGCGGTTTCTTCCAGCGCAGCGAAATAGGTCCAGCTCTGCGGGCCCGCCTCGCTACGTTCGTGATCGCGCCGTTCCATACGCATCCCGCCGTGCATCTCTGCGTGGTGCAGGGGCCTGGCTTCAAGCGATACTGCCGGGTTTGAGATCAGCGGCGCGCCGCCCCCGGAATACCATACCGGCTCGGTGTAAACCGAACTGATGTTCCCGTTGACCATCGACAGCGTGGAATTCCTCGCTCCGGCGATCAGTCCAGTGGTGGCGTTGGTGGCTCCAACCGGCGAAGGGGAAACCGTCTGCAGTGACACGCTGGGAGTAGTGACCAGTGGAACATAAGGCCCGCTGCGGCAGTACTCGGGCGCCTGGCCAAGAGCCAGACTGGAAAGAACCAAAGCCGCACAAAGAACCGTGAATAGACGCATTCTACCCTCCTGGGGACTGCTGCCCTTCCAGGTTGCAGGTCGAATGCCAGTCGGCTCAGGGGTTTCCCATTCCGCTAGATATACCTGTCTTTCCGGCAGATTTGGTGGCTGCGAGGAGTCTTCGTCGGTAATTGGTCAAGTGCGATTTGATTGGCAGTGCAAACAGTTGCGCTAAAACCGCAGCGGAATTGATTGAAACCTGAAACCTGTTCCTTTAACTCCCAACATACCTGGCGTACAGACTCCTTGCCACACCGGTGTCAGTGGTGCCTTTGACGATTGCCCGCCCATCGGGGAAAAGCGTCATTTCAAACGGCTCCTTCCAGAACTTGAGCACGAAGGCATTGTGTCGGACCGTGCCGTGCGGCTTTAGACGCTCGCTCATTTCGCCTAAGTCGATCGGGCGATCATGCTCGTGGATCTGCACTGAGTTTCGTCCACAGAGAGTAATGTGCGGACGGCCTTCTCCGGCAAGGTGGGGAAACTCCCGCCGCCCACAGGTCTGGCAGTCTGGATTAGGGGTAGCGGCAGAAACCTCTCCGCACTCATTTCGCCAAAGATCATAGGAGAGCAGGGTTCGCCTCAGCTGATTTTGTGCGCCGGTCAGGAGTTTGAAGGCTTCGGTTGCGGCTATCGAAGCCGCGAAGTTCACGGCGGAATTCAAAATGCCTGCTGTGTCACAGGTTTCAATCACCCCACTCGGGCTCTGCGGAAAAACGCAACTTAAGCAGGCAGTCTCGCTGGGGATCACGTTCATGGTGATCGCGTAACTGCCGACCGCGGCTGTATAAATCCAAGGCAGGGAATTCCTGACTGCGTAGTCATTCAGCAGGTATCGCGTCTCGAAATTATCGGTTCCGTCGAGGATCAGGTGAACCCCGCCCAGCAAGGCTTCCGCGTTCTCGGGGCGCAGATCGCTGACCCGCGGTTCGACGACCACATGCGAGTTGAAGGCTGCGATTTTTCGGCAAGCGGCAATCGCTTTTGGCAGCGACTCGGCGCAGTCGATCTCGTCGAACAAAGTCTGCCGCTGCAGATTGCTGGCTTCCACGTAATCGCGATCAACAATGCGCAGCATTCCGACTCCGGCTCGCGCCAGCATGGCGGCCAGCGACGAACCGGTGGCTCCGCAGCCTACAATGGCAACACGGGCTTCTGTCAGGCGCCGCTGGCCTCCGGCGCCGATGCCCCCGAACAGCACTTGCCGCGAGTATCTTTCATCGAGTTCGGGTTTCAATAAGTTGGATTTCATTAAGGCGCTACTTTAACTATTGGGATGACGACGAACTGCCCGCGAACCATCGCGTCCACTGCGGGTAGTGAGGCTGACATTTATTATAAGTGGCGATGGCGGGAGGGCCACGCACGTGGGCGCCTCGGTGTCCCATCCAACGTTACAGCCTTTTGGAAATGTCGCGCAGGAGTTTTATTGTTTAGAAAGGGTCTCACCGGTGGCTGGGCGGTGCTTGCGATTGCCTCGTTTGTGCTCACGGGGAAGTTTTGCCGTGCTCAAACAGGCGAGGCGAGTGCTTCGTCCCAAGGTCCCGCGTCCGCGCAGGTCGAACCAGAGTCTAATTGCTTCGGCAGTCTAGTTGGAAAAATCGCATTTCCCGGCATCGGCGATTCAGATCAAAAAATGTTGCGCGACTCGCTCTCTTTGCATGAAGGGGACACCCTTGATCGCGGGCAACTCCAAAGCAGTCTGCGCGCACTGTTCGCCACCGGCCGCTTCGCGGACTTGAAAGCCGAGTGCGAACGGACCGCTGATGGCAAAGTCACACTTTCTTTCGTCAACAGTCCCAATTTCTTTGTGGGCGGAGTCAGCGTGGAAGGCGGCCCGGGAAAACCCTCGGATTCGCAGATCGTGAATGCTTCAAAGTTGCAATTGGGTGAGCTCTATTCCGCCGACCAAATGGACCGAGCTCTTAAGAACATTCAGCGGCTGATGGAAGAAAACGGCTTTTACCGCTCCTCGATCACCCACTCGGAACACCAAAACCCGGCAATCCAGCAGGTCGAGATCGCTTTTCACGTTCATTCCGGCGATCCCGCGCGGGTGGGCAACATTACCGTCTTAGGCAAAAGCCTTTACTCACGAGGCCAGATCGAAGACATCGCCCACCTGCATCCCACCGACATCGTTTCCGCACAGAAAGCCTCCAACGCGATCGAGAAAATTCGCAAGAAGTATCAACAGCAGAATCGCTGGCTGGCGCAGGTGAGCATTGCTGAGAAGAAGTATCTTCCCGAGAGCAACTCCGTGGACTACACCTTCGAAATCGAACCCGGGCCATTGGTGAAGATTAGCGTAGAAGGCTTCCGACTGAGCCGAGGGACAGTAAAGCGAAGCGTGCCAGTGTACGAGGAAGGCGCCCTTGACGACGATCTGTTGAGCGAGGGGCAACGCAATCTGCTCAATCATATGCAATCCCGCGGATATTTTGACGCCAACGTTGACCTGCGACGGGAGTCTGACCCGAAACAGAACGAGCTGCGAGTGGTCTATCACATCAACGCGGGCGAAAAGCACAAGGTGGCGAAGGTGGAAATCACGGGAAACAAATATTTCTCCAGGGCTGATGATCTGCGCTCTGCCATGCAAGTGCAGGCCGCGAGTATCCTGCTGCTGCATGGGCGATACAGCCAGGCCATGCTGAGAGGCGATGTACGCGACCTGGAGAACAAGTACCGGACGAATGGCTTTGCTCAAGTAAAGGTTGATAGTGACGCCAAGGATGAACATCGTGGGCGCAATAACCTGATCGAGGTCACAATTCACATCAACGAAGGCCCACAATCGCTGATAGGCACATTTCAGATCACAGGCACCGTCACGAGGATTTCGGATGATCCATTTCCGGTCTTGAACACTAATCCCGGCCAGCCATTTTCTGATTCCCTCATCGCCGAGGACCGCGACCAGTTGTTGAATTACTACTTCAATAACGGATTTCCGAATGCGACTTTCGAGGCGACCGCCAAGCCTGCTGCCGACCATCGCATGGATGTAACTTTCAACATCCACGAAGGCGAGCGCTTTTATGTAAACCGGGTGCTGGTGTCAGGACGCGAGTTCACCAAACCCTACGTCATTGATCACGAACTGCAGGTCAGGGCGGATGACGACCTCAGCCAGATCGATCTCTTGAACACGCAGAAAAAGCTCTATGATCTGGGGATTTTCAGCCAGGTGGATACAGCAGTGCAGAATCCTGAAGGCACCGAAACGCACAAGAATGTGCTGGTGCGGGTGCAGGAAGCCAGGCGCTATACCTTCAATTACGGACTCGGCTTTGAGTTTCAAACCGGCCAGCCCGTGAGCAGCAGCACTAGCCAAAGGCCGGGCGGAGTCTCGGGGGTGAGCCCGCTCGCGTCTTTGGATGTGTCCCGGCTCAATTTCCTGGGTCGGGCCCACACTATAACCTTCGAATCGAGGGTGGGACGGCTGCAGCAGAGGGGATTGATCAGCTATGAGGCGCCGCGCTGGCTGAACAATCCTAACCTGAAACTGACCTTCACCGGCTTTTTCGATCATACTTTGGACGTAACCACTTTCACCTCCCAGCGTCTGGAAGGGGCGGTGCAGATTGGACAGGTGCTCAGCAAACGCGGTGACGAGGGAGAGCCAGTCAGCACCATGGACTACCGCTTCAACTACCGCCTCGTTAAGGCTACCAACATCCAAATTGATCCGAACCTGGTCCCCTTGCTCTCGCTGCCGGTTCGTGTCGGCGAGCCCGGCTTCGAATACATTCGCAACCGGCGCGACAATGATCTGGAAACTACCCGGGGAAGTTACATCACCGTGGACGCAGGCGTTGCGGCGCACTATTTCGGCTCGCAAGCCGATTTCAGCCGGCTACTGGTGCAAAATTCCACCTATTACTCATTCGGGAAGCGGCAGAAACGGCAGTTGGTTTTTGCCCGCTCCACCCGAGTGGGAGTTGAGAACCCCTTTGGGGGTACCATCATTACCCAGCCTGGCCAGGTCGTCCCGGGGAGCCCAACCCTTATTCCCTTGCCGGAGCGCTTCTTTATGGGAGGCGGTAACTCGCACCGCGGCTTCGGCCTGAATCAGGCTGGTCCCCGCGATCCGCTTACCGGTTTCCCCCTTGGAGGTTCAGCCCTGTTCCTAAACAATTTCGAACTGCGTTTCCCCCCGCCCACCCTTCCGTGGGTCCAAGACAACCTGAGCTTCGCAGTCTTTCATGACATGGGCAATGTATTCAGCAACGGCAATCACATGCTAGACAGTCTGCTCCATTGGCATCAGAACACGAGCTCGTGCTCACAAGCCGTCGGAAGTGTGCTGGTTCCAGGGTCGGGTGCAACCCAATGTCGCTACGATTACATTTCCCACGCCATCGGGCTCGGCGTTCGCTACAAGACGCCTGTCGGCCCGGTGCGGTTCGACCTCGGTTACAACTTGAATCCCACTGTCTACCCGAATTTCTGTGTGAAGACCACGAGCACGCCGACCTGCCCGCCTACATATACTTTCCTGGGAACGAAACAAGCTAGCCACTTCAACGTTTACTTTAGTATTGGGCAGACCTTCTGATGATCGAGCGAGCCGCTATTCTCGGATTGTTCCTGGTCGCGGTGCCAGTCCTGCACGCGGGTGAAGTGCTCGATGGCATTGCCGTGACGGTGAACGGACACGTCATATTGCAGAGTGATTGGCAGGATGAAGTGCGATACGAATGCTTCGTCGCCGGATGCGCGCTTCAGAACGTCACGCCCCAGGATCGTAAGGCCGCGCTCGACCGGCTCATTGATCAAGAGTTACTGCGCGAACAAATGGGCTCGGCGGAATTCAAGCCGCCCAGCCCGGAAGAGGTCGAGAAGCAAGTCGAAGGCGTAAAAGCCGACTATGATCGAGACCATGGAGCGCAGTCCTGGACCACGGCCCTTCCCCGCTATCACCTTACCGAGGCCGACATCAAGAATCACATCGAGCTGGAGCTCTCTCAATTGAGCTTGGTGGACGCCCACCTGCGGCCTTCGATTCAGGTGGACGCTGTGGAAGTGGAAGCCTATTACCGGGACCATCTGGCGTCTTCCGCTGCCAACCAGCAAATCAGCCTTCACCAGGCAACTCCCAAGATCCGCGAACTCCTAACTCAGCAGAAGATGGATCAGTTGCTCAATTCGTGGCTGGAAGGATTGCATTCGCAAGCCCAGATCCGGATCCTTGTTCCCGATTCGGCGGAAACCCAAGGGCCGGCACAATGACCAGATTTTCAGGGCAGCTCCGCAAAATCGGACGCTATTGTTTCTACGCCTGCATGTTGTTTCTGCTCGTGCTTTCCGGCCTGGTGTGGTATTCGACGACCGAATCATTCCAGCGACTGGTTCGTGGACGGCTGATCACTGCCATCGAGCGGGCCACTGGCGGGCGAGCCGAGCTTGGCAGCTTCCACGTCGTCCCGCTGCGTTTTCAGGTTGAAATCCGCAACCTCACTATCCACGGACGAGAGTCTGCCGCTGAGGTCCCCTATGTGCATGTGGACAGCCTGATCGCGACAGTAAATCTTTCCTCGGTGCTCGGCGCAAAAATAGGCTTTCATTCACTGGTGCTGCAGCATCCCGTGGTCCACATCATTTTCTATCCCGATGGAACCATAAACCGGCCCACTCCCAAGCAGCAAGGAGGAGCCAGCATCGAACAACTGTTTGCCATCTCGGTTGACCGGCTTGAGGTCCACCGCGGCGAATTGCTATGGCAGGATCAAAGCTTACCCCTGGACTTCACCGCCAACGACATCTCCGCCGGCATGAACTATTCGTTCCTGCACCAGCGTTACTCGGGAAAGCTGGAGATTGGCAAGGCCGAAACCCAGTTCGATGGCTATCGACCGGTAGTTTGGGCCGGGCAGGCGGGATTTACCCTCGACCGCAAAGGAATTCAAGTGAACTCGCTGAAGGCCGTGTCGGAAGGTTCACAGATTCAAGCCAGTGGAACCATGGTGGACTTCGCCAGTCCGGTGTTCAAAGCAAGCTACGAGATCGTGCTCGATCTGGCCAAGGCTGGCGCGGTAGCGCGCCAACCGCAGCTCAAGGCGGGGAAACTCTCCTTGACTGGAAGCGGTTCGTGGTCAAGCCAGAGCTTTGCTTCGTCAGGAACCTTCAGTTTGCGCGATCTTTTTTTCCAGAACAAGAGTTTCTCCGCCAAAGAAACGTCCGCTTCCGGGAATTTTTCCGTCGATCCCCAGAAGATTTTGCTTTCGAAAGTAGAAGGCAAGCTGCTGCGCGGCAGCTTCGCTTCGGATGCGGAAATTTCTGGCTGGAGGGTTTCGCAGAAACGAGGGCCGAACTTAAGAGCGGAACAACGTGGGACAGTCAGGCTGCGCGTGAGGGACGTGGCCTTATCCGAAGCGTTGGCTAGTCTGGGACCGCAGTTTCGCTCCTTCAACCGTCTCAAACTTGCGGGGAGTCTGTCCGGCGCTTCTGAGATCAAGTGGCGCCAGTCCATTGCCAACGCGGAGACCAGTTTCACCGCTGGAGTTGAGCGCCCAACCCGGCTCTTGCCAGGCCAGGTTCCGCTGACCGCGAACGCGAGCGCAACTTACAATGCGAGAACTAACGAAGTACAGATCAGCAACCTCCAGGCCTCTACCCCAGGAACCCAGTTGCGCGCCTCAGGTGCGCTAGCCTCTTCGTCCGCTCTTAGAATCTCTTTTACAACCACCGATCTGAGGGAGTGGCAGCCTGTCATGTCCGAAGTGTTTCCGGCAGGTGCGCCTTTCAGTATTCATGGGCGAGCCACTTTCAACGGAACTGCTTCCGGCACTCTTCCCCAGGTCACGCTTGCCGGCAACCTGCACGTCGAGGATTTCGATACCACTGCGAAAGGATCGCACGCCGAACCAGTTCAATGGGATTCTTTCAACGCGGACGTTCAAGCCTCGGCCCGCAATCTCACGCTGCATAATGCGGTTCTGCAACATGGGGACGCCACTCTCAAACTGGACGGCAGCGCCGGACTAATGGACTGGAAGCTTGTCCCGCAGAGCCGGTTCAATCTCCGCCTGGATATACAGAATGCGGATACCGCCGAACTAGCTAGCCTCGCTGGATTTAACTACAAATTGTCTGGAACTCTCGATGCCAGCGGTGACTTCTCAGGAACGGTCGCGGAGCCACAGGGGCGAGGCAAGGTCGTCTTATCGCACAGTTCAATTCAAGGTCATGCGTTTGATGCGGCAAGCGCGTTCCTGGAACTCAACGGAAGCCGGGTCCTCTTCAAAGACCTGCACGTTGCGCTCGGGGAGTCGCGCATTACCGGAAGTGGCGCTTATGACCTGTCGGCCCGCACCATGCAGCTTACGCTGCGGGGCACGAATTTTGATTTGGCAGAGTTCTCGCAGCTGGAACGCTCGCGGGTTAGCATTGCCGGCAAGCTCGACTTCTCGGTGCAGGCTTCCGGCGCTCTTGCCGAGCCGCAGGTCAGTGCCGATCTGCGCCTCCGGGGAGTGGCTTTTAATGGAGAGGATCTCGGCGACTACATGCTGACCGCGGTTTCGCACGGCGCCGATTTGCAGGTGACCGGGCACTCCGAATTCCAGAATGCCGAATTGCTGGTGGATGGGAAAATCCGCCTCCGCGAGGACTGGCCCGCGCGCATTGACTTTCATTTTACTGGCCTCGACGTGGACTCTTTCCTCGAAAGTTATGTGCACGGACATCTCACCGGCCACTCTGCAGTTGCCGGCAATCTGCTGCTTGAGGGCCCCATCCGGAAGCCGGAACAACTCTCTGTCGTCGGTAATCTGACTGACTTCAGCGCCGACGTCGAAAAATTTAAGCTACACAACCTGGGACCGATTCGCTTTGCGCTCTCCAACCGCGCTCTGAAGATCGAAGCCGTTCATCTCCTCGGTGACAATACAGACGTATCGGGGGGCGGCTCCATGCAGTTGGCGGGCGGCCGGGCGCTGGATTTCAAGGGCCAGGGCAAACTTGACCTCAAGTTGATTCAGACTTACGACCCCGATTTCACTGGATCCGGGACTTTGAGCGGGGATGTTATGGTGACCGGCACCCTGGATGCGCCGCTGGTCAGCGGCAAGTTGCAACTGGAGAATGGTGCGATCTCCGATATCAATCTGCCGAACGCTCTCACCGATCTCAACGGAACACTGGCCTTTAACCAGAACCGAATCACCGTCGCAAGCTTAAGCGCTCGTACCGGAGGCGGTACCGTAACTTTCACCGGTCATGCTGATCTGATTGGCCGGCAGATAATCTTCGATCTCGAAGCGAATGCTGATGCCGTCCGATTGCGCTATCCACCCGGAGTCAGCTCCACCGCCAATGCTGCTCTCCACTGGCGAGGAAGTTCCTCGGGCTCGCTCCTCTTCGGCGACATCACCGTGATCAAGTTGGGGTTCACTCCGGGCTTTGACTTCGGCGCTTACCTCGGGCGCAGCGCACAATCGGCCGGATTGTCCCAGACTGATCCGGTGCTGAACAACATCCGTTTGGACCTGCACGTCGTAACCACACCAGAATTACAAATGCAGACCAGCGTTGTGCGTGTACAAGGGGAGGCAGACCTGCGGGTGCGAGGCAACGCCGCAAAACCGGTTCTGCTGGGCCGGGCGGATGTTTTCGAAGGTGAAGTGTACTTGAACGGCACCAAATACCGCCTGGAGCGCGGGGGCGTCACCTTCAGCAATCCAGCCATTTTCCTGGACTTGGAAGCGATCACTCGGGTGCGCGACTATGACATCACACTCTCTCTCAGTGGCGATGTCAGCAAACCGAACGGCCTGAAGACGAACTACCGTTCCGAACCGCCGCTGCCCACCTCGGACATCATCGGCCTGCTGGCGTTTGGAAAGACCACCGAACAGTCCGCGTCACTACAGCAGTCCAACCAGTCCGCATTCAGCCAGCAAGCTTCGAGCGCATTGCTGAACGCGGCGCTGAATGCGACTCTAAACAATCGCGCCCAGCGTCTATTCGGGGGCAGCCGCATTAAGATCGACCCTCAGGGACTAGTCACTGAAACCTCGCCTACTCAGACCGGCCCCGCCGTGACCATTGAGCAGCAGGTGAAAGACAACCTGACCATCACCTACACCACCAATGTGGCCCAGACTTCGCAGCAGATCATTCGCGCGGAATACAATGTCACGCGGAACGTTTCCATCGTCGCGATCCGCGATCAGAACGGCGTAGTGAGCTTCGATGTGAAAATCCGGCGCCGCAGGCGCTAGACGGCTTGCGTTCCGCACAACCTGCAAGACTTTCTGAAGGTCCTATGCCATGGTTTCGCACGGTTTCTGAAGAAGAGCAAGAAACACGCGATCGGAGCCAAATGGTAGAAACCCAGCTTCGGAATCGCGGTATTGCTGATGAGCAAGTCCTCGATGCCATGTTGCGAATTCCGCGTCATGAATTCGTTCCCCAGGAACTCAGATCCCAGGCGTACGGCGATCACCCCATCCCGATCGGTGAGAAGCAGACAATTTCCCAGCCGTTCATTATTGCGCGCTCTTTGCAGGCGCTTGGCTTAGACGGTTCCGAATCCGTTCTGGAAGTAGGTACAGGTTCCGGATATCAAACAGCGCTGTTGGCAGTGCTTTCGCGGTTTGTGTACTCGATCGAACGTTACGCAACCCTTGCCGCCGACGCCGAAACAATTCTCGCCCGCCTGGGTTTAAGGAATGTGAGGGTCGTAGTTGGCGATGGCAGCCAAGGCTGGCGCGAATTTGCGCCTTTTGATGCCATCGTGGTTTCGGCAGCCGCTCCCAGCGTGCCCGGTAGCCTTCTGGATCAACTGTCCAGCAATGGAAGAATGGTGATTCCAGTCGGGCCCCCGCATGCCCAGGAGTTGCAGCTGATAGGCAAGCAGGAAGGCAAAGCCGTCGTCGAAGTGCTCGACGGATGCCGGTTCGTTCCGCTGATTGGGGCTGAAGGGTACTGAGTATCGCCTTGAGACGCGTACCTATGACACTCAAAAGGAAAAATGATTGAAAGGAAGATTAAGGCGATGAGAAAAGCATACCTCCTTCTCGTGACGATATGGTTCGCGATGTCGGTGTGGGCAGAGTCCCCCATGGTCGGAAGCGGCCGCTACGACCAGCAAATCCAGCAGGAAGTTACGCGTCTGCTCGATTCGAAAGACAAGTGGAAAGGCGTCACCGCCTCTACCGACGATGGTATTGTCACTCTGCAGGGCACTGCCAATCTGTTGATCGACAAGCTTGATGCCGCCAAGAAAATCAAGAAACTGGAACACGTGCAGGGCGCGCGCAATCAGGTGGAAGTTGCAAGTAACGTTCCCGACCAGCAGTTGCAGCAGAAGTTGGCAGACAAGCTGCGTTACGACCGCGTGGGCTACGGAATTGCCTTTAACCAACTTGCTCTGAAGGTGCAGAATGGCGTGGCAACGGTGAGCGGAGATGTCCGCAACGATCCGGCGCGCGATTCCGCCATGGCGATCGTGGAAACGACTCCAGGAGTGAAGGAAGCGATTGACAATATTAAGGTGCTCCCGACCTCCATTATGGACGATGACATTCGTATTCGCACCGCGCGGGCGATCTACGGAAACAGCATCCTCTCAAAATATGCTCTCGATCCGCAGAAGCCGATCCGTATTGTGGTGGATAACGGACACGTAACTCTCTACGGTGTAGTCGACCGCCAGATGGACAAGCAGATTGCAGAAATGCAGGCCCGCTCTGTCCCCAATGTGTTCAGTGTGGACGACAAACTGACGGTGGCAAAGTAAATTGTTCTAGCAGGACCCAACCGGGCCAATCAGCCCGGTTGTTTCTTTTACAATGCTGGTGTGCCGCTCCTGAGAAATTTGCGAGTCACGCTGGAAATGATCAAGTGGGAGCATTCGGTATTCGCGCTCCCTTTCGCGTTGTGTGGGGCAATGCTGGCTGCCGGGGGGGTGCCCTCACTGCGCCAACTCTTGTGGATCGTGGTAGCCATGGTGGCAGCGCGCTCGGCGGCAATGTCGTTTAACCGGCTCGCGGACGCCTCCATTGATGCCGCCAATCCGCGCACCCGCACCCGCGCGCTTCCCACAGGCGCGCTCACTGAAGACTTCGTCAGGAATTTTGTCATACTGTCTTCGAGCGCATTCATTCTGGCCGCATGGGAGCTGAACCGCCTCGCTTTCCTGCTGTCGCCGGTAGCTTTGGCGATCCTGCTCCTCTACTCCTACACCAAACGCTGGACTCGCTGGTCCCACTTGGCGCTGGGATTTGCGCTTGGCGTCGCACCTGCCGCTGCCTGGATTGCAGTGCGCGGTTCGCTCGATCCCCGGATTCTGCTGTTGACTGCGGCGGTTACATTCTGGGTGGCGGGGTTCGACGTCCTCTATGCCTGCCAGGACTTGGAGTTCGATCGGCAGGCAGGACTGCACTCCATCCCCCGTTATCTCGGCATCGGCAATGCCCTGTGGGTCGCGCGTATGTTTCACTTGCTGATGCTGGCACTGCTCGCCGTCCTCGTCTTCGTATTTGGCCTCGGCAAGTTTGCGCTCATCGGTTTGATCGCCGTTTTTCTGCTACTAACCTACGAGCACAGCTTGGTCTCCAAAGACGATTTGAGTAAACTGAACGCCGCATTCTTCGCCATGAATGGAATAATCGCTGTAGTGTTTTGGGTTTTTCTCGCGGCCGATCTATTGCTGCGCACACCGCACCTGCATTAAAACGCGAGCACCTCGTCCTTTCGCGTTTTTGCGGAGGCGGACTTTCTCGGGCTTGCTGACACGCCTAGAAGTTCACCTAGTTGCCAGCCACTAACCACTAGCCACTGCCCACCGCCCGCTTGTATCATCAAAACAATGGTTCCGGGGCATTCATTCCAAACTGACGATCCCCTTCTGGTTCCTATCCACGAGAAGGTGCTGGCGCGCGAACGTCTCAGTGCCAACGACGCTATGGCCTTATATCGCACCGGCGATATTCTGGCCGTGGGTTGGCTGGCGAATCAGGTTCGTGAGCGCATGCATGGCGACAAGACGTACTTCAACGTCAACCGGCACATCAATCCCACGAACGTTTGTGTTGCCGCGTGCCGCTTGTGCGCTTTCGGCCGCAAGAAAGACTCCCTCGGCGCTTATACCATGGCCCTCGAAGAGGCATTTGAGACCGCCGCCTCGGGCTATTGCGAAGCCGTCACGGAATTTCACATCGTCGGCGGACTGCACCCCGATTTGCCGTTCCAATACTTTCTTGATCTCGTTTCCGGTTTGAAGCAACGATTTCCGCAAGTGCATCTTAAAGCCTTCACCATGGTCGAGGTCGCGTATTTGGCCAAGCGAGCCAAGCTCTCGATCGCTGAAACGCTGCAACGGCTAAAGGCAGCTGGCGTGGATTCGCTGCCCGGCGGAGGCGCCGAAATCTTTGCCGATCGCGTGCGCCACGTCATCTGTGACCACAAGATTGATGGCGATCAGTGGCTGGACACGGCGCGCACCGCCCATCAGATTGGGCTGAAATCCAATGCCACCATGCTCTACGGACACGTAGAGAACGACGAAGACCGCGTAGACCACCTGCTGAAGCTGCGCGCGCTCCAGGACGAAACCGGCGGCTTCCAGACCTTCATCCCGCTGGCTTTCCATCCCGACAATACGGTGCTTGAGCATTTGCCGAAGACCAGTGGCATGCTCGACATCAAGCAGATCGCCGTCAGCCGCCTGGTGCTGGATAATTTTCCGCACATTAAAGCGTACTGGCAGATGCTGACGCCAAAGATCGCCCAGATTGCTTTGCGTTTTGGCGCCGATGACCTCGATGGCACGGTTATCGAAGAGAAGATTTACCACGACGCCGGGGCCACTACGCCGCAAGGTATGCGCCGGCAGGAGTTGGTCCGCTTGATTCGCGAAGCCGGTCGTGAGCCTGTTGAGCGGGACACGCTTTATCACCCTGTCACGCGGACGGAAACCTCCGTCACGGTCGCAGTCTAGTCTCCGCCCCGCTCCCCGGTACTATCAATCCGGTTCGATCTCCGGCAGGGTCTTGGCGTGCAAACCTGCTTCCTCGGGAGGTGGGGGAACCGGCAATGAGATTTCTACCGTACCTAAGCGCCGATTCAGTTCGTCCTCGACTCCCAGGCGCAGAGATACCGCGTTCGCCGGAACGTCGAACTCTTGGTGCAATCGGAAGCCGCCGACCATTACGTCTCGATAGGAAGAAGCTTTCAGATCGCTGGTAGTACGGCTGGCAACTCGCGATAGCTGTTTGCCGTCGTCATCGAAGGCAGACGCCATAAACGCCAGGACACCGTGATGCATATTGCCTTGGTCAACAAAATGCAGCTGCGGTCCGGCAATTGCATAATCAACCGCGTAATGCTGGACTTCGGTGATAACGACCGCATTTTTCTTCGGTTTCTTGCCCGCTGCCGCTTGTTTCGCAGGATCCACTTTCACCGGTTTACCCACCGGAACAATCCGAGTAGCGAACACGATCTGGTGAGACTGGGGCGAGCCGGGTTGCATGGCCGCCATGCCGACATCCCGCGAGAGGGCATCTTTCTCCTCCGTGATCGGAGCCAGCGGGTCATCCGCATAATAGCCGCGCCGATACGCCAGATGATATCCCTTTGCCGCCAGGGCGACTTTGAGCTTTCTGAACTTGCCGTCGTAATTGCGGTTCGCGGGCGTGTAGGAGAGCATGTAGTATTCCGACCCCTGCTCGACCGCCGTATGGATTGCTTCTGTGATCCCATTCGTGTTGTAGAACGCTTTCCCGCCGGTGTCAGCGGCAATCTGGTCCATGGTGCTCTGATCGCCGACTTGCGACTCCAGATCTTCGTGAGTTGCCTGAGAGAAAGGAGTGGCCGCCGGAACGTTGGTCGCAGTGTTTTGCAGCATCGCTGCTGAGTTCTGTCCGCCGGTGGGAGCCATGGAGCCAGGAATCGGAGGGGGCTGTCCGAGATTATTGGAGGCGGTGAGCACGGACTGGCTCATCAGTCCTCGCACATCCACCGGGTAAACTGCGACGTGCGCATCCGCCAGAAGGTTGGCTGCCTTTTTCATGGTCTGCGCGTAGTTCCGCATTTCAGAAAATGAACTGGTCAAATCGGAATCGGGAAAGATGCCGAGCGGGAACGACCCCGACAGCCACACTACATTTTTTCGTCCCGGGACCCCTGACAGATAGCGTGCCAACTGGACAAATGCGTCAACCGTGATGGAGACCCGACGGTCCAACTCGTCGGTGCGTTCTTCGGCCTGAGCCTGCTGGAACATCCGGACTACGAATTCCGCATTGGGATCCAAGCCTGCCAGGTCCTGCTGCATCTGCAATCCTTTTTTCAGGCCGATATCATTTTCCATCAGCGGATTGTCGCGGGTTGCGCCCTTCTTCCCGTTAGCGGTAGCGATCAGCAGAGTTTCATCGCTGGTGAAGCCCTGTATCAGACGCAGCCCGTTGGTCAGGGTGCAAAGAGCAAACTGAGATCCTTTCGGCTTGTTCTTGAGAAACCGAATCAGTTGTTCCTTGGCGTACCACTGCGCTTGTTGCGGTGTGTTCAACAGGTCAAGCAGGAAAACCGTGATTGGTTCATCTTCCCGCGTTAGCTGATTATTGGTGAACACATTCGGCGGCAACTTGGCTTCCGGTGTGGCTGCCGCCAAGGCTGTCGCAGCTGAATTGCTCGGGCCACTGTACCCCGCGAATTCGTGAAAATAGTTGACTCTCTGCGGTTTGCCATCTTCCTGAACCTGGAACTCCTGGGCTGGAAGCTGTTTCACCGGGTGTCCCTTGGAGTCGGTGACCACAACGTCTACCACTACCGTTTTCGAGGCGACCTTAAAGGTAACCGCAGAGGAGTCAGCGGACCCGGTGTCGGCGGGATCCGGCTTAGATACGGCGGTGGCCGTCGGTATCCCGCCCGATGCGGATGCGTCCGATGGGGCTGCGCCGGGAGCGGCTATTACCGGAGCTTTCGGCGGCTCTTCACTGTTGCTTTGGTCGGCTACGTCGAAGACCTCTTCGTTGTCGGTGCGTGAGGAGTCAGCCGAATTGCGCGCCGCTGGAGCTGACAGCGTGGGCGCATCGGCCTGCAGGGCAACATACTTGGTTCGTTCTTCGGGGGACATCGGCGGCAGGTCGAACACTTCCAGCTCTGACCCGTCAAGCACCACGAACTGGCTTCCGTCGGGAGAGATCGTGAAATTCTGGCCCTTCAGGACTGCAGATCCAGCCTTTGTCGAAAGCACCGGGACGCCGCTAGCGGCATCCATCACGCGAATGTTCTGCTCCACTTGCGGCCATTCTTCCTCGTCACTGGGAGCCACCGCCGCATTGGCTGCCACAGCACCGGAGATGGTGCTGATCGCCACCCGGCTGCCGTCTTCGCTGCGCTCGATAATCGGCTCATACCGGTGCTGGTTCCACTTCTCGCGCCATAAGAAGTGTCCCGTCAGAGTGAAGATGCTGACGCTGTAATCGGAACCCTGCGCCGAGCACCGCCCGACGAAAATTGTGTTGTTGGTGGGGAATTGAAGATCGGGAACACAGCGCGATCTTACCCGAGTGATGTAGCTGCGGTCTTTGGCCCCCGAGCCAAAACGCACCAGCCAGACTTTGCCCGACATGCCGCGCACCGCGTCTGCAAATCCCAGGCTGGTAGCGTCAAGCGGCATGACCTGGGACAGCCGTATACTGCGCTGCACGCTTAGGGACTTCGCATCGAGAAACTCGATTTTGACTTTGGCTTTGGCCGGGTCATGTGCCTTTCCCGAGTCGTCCGCCGCCGTCTCAACCATGATCTGCTTGCCATCCGGAGTGACTCCGGTCCACAACAATTGCTTGGGTGATTCCAATAGCAATTTCTCGTGAAGGTCGGGATCAAGATCGTAGAGACTGTTCAGCTTTCGGAGAAGAAAGTGTCCCTCACCCAGCAGCCAAAGATATCGGCGTTCGTCATGCAAGTACCAGCTGGCTTCGCGAATGACTTTTCCCGTCTCCACTTCGACTACCCGCGCCTGAACGATGCGGTCTCGATGGTTCGGCGGGCAGTCTGGATTGCGTTGGAAAAGCTTCTTTGGATTCCACGTGAACAGCAGGTGATTGTTGTCCAGAAAATTGACCGTAACGTTCGCCGTGGTCATGAACCGGTTTTCCGCGGACAAGCCTTGATAGCCGAGTTTCGACAAATCAATCTGCCGCGCGGGTTTAGCTGCGTCCGCAGTTGTTGCGCCGGCTTGCGGAGAGGCAACCGCCATAACTGCGATGCCACATACCAGGAACCATAGTGCCAGAACCCGGCATACCCAATGGCAGCTACTCAGCTTCTGATGACTAGAAAAATGGCTGGATGACGGGGTCGCGCAATATTTCTTGACTAGAACCAGGGACCGGTTCGACTGGCTACATTCGCGAGAATACATAGCGGACTCATTCTCCAGGCTCGGCGCGGGCGTCACAAAGACTAACACACCCTCAGCCTGACATTCTCTAACTGAAAGGTTTTAGACGACAGCGGATTTACACTTTTTTACAATCTTGAACTGCGAAAACTGGGCTGAACTCAACTCCGGAATACACAGATTCTAAGGTGTTTTTCACGCTTTTCTCTCCGACTGCCGGGTGTAGAATCAAGTCGCAGCAAAGCTTCACGGGACCTTCTCCCGATTCGAGGCAGGCATGAATGTTCATATCAGCTACAAGGTTCAACGGACTCCCGACATAGACAAAGAAATGCACCACTGGACGGCAAAGATCCAGAAGCGGTTGCAGGTATTCCGTCCAGAACTCGTACACTTGAAGGGCTTGGTGGAACAAAACTCCGCCCGCGAAGGTACGACGATGACGCTAAATCTGCGCTTGCCTTCCGGGCAGATGGCAGCACAGGAATCGGCTCCGACGCCTGCAGCAGCGATTAAGGCGGTCTTCGCAGACTTACTCAGCCAGGTGAGTCGGCACAAAGAACTTCTCCGCACCTCTCACCGATGGAGGGGGAGGCGCGGCGAGAACGGTAGGTCTTCCGCCGAGGTTCCATTTGAGCAAACTCTCGCTGCAATTCCCCCGCTGACCGCGACCGCTGACGATGTTCGCTCTTATGTGAACGCCAACTTTCGGCGCTTGACCGTGTTTGCGCAGCGGCAACTCTTTCTTCGTGAGAGTTCCACCCAACTGCAACCCGATTCACTTAGCGCGGAAGAGATTGTGGATGAAGTCGTGGCCCGCGCGTTGGACGAAAAAATCGAGAAGCCAGACCGCATGGGTCTGGAGACATGGCTGTATCGGCTGGCAATTCAGGCGATGGACGACTTGGAGTCGCATCTTACGGAGGCGGAATCTGATGTCCATTTGCAGGGCATCCGCCGTCGCCGCAATGAACGTGCCAGCGACGAACCGCATCTACAATTCCATCAGCCTGATGAAGCGATGACCACCGAGAGCGGCATTGCCGATACCCGCACTTCAACTCCGGAGGAAATCGCATACTCCGACGAAATGATCACCCTCGTTCAGTTCGCGCTTCGTAGAGCCACCCCGCAGGACCGCGAAGCTTTCGTGTTACACGCCCTGGAGGGTTTCTCGACCGATGAAATTGTCGCCATTACCGATCGACGGCCCGACCAGGTAGTGGAATCCATTCGCAATGCCAGAAACAAGTTGCGCCAGGCGTTTCCTGGGAATGATCCGTTTGATGGTAAGCGCCTTCAACCAACCGGAACCGACTGAGCACCACCCGAGGGTCTATAAATGATTTCTCGTGAAGAGTTGCGACAACTGGCAGCGTTCGAATGCCAGCTTCCCAATGAAGTCGCCGTCAGCTTCTATTTCCAGCCCAGTAAGCCGCAAGACAAATCCCATCGCGAAGAAGCGATCATCGCGAAAGACCTGATACGCAAGACGCTTCAGGAATTACTGCTCAACGGCCACAACCGTCAGGTGGTCGAAGACCTGGAGAGAATTCAGCATTTGGCCGAGAGTCTTCACGGCAATCAGGCGCGCGCCAAAGCGGTTTTCGCCTGCGCCGGACGCAAGCTGTGGCAGGAGTTCGATCTGCCTCCAGTGGCCGTCGCATCCCGGCTGTTCGTCAACCGGCGCTTTCATCTCAAACCACTGGCCCCGGTCTTTTCTGAACACCCGCGCCTCTGGCTGGCGATCATTGATCGCCAGACCGCCCGTTTTCTCGAAGTGCAATTCGACCGCATCAGCGAGCAGGGCGCCATACTAGATCGCGTAGCGCGTCATGGCCGCAGCGATGGATACCTGGGTTACGACGCCGGTCACCTGCAACGGCACACGGACGACGAGGTTCGCCGCCATTATGTTCGAGCCGCTGAATTCCTGAAGGATGCTGCAGATCGGAAACAGTATGAAGCCTTTGTCATTTGCTGCAACGATGTCAACTGGCCCGATTTGCAGAGCCAGCTTCAACCCTATATTCAGAAGAAACTGCTCGGCCGTTTTTCTGGCGATTTCGGCACCCTTACCAATGAGAAAGCGGCGGAGGAAACTCGCCGCATTCTGCGGGACTCCTTGCAGCGACACCATCAGGCTTTGGTCACCGAGACTTTAAGCGAAGCCAAGAGCAATGGGCGAGGTGTGACCGGGCTGCGAAGAGTGCTGCGAGCGACCGAACAGGGGGAAGTGGAAACCATCATTATGGCGCAGGACTACTCAGCTCGCGCGGTCGAGTGTACAAAGTGCGGCCATCTCGATGCGCACTCGGTCCCATATTGCCCGGTTTGTGGACGCGCCACGCGCGGCCTAGATGATGTTTGTGAAGCCCTCGTCCCGGTTGCAGTCAAGAACAACATCGGTCTGGTACTGATACCGCAGGATGACGCTCTGGATCGCGTGGGCAACATTGCGGCGCTGCTTCGTTTCCGCGCCGATCGCAACAGGAACCAGATGCGAGCCGCTTCGTAAACGTGCCGCTTCGCGCCTCCATCGCGACCGGTGATATAAATAATCCTTTCCTTTGAGCTTGCTTGCGAGGAAAAACAGTATGACCATCTCGCGTCGCGACTTCCTCGCCTCAAGTTTGGCCGGATCGGTTGCTCTGGGAACGTCAACGTTAGCGGACACCTCGCAACAATCTTCCGCTTCGCGTAAGGATGAATCCAAACACGCCGCCAAGTTGCCCATCATCATCTGCGCCGGCAACGGGTACAACTATCTCGAAGAAGCCTATGCGCTTCTGGCAGGAGGGGCCGATACGCTCGACGCCGCCCTGAAAGTGGTTCAAGGTCCGGAAAATGATCCCAATGACGAAAGCGTCGGGCTGGGCGGTCATCCCAATGAAGAGGGCATGGTCGAACTCGATGCCTGCTGCATGCACGGACCCACGCGCACGGGGGGATCAGTGGGCGGATTGCGCAACATCAAGAACGCTTCGCTGGTCGCAAATGCAATCCGCCTCCACACCGGACATTTAATGCTAGTCGGTGAAGGCGGGGAACGCTTTGCCGTAGCCCAAGGTTTTCAGCGCGAAACCCTGCTCACCGAAAAATCGCGTAAAGAATGGTTGCTCTGGAAAGAGACTCATTCCGATTGGTGGGGGCCTGGCATCGCGAGTCGCGATTGGCGCAACCGCTTTCACCCTCCGGCTCACGCGGAAGAGTGGGAGCAACGCATTCGTCGCATGCAAGAGATCGCGGCTGATATCGGTATCCCGCCGGAGTTGCGAATGGAAGCAATCCGCAGCGTGATCTTTCCCCCGACGGGCACCATCCACTGCTCCACGCTGAACGAAAAAGGAGAAATGTCGGGCTGCACCACCACCGCCGGCCTGGCATGGAAGATTCCCGGACGCGTTGGAGACTCCGCCATCATTGGCGCGGGTTGCTTCACCGACCAGGACGTAGGCTCTGCCGGGGCCACCGGCAGCGGGGAAGAGAACGTCAAAGTCGCGGGCGCTCACACCATCATCGAAAATATGCGTCACGGCATGTCGCCGTTCGAAGCCGGCATGGAGGCCCTCAACCGCCTCGTCCGCACCTACAACAGCGACAAGGAGCGGTTGCAGTTCATCGACATGACGTATTACATTCTGCGCAAAGATGGAGCCTATGCTGCGGTTTCGCTCTGGGAAGGCTACGAACTCGGTAAGCCCCACCAGATCGCTGTGCACGACGGCACTAGGCGCCTGGAAAAGACTGTGAACCTGTTTCCCGGCGCGTCGCAAGACTGGCCGCCCGTGCGGAAAGTAGCGAGCTAAACTAAGGGCGATGAACTCCGATCCATTTATTGGCACTTGGGAACTTGATCCGGATACGTTGGACTATCAGTTCGGTCGTCCGGGCAGGCGCGCGACCTACGTCATCGAAGCCATATCCGGCGGCCTTCTATTCCGTCTGGATGCAGAGGATGCCGACAAGAATCCAATCAAAGTGACCTACGGAGGCGAACTGGATGGACGAGACCAGTCGCTAGGCGGCGGAGACGCCGCGCTCGTCCTGTCCCGCTTCGGCGAAAATATGATCGAAAGCACTCTGAAGCGTCGAGGCACAGTTGTCGACCGCTGGACCCGCGAACTGCTTCCCGATCGGGAGACGATGAAGATCACCCAGCTTGTGTTGAGGCCCAGCGGGGAAGAGTTCCGCAACACGAGCATCTATCGAAAAAAAGCATGACTCAGTGCTGGGCCTGCGGGACGTTCGGAATCTTCTTTTCCAGCCGCAATGCAATTCCATTCTGAAATGCCGGTGTCGGCAGAGTCTTCTCTCCGCCGCGATGGCGGAATCTTTCCAGGCCCTCGGTCTCGCCGCTCTTGGTGTTGATCCACTCGCCGGAATACTCACCAGCAGGCAGTTCCAGCATAACTTCTGCCGGACCGTTTCCGTCGAGGTAGATTGCATACTGCCGCCCCGGACTCGAGAGTACCCGCGCATACGTACCTGCCGCGTGCTTTACCGCGTGCTGGTCCGGCGTTAAATCGGCTAAGGCCAGTTTTCCCAGGAACTCGCTCAGGACGCGAAGCTGGCGCCGCAGGGTCGGACTTCCTCCGCCCGGCCCATTGGGTTCCGTGTCGGTTCCGTCTTCGTGGCCGACGGTGAAGGAGTAATCCAGCGCGTCGAACACGCCACCGCCGGAGAGCATGAAATTCCACGCTTCGCGCCGGTAGGCGTCGTCGTCCCGGCCAAGAAAGCCGGTCTCGTCGTACGCAATGACTTTTCCCAGCCCATAATTCGCCGACACCGCGTCCAGAAAGGCGTAGTGAAAATTCACTATGCTGACTCCTGGAAGCAGTCCTTTCACCGGAAGTCCGAAATCACAATAGTTCTGGGCGATCGAATGCTGGTTGGGCAGAGAAGCCTCTTCGCTCGTAATCCATTGCGCAACCCGCGCCTGCCAGGCCAGAGAAAGATCGTCTGCAAGTTCGATGGTATTGGGAAACTGATTGCGGGAAGGGGGAAACAGATAGGGATTTACCACACGCTCGACGACCGGCCGGTCGGAGAACGGTTCATTTTGAATTTCGAAGATCACGTTGTCGAACGAGTTGGCCTCGCGCACCAGCTTTTGCACGTACCGTTCCTGATATCCGAGAATGTTGCCGTTTTCAAGCGTGTTGACCTTCTTTCGATCAATCGCGTTCGTGCCGTTCACGTTGTTCACCGGATTGAAAACGCTCAGATCCCATTGCATGTCTCCGTACTGTGACGAGAACAGACTGATCTCGACCACAATGCCCCGCTTCGCTGCTTCCGTCAGAAAATCATGGAACCGCCTGAAATACTCCGGGTTCCATTGATCAAGGTCAAATTTGTTTCCCCCGCCGGCATATTCGCCGATTGTGCCGCGCGCCCACGGTGCTAGAAACCGCCCTGGCGTCGGAGCCAGATCATTCCGCAGAATCCCGAACGACTTCCCCGGCGCTTCAACGTAGCTGCCGGGGAACAGGCGCGTGTAGTTCAATCCCCCCGCTTCGAGTGTTACCAGGTATTTATGGAAGTCGAAGTCCGGATTGATTACCGCGCCGTAGTGTTCGCCGCTGGTGATCAACGCCACCGCTTTTCCGCGAAACATGAAGTAGTGCGGGTTCTTGGGGTGAAGACGAATCGGAATAGAATGCGCTGACTCTCGGGCTGCAGCAGCGGTCGCCAGAGCAGCCAGGAGCGCGGAGAGACAGATCAATCTGCGTGAAGCCATGTTCAACCAACTGGCCATGGATGATGGCTGCATTCTAGCGGGATAGAGAAGCATCAGCGGAGTAAACGTCCCTGGCCCGGTAAAAAACGCAGTTCGGATCACTGGAATAGTTCGACGTCCGCTCGACTCGCCGCCGCCCGCAGGCTCTTGTCGAGAGTCGCGAGCGGTAAGCCCCCTTGCCGGGCCGTATCCAGATAGACTGCGTCGTATGCTGACAATAGAAAAGAACGTGCGGTGCTCAGAGCCTGACGTGCGGAAACCAGATCGCTGATGGTTTCGATCTGGACGGTGAGGTGTTCGATGTCAATTAAGGAGCGACTCGCTTCGGTTGCAGTCAGAATACCGCGGCGCTCGGCAACAACCAGACCATTCGCCATCTCCAGGTGCCACAGCGCCGGTACGACCGCGCGCGCACCAGCAAGCAAGTCCCGTTTGACCCGCACGGCATAAGCCGACACCGGGTTGTCGAGAAACCAGGCTAGCGCAACTGACGCGTCCAGAACGAAACGCTTCAAGTCCGCCCTTCCTCAATCAAGTCCTTTACGCGAAAGCCCTTGGGTCGTCTGGCGCTCTTCCTGATCTTCTCAATATCATCGAAGACATCCTTCAGGCTGTTTTCTGCAGGAGCAGGAACAATGACAGCCGTTAGCTTGCCTCGACGGGTGATGCCGATTCGCTCGCCCTCGGACGCACGTTCGACGATCTCCGACAGTTTTTGTTTGGCCTCAAATAATCCTACGGTCCGCATGAAGGCAATTCTATATCAATCTAGATTGTAAGTCTAGATGGTTAAGGCCACACACCGTTTCTCGCTTTGTCGCGCCTAAAATCACCGGGGACCGTATGGGTTACGCAAACCGGACTTTCACGTCCGCATTCTTGGTCAGATGAATGCTCTCGATAAAGCGCACTTTTCCCGTCATCAGCGTCAGGACAATCGAAGAGGTCCGTGTACCCTCGCCGAAGAAACGCACGCCTTTGAGCAGTGCGCCGTCAGTTACTCCGGTCGCCGCAAAAATGAGCTGATTGCCCGGCGCCAGGTCTTCCGCGCGATAGATCTTGTTCTTATCGCGAATGCCCATGCGGGTGATGCGTTCTTCGAGTTCCGGCTTGTTGATCACCAACCGCCCCAGCATGTATCCATTCAGGCAGCGGATGGCGGCCGCTGTGATAACCCCTTCCGGCGCACCACCTGATCCCATCACCGCATGAACCCCGGTGCCAATCACCGCCGCCGCGATTCCAGCCGAAAGATCGCCATCGCTGATCAGCCGGATGCGCGCCCCCGTTGCGCGAATGTCCGCAATTAGTTTTTCGTGCCGCGGCCGGTCGAGCACTACGACTACCAAATCCTGAACGCTGCGCTCCATTCGTTTGGCAATATTTTTCAAATTGTCGGCGGCCGGTGCGTCAAGATCGACAGCGCCCTTGCACGACGGTCCGACGACAATCTTCTCCATATAGCAATCCGGAGCGTTGAGCAGTCCGCCCCCCTCCGAAGCCGCGAGAACAGTGATGGATCCGGGCGCTCCAGTGGCACACAAATTTGTGCCTTCCAGCGGATCGACGGCAATATCAACTTCAGGGACCTCTCGTCCATCGCGAAATTCGGCCCCCACTCTTTCCCCGATGTAGAGCATCGGCGCCTGATCACGCTCACCCTCCCCAATCACGATGGTGCCGCGCATCGGAATCGAATCCATCGTCCCACGCATGGACTCGACCGCAACTTTATCGGACAGCCCGCCCTCTCCGCGCCCCATAGTACGGGCTGAGGCAATGGCCGCGTTCTCCACCACCCGAATAAACTTAGGCGCAAGATCGCTCTCAATGTTTTCGCCAAAACTTCTGGCCTTGATTTCTGGTCTGGTGTCGGTTGCCATGACTGCCTCCCGCGGGGCGACCTGAGACTATAGCGCGATTCGATGCAGGAGTTAAAGGGCGAGTGGCCGACTGAACGGTCGGTGATGAACTAGTGGTCAGCGGTCAGTGACCAGCGGGCAGAAAATCCTGAGTAGCGCCGACCGCCGACTGACCACTGACCACTGATGTCAGTTAGCGGCAAACTCTTAAGATGATAAAATTACTTCTGTCCACTCCAAAGCAAGTGGGGCTGTAGCTCAGCTGGGAGAGCGCATCGTTCGCAACGATGAGGTCGTCGGTTCGATCCCGACCAGCTCCACCAATCCCTTGAAGCACTTGCCGCTTTGAGGAGCAGTTTTCGAACATCTAAACCACCTGTTTATTGGACCGTAATGGACCGTGAATTGGACCGCGAATCTATGGTCCCGGTTTTTGCAAACTCCGATAGCTGTTCTAATGCCCGGCGCTGCGAAGCCGGAACAATCTGCGCGTAAATATCCATTGTGGTGGAAATGCGTGAATGTCGCATCTGTCCCTGCACCGATTTCGGGTCGGCCCCCGCTTGAACTAGCCAGGTCGCATGCGACGTCCGCAGGCAACGCCAGTTCACAAACGACAACCCGAGTTTCCGAGCCGCCGGCTGAATGTGTCGCTTGAGTATGTTTTGGTCATTCATCGGACGGCCGTCTTTCACGCTCTGGAAGACCAGTGCGTCAGGATCGTCCGATTTGACCAGCTTGTATCGTCGAGTCGCGACCCCCGCCCGAATTTCTACGGTGAGATGTTTCAGGCGAAGCATGCGGGTGATTACGTCAGGTGATACGCCGATGGTCGCGGCGCTAGCAGGCGTTTTTGGAGCCGACCAATCGCCCCGACAATAGCGCTCTTCGATCGTGATTGAGTCGCCATGAATGCAACGCCACTTCAGCCCGATCAATTCTGATACTCGTAAGCCGGTCCACACAGCGACGTACAGCATTGCTCCGTAGGGTTCCGGAACTAGTTGCACCAGGGCGTTGAATTGCTCTGGTGTGATCGTCGGCTTCGCCTGCCGGGGTCGTTTGTCGAGTGGTAGCCGTAAGCCTTCGATAGGGTTTTTGTTCAGGTATTCCGAATCAACTGCGGACCGGAGGATTGACGACAGCGCATCCCTGATTTTCGAGATGGTGGGATAGGATGCCTTTCCCGCCATGCCTGAGAAGTACTGCTGCAGCGTGAGTCGCGTAAGATCCCGAAGACAGAGACGACCGAATCTCGGTCCCAGGTACTGAGCGGGCGTCGTAACGGGTGCGGCTCTCGCAGCTCCTACGGTTGCCACTGCACTTCGCGCAGCAGCGACGGCTCATCCGCTGGCCGCGAAAGTCATTATCAAGGGGCTAGAAGGTTTGGGATTCGGCGCTGGCCTGAAGGTCGGCGCGAAATTTATGAAGCTGAGTGATTTTCTCAGCACTGGACAGTAAAAAACGAAAAGGAGAAGAAAACAAATGACGGACAGTTACAACCCACATGCACAAGGCAGTGACACCCTGCCTTCGGAGTACTGCGATACGCCCATCGCGAATGAGACGGCGAAGGACGTAGAGACGGCTCGCGAGGCAATCCGCCTGCACAAAATCGCAAATGACCTCGCGGAGAAAGGCCGCAAGTAAAAGTGGCAACCCCTTGAGTTTAGAGAATGAGCTTGACTCCGAAACAGCGTCAATTCGTCGACTCATACGTACGCCACGGAAATGCGCAGGTGGCCGCGGTCGAGGCTGGATATTCTCGCGATCGCGCACGGCAAGCTGCTCACGAGATTTTGAAGAACGAACAGGTCGCTGCCGAAATCGAGAAGCGGCAGACGAGCTGCCTTTGGCAGTGACCGCGCCCGCTGGATTCGCTTCTCCGTCGACTCCCGGACCTCTAAGTTCAGCAATA
>WNFD01000327.1_pt1 | contig 48620 bp, 39 predicted proteins | sample 5400491 | NCBI WGS metagenome assembly WNFD01 (sample SAMN13153343, study PRJNA577476) | soil metagenome | isolation source: 120 cm saprolite under Douglas fir tree site 2 hole 2 replicate 2 | place: USA:California | collected 2015-04-18
CGGTGAACGGGTTCCTGATGCTCGACCTGATCTACGTGCTGACCATGGGCGGCCCGGGCCACGATACGACCACCGTCTCGTGGCTCGGATTCCAGACGACGTTCACGTTCTTCAAGTTCGGTCCGGGCACCGCGATTCTCTACACGCTGACCGCCCTTTGCCTGCTCCTCACCTTCGTCTACCACCGGCTGCTCCTGGCCCGCTTCGAGCCCGAGGCCTGACGGGATGGCCGCAGTTCGAACTGAGACGCTCGCTTCGAGCGACGAGGTGAGTGCTGAGTGAGTGAGGGGCCCACTGCAACAACTCGCGGTTATCGTGGCGGCAGCTACCGCCGGCGCCCCGCGGGCAGCCGGCTCGTGCTGTATGGGCTGCTCGTGGCGGTGGCCGTCTGGCTGATCGGACCCTTCGTCTGGCTCTTCATCACCAGCATTTCCTACCAGCGCAACCTCATGGCCCGGCCCCTGTCCTTCATTCCGCCCGAGGTCACCCTGGACAACTACAAGATGATCTTCGGGCTCGTCCGCTTCCATGCCGAAGGTCAGGCCGCCAAGATCATCCCCTCCATGCTCAACAGCCTGGTCGTGGCCTCCGTCGTCACCGCGCTCAACCTGGTGATCGGCACCACGGCCGGCTACGCCTATGCTCGCTACAAGTTCCCGTTGAAGACCCTCTCGCTCTTCGCGCTGCTCTTCACGCGGATGCTCCCCACGGTGGTCTTGATTCCGGCTTTCTTCCTGATGCTGCGCGCGCTCGCCCTCCAGAACACGCTGACCGGGCTCGTGGTCGCCTATTGCTCCTTCACGCTGCCCTTCACGGTGTGGATCATGAAGGCGTATTTCGAGACGGTGCCCGCCGAGCTCGACAAGAGCGCTCTCGTGGACGGCTGCAACCGCCTGCAGGCCTACCTGCGCGTGGTGCTGCCCGTGTCGGGCCCCGGCCTGGTGGCGGGAGGCGCCTTCACCTTCATGCTGTGCTGGAACGAGTTCATCGTGGCCCAGGTGCTGAACACCAAGCCGGGAACGACGACGCTGCCCCCGGTGATCGCGGGCATGAACGGGCAGGTCAACATCGACTACTCGGTGATCGCCGCCTCCGGCTTCCTCGGCGCCCTCCCCGCCGTGTTGCTCGTGCTGTTTTTCCAGAAATATCTCGTGGAGGGGCTGACCGCCGGCTCAGTAAAGGGCTAGCAGGCGGTGGAGAAAGGTCCAGATGCGAGGCGGCGAGGGCGGCGGCACCCCGAGGCGTACTTTCTGTACGTTGAGCGGGTGCCGCCGCCTTCGCCAACGAAGCAGATGGGCCTTTATCCGCCGCCTGCGCCGGTGGTGGCCTTGATGCTCCCCAGATGCTCGTTGACGTGGTTGATCAGGATTCCCTCGATGACCTGCGCGGACGTCATGGGCGGCCCGCCCAGAAGCGGCGCGCTCCGCTCGAGCTCTTCGTCGCTCAGCCCGCGGACCATGCCGGCGGCCTTGGCGCTGTTCTCCTTCGAGAGGGCGAGCGTCTCCGCCTTGGTGGTGTTGGCGTGCTCCTTGGCGTGCTTGGCGTTGCCCTCGTGGATCATGTCCATGGTCATGTGCGGCAAGGGCTTCCCGTTGGCGACCATGTCCACGAGGCCTGCGATCCCCGCGTGACTCTGAGCCACGTGATGGGCAACCACGCCCACCGTCCACTTCTCCGCCGACGTGGTCTTCTTCCAGTCGGCATCGGTCGTGTGCATCTCCCGGCACGTTTCGTCGAACTTCTTGGCCAGCTGCTCGGCACGCGCTCCCATGTTCTCCTCCTCTGATGCGACGTGGTCGGTGTGCTGCACGGAGCCCCTTGCCCCCGGCGACCTCCACGATAAACCCGCCGTCAATTACGTCTCAGGTAGGCTTTCCATGGCTTCCAGTAGTAGTCGCGCCATCCTCGAGTGATGCTCGCGGCGTTCGCGTCCGGCACGTTCACGTGCGTCATCGAGACGCGGCCACCCCCGGGAGCCTTGCTGAAGGCGAGCACGAGGACGGAGTCGAGATCGCTCTTCTTCCAGTTGGCGGCGCGCCAGGCCTGGACGATCAAGCGCTTGGGCACGATGGCCACGTTCCTGCCTTTGAGGTGCTCGCCATGTGCGGTGAACTTGCCGCCGACTTTGCGGCTCATGACGGCCTTGGCGCCCGTGGCCGCCGTATGCTTCCGGGAGCTCAGGTAGATGTCGAACAACTTGTCCGGTGATGCGCGAAAGGTCACCTTCTGCTGGATCGTCCTGGGCATGATCGCTCCTTCAGGTGGCGGAGTGCCGGGGCCCCGTCATCCGGAATCCGCGATGCGTTTGAGAACCAGGCTCGACGGCGAGTCGGGAAAGGGCCAGCCGGGGATCCAGGCCGAGAAGCGCCCCGCCGTGCCGCCCGCCACGACGATCTTCACGTTGCCGGGCTCACGGAACTTGGTGACGCCGTGTCCGCCCGTGTCCGCCTGCGTCTGCTCCCACACGAATTGCCGCGCATCCGCCTTGGACCAGCCGTCGGCCGCGATCGTCCGCGCATGCTCGGGCCCGATGACCAGCACGGTGTCGCCGAGGCCGGCATGCGCGTCGCTGGCGATCACGCTGCCGCTCCGGGCGATGGTGGCCAGGATCTCGCGCGCCGTCCGGCTGCGCGTGTTCGCCACGACCTGGGGCGCCTCCGCGGCGATCGCGGCGACCGTGCTGTCCGCGGCCGCAAAGCCATGCTCGACGTGGAGCGGCTCCCACGGGCTCTCTTCCTCGTTCTCGCCGATGCAGTAGGAATAGCGGCCGGTCTGGGAGAACGTGGACATGCTGATCCCACCCGGCCTGGCCCCGCCGATGTTCTGCCAGATCAGGCGCACGGCACGCCCGATGGTCGCGTTGGCGCGCCAGCCCGGGCCGAAGACACCCGCGCCTGAATTGACATCGAGAAGCTTGCGGACGGGCCCGTTCACGATGAGGAGCGGCGCCACCGCGTCCGTGGTGCCCGACACGCCCACGAGGGCGAAGGCGGGATCGCAGATCGCCTCCACGCCCGCGATCACCACCGCCATGTACTCGGGCCGGCAGCCCGCCATGACGGCATTGATGGCGATCTTCTCGACGGTGGCGCGCCCCAGCCTCGGCGCGACCAGTGCAACCAGCTCGTCACCTCGTCGCCGACTTGCCTCCACCGCCGCCGCCACGCGCGCCGCCGTCGGGGGCACGACGGGCAATCCATCGGTCACGCCACGGGCGTAGAGCACCTCGAACGGGTCCGGATCGGTCGGCACCCCGCCACCTTCGCCGCGCGCGCCAGTACTGTCAAGCAGGCCCGCGTCACACGAGGGCGCCTCCGTACGCAATACGGGCAGCCCTCATGCCTCGGCACGCCGACTTCCCCTTGACACCACGTGGCAGCACGGGCACATTAAGCGTCCAACCATCACGGAGGCGAGCGCGACGAGCGCGCGCTCTGACCTGTACAGCTCGGACACGGAGGTTCGACTATGACAGCCACGCGAGGCACGGCGACCCTGTCCGACGAGATCATTGGCCGTTGCGGGGACCGGGCCGCCGCCTACGACCGAGAGAACCGATTCTTCACCGAGGATTTCGAGGAGCTCCGGGCCGCCGGCTATCTCAAGATGGCCATACCCGAGGATCTCGGCGGGCCCGGCATGACCCTGGCAGACGTATGCCGCGAGCAACGTCGACTCGCCTACCGCGCTCCCGCCACCGCCCTCGCCACGAACATGCACCTCTACTGGACGGGCGTGGCCGCCGACATGCGGAGGACGGGCGACAAGTCCCTCGAGTGGCTCCTGCGGGAAGCGGCAGCGGGCGAGGTCTTCGCGGCGGGCCACGGCGAAGCGGGCAACGATCTGCCGCTCTTCCTGTCGACGGCGAGGGCGGAGCGAGGCGACGGTGGATACCGGTTCTGGGGCCACAAGACGTTCGGCAGCCTTGCCCCGGTCTGGACGCGCCTGGGCCTTCACGCGATGGACTCCTCGGATCCAAAGAGCCCGAAAGTCATCCACGCATTCATGTCGCGCGCTACCAAGGACTACGCCATCAAGGAAACCTGGGACACTCTGGGCATGCGCGCCACCCGTAGCGACGATACCATCCTGGAGGGCGCGTTCATTCCCGACAAGTACGTCGCGCGCGTTCTCCCGGCGGGTACCGCCGATCTCTTCGTCCTCTCGATCTTCGGCTGGGCCGAGCCGACCTTCGGCAGCATCTATCTCGGTCTCGCTGAACGCGCGCGTGACATCGCCATCGCCGGCGTCAAGAAGCGCACGGCTCTCGCCTTGACGCGCTCGATGGCCTACCATCCGGAAGTCCAGCATTGCTTTTCCGAGATGCAGCTCGCCCTCGAGGCGGCCGGGGCCCAGGTGGACCGCGTCGCCGAAGACTGGTCGAAGGGTGTCGATCATGGCGCTCAGTGGCCCATGAAGCTCGTGGCGGCCAAGCACAATGCCGTCGAGGCCGCCAAGAAGGTCGTCGACCTCGCCATGGCCGTCTCCGGCGGGGCGGGCATGTTCAAATCCAATGAGCTGGAGCGACTCTACCGCGATGCCAGGTGTGGTGGCTTCCATCCCGCGAACAGCCTGCTCGTCCACGAGATCGTGGGCAAGACCGTGCTGGGCATCGACCTTGGCGAGCAGCCTCGATGGGGGTAGACTTTCGGTTCTCGACGGTGACGGCAACTTCCAAATCAAGGAGATGCTGACATGCCACTCTATCTGGACGTGCACAACAAGATCGAGGCCTTGACCGCCAATGGTGTCGCCGACGCCCACCGCAAGGATCTGGAGGTCCAGCACAAGCACGGCGTCAAGTACCTGAGGTACTGGTTCGACGAGGGAACGGGCAAGGTCTTCTGCCTCTGCGAGGCCCCGAGCAAGGAGGCCGCCTCGGCCGTCCACCGGGAGGCGCACGGCTTCGTGGCGGACGAGATCATCGAGGTCAAGGAAGGGAGCTAGCGATCGCGGCGGCCAAGGGCCGCATCCCGAGGGCCTCCGCGAGGGTGAGCGCGGCGCGATAGTGTTCACTCGCCCGCTCGACGTCCGGGGGAACGGCTTTCCCCGCCAGCTCGCCGAGCAGCTGCAGTGCGTAGGCTTCGTGTCCTCGTTCGCCGAGCCTTCTTGCCAGCTCCAGCGCGCGCAGCGCCAGTCGCGCCGCGGCATCCCCATGGCCCGCCCGCAGGTGCGCCTGGCCGAGCCACACGAGCCGGATCGCGTGGTTGCCGGCCCACTCCATCGCCTCAGCGCGCTCGATGGCATCCTGCAAGAGCGCCAGGCCTTCTTCGTGCCGGCCGGCGAGCGCATAGGCCCAGCCGAGGGGCGCGGCGACGAAGGGGAAGAGAAACGGGATATCGGACAGGCGCTCGATCACCAGGCCCCGCTCGAGAGGCCCCATGGCCTTCTCGCCATCGCCTCGAAAGAGATGGATCATCCCGGTTCCCGCGTGGGCGACGACGAGGCTGAACGCGTGATTCTCGGCCTCCGCGATGGCCGTGGCCTCCTCCGTGTGCGCGACGGCCTCGTCGAGGGCCCCCTGCTCTGCCAAGGTAAGAGCCAGCCAGACCCGCGAGAGGACCGATGGGAAACCGGCCAGCTCAAAGGTTTCCCGGCGCAGGTCGCCCTCGAGCTGCACGACGTTGCGTGTGAGAGCGTCAGCCGCCTTGGCGTAGTCCCCGAGCGAGTGGTAGATCTGCCCGAGCCGATAGTTCGTCATGATCGTCCATCCGAAATTTCGGAAGCTCGCGGAGAAGGTTCGCTCCCGGAGCGCCAGGGCGAGAGCCCGTTCATGCTGTCCTCGGAACCACAGATGGCCGGGAGCCTCGGGCCCACCGAACACAGCGTCGATGCTCGGCTTCGTTCCGGAGGAGCCGGTCTGGCGAAGATAGTGAAGCGCCTTGTCCCACACTTCGCCGCGGAAGGCATGGTGGGCGAGGCGGTCGACGTGCTCGGCCAGCCGGTCCGCGTAGACTCGCTCGATGACGCCGACGATCCGCGCGTGGATGGCGCGCCGGCGATCTTGAAGCAAGCTGCCGTAGGTTACCTCGTGGGTCAGCGCGTGCTTGAAGGTGTACTCGAGGTCGGGGAAGAGCTTGGCCTCGTAGACGAACTCGGCGGCTTGAAGCCGCGCCAGGCCGCGCCGGATATCGTCCTCCGGCCGTTCGGCCGCCTCGACGAGCAGGGCCCACGGCAGGTCCTTGCCGATCACCGACGCCGTCTGTAGAAGCTGCTTGTCCTCGGGCGGAAGGCGGTCGATACGAGCGGCCAGAATCGCCTGGACGGTCGCGGGGACCTGGATGCCGATAGGATCCTTGCCGAGGCGGTACGCGCCCCGCTCGCCGACGAGAACCTCCGTCTCCACGAGCGATCGCACGCTCTCCTCGAGGAACAACGGGTTCCCTTCCGTCCTCTCGATGAGCAGACGCCGTAACGGTTGGAGCCCGCGGTTGTCTCCGAGCAGGGTCTCCAGGAGCGCTTCGGCGGTCTCGGGGGGAAGCGTATCGATCCGGAGCTGCCGATAGTAGCTCTTGTTCCCCCAGGTGTGCTGATATTCGGGGCGGTAGTTCACGGCCAGGAGGACGGAGACGGTCGGGAGGCTTTCCACGATAGCGTCGAGCAGCGCCTGTGTCGCCTCGTCGATCCAATGGAGGTCCTCGAAGACAAGAAGCAGGGGCTGACTGCGGCTTTCCCGAAGCAGCACCCGGCGGACGGCATCGAGCGTGCGCTCACGCCGCTGGGCGGGGTCGAGCTTCAGGAAGTCGTGGTCCTCCGCTATCGCGTCGAGCAGCCAGAGTAAGGGGGGGATGCTGTCCTTGAGCGCTTCGTCGAGCGTCAGGACATTGCCGGTCACCTTCGCGCGAATCCCGCGCGTGTCGTCCCGGTCGGAGATCTTGAAGTAGCCCTTGAGAAGATCGATCAGCGGAAGGTACGGCGTTGCCTTCCCGTACGAGACCGAGCTGGACTCCAGCACGAGCCAGCCCTGGGTCCGATGAGAGTGCATGAATTCGTAGAAGAGTCGCGACTTGCCGACCCCCGGCTCCCCCACCACCGCCACGATCTGGCCACGGCCACCGGCGGCTTGCTCGAGGGCCTGGCGGAGCTGATCGACCTCCGCGTCTCGACCGACGAAGCGCGTGAGGCCGCGCGCCACGGAGGCCTGGAGACGTGTACGGGCCGCGCCGGCGGCGATCAGCTCATAGATGGGCACCGCCTCCGTCAAGCCTTTGATCGGCGTCGGCCCCAGCGATCTCACCTGCACGTATCCCTCCACGGCTCGCAGGGTCGTCTCGGTCATCAGGGTGACGCCGGGTCGGGCAAGCTGCTCCATGCGGGCGGCCAGGTGCGTGGTCTGCCCCACTGCTGTGTAGTCCATGTGGAGATCACTGCCGATCGAGCGAACCACGACCTCCCCGGAGTTCAGTCCAACGCGAATCTGGACGTCCGCCCCATGGCCACGGCGCAGGTCCTCCGCGTAGCGAGCGACGCTGTCCTGCATCCTCAGCGCGGCGTAGCACGCCCGCACCGCATGATCCTCGTGCGCGAGCGGCGCGCCGAAGAGGGCCATGATCCCGTCGCCCATGACCTGATTGACGGTGCCCTCGTAGCGGTGCACGGCCTCCATCATCCGCTCCAGCACCGGATCGAGGAACTCGCGGGCTTCCTCGGGATCCCGGTCGGCGAGCAGCTCCATCGAGCCCTTGAGGTCGGCGAACATGACGGTCACGGTCTTCCGCTCGCCCTCCAGCACGGCCTGAGAGCTGAGGATCTTCTCGGCGAGGTGCTTCGGGGTGTAGGAGGCGGGTGGGCCGAACCTGGTTTGTTGAGCGGACCCGGAGTCGGTCCGCGCTGATCCGCAGCCCCCGCAGAACTTTTCGCCCCCTTCATTCACGAAGCCGCAGGAGGGACACGGAAGGGCAAGCGAGAGCCCGCATTCGCCGCAAAAGCGGCGACCGTCGCGGTTCTCAGCCTGACAACGTGGACATTGCATGCTGGATTCTCTCACCCATAGACGGCGGAACGGTCGGTCAGATGCGGAAAGCCTAGTCTGATACGCGGGAGCGGTCAAGAACATGACGAGGGGGAACCAGCCTCACGCTCTCGGCCGCGAATAGGAATTCTTGCGTGAGGCGCCTCCTAGCTCTTCACCGCCCCCGCGGTGAGGCCGGCGACGTAGTGATCCACGAAGAAGGAGTAGATGATGGCCACGGGCACCGAGCCCAGGAGAGCGGCGGCCATGAGCTGGCCCCAGTAGAAGACGTCGCCGCGGATCAGCTCGGTGATGGCGCCCACGGGCACGGTGCGGATGTCGCTCTTGGCCAGGAAGATGAGAGCGTAGAGGAACTCGTTCTGGGCCAGCGTGAAGGCAAAAATTCCGGCGGACAACAGTCCTGGCGTGCAGAGGGGCAGCACCACACGCGTCATGGCCTGGAAGCGGCTGGCCCCGTCGATGCGCGCCGCCTCCTCGAGCTCGCGGGGCACGCTCTTGAAGTAGCCCATGAGCAGCCACGAGCAAAACGGGATGAGGAGCGTCGGATACGTGAGCATGACGGCGGTGAGGGTGTTCCCGAGATCGAGCCGGTTGATGATGTCGGCCATGGGAATGAAGAGGAGCGGCTGGGGCACGAGATAGGTGGCCGCCACGCCGATGGCCACCACGGCGGCCCCGGGAAAGCGCATGCGGGCCAGCGGGTAGCCGATCATCGCCCCCAGCACGAGCGAGACCGCCGTGGTCACCACCGCCACCAGCATGGTGTTGTACGTCCACGTCAGGAAATTGGTCTGGGTGAGCAGGTCGACGTAGTGCTTGAGCGTCGGCTGATGCACGATCAGCGGCATGATGCGCGCGTTGTAGAGCTCACGGTTGGGCTTGATAGAGGTGATGAGCATCCAGTAGAAGGGAAAGAGCATGGCCACGAAGAAGAACGCGAGGGGCAGGTACAGCCGCAGCAGCCGCGCGCCGAATCCCCGCCCGCCCACCATCACTCGCGCCTCAGGTACAGCGCGAGAACGACGATCACGAGGGCGAGGGCGGGCAGCAACGTGAGGGCCGCTGCCGCGCCCATGCCGAGCTGGCCCCCCGACATGCCGAGATCGAACGCGTACGTGACGAAGACCTGCGTCGCATTCGCGGGACCGCCGTGGGTCAGCAAGTAAACGATCTGGAAGTCCGCGAAGGTGAAGATGACCGAGAACATCGTCACGATGATCAGGATGGGCTTGATGATGGGCAGTGTCACGTGCCAGAAGCGCTGCGTGGCGCTGGCGCCGTCGATAGCCGCCGCCTCGTAGAGGTCGGGCGAAATCGTCTGGAGCCCGGCCAGGAGCGTGATGCCGTAGAACGGGATGCCGCGCCACGTGTTGACCACGATGATCGACACCATGGCCAGGGTGGCGTTGCCCAGCCACGAGAAGCCGGTGCTCACGAGCCCCGTTTTTACGAGCGTCCAGTTGATCACGCTGAAGGTCGGGTCGAAGATCCACATCCAGGCGATGGTGCTGAGGACCGTCGGCACGATGAAGGGCAGGAGCAGGACCGCGCGCACCAGGTTGCGCGCGCGGAAGCTCTGGTTGATCACGAGGGCCATGGCCAGGCCGCCGAGCAGCTTGAGGACGGTCGTCGCCAGCGTGTAGACGAAGGTGTTTCTCGTGACCTGCCAGAACACGTCCTCGCCCAACAGCGTGGCGAAGTTCGCCAGCCCCACGAACACCCCCGCGCGGGCGACGGGCCGATCTTGAAGGCTCAGATAGATGCCGTAGAAGAAGGGATAGGCGATGAAGGCGAGGAGGAACAGCACGCCGGGCGCGAGCATGATCCAGCTGAAGGCGCCCTCCCGCTCGAGCAAGCCGCGCAGCGAGAAGGGCCGGCCTGCGACCGGCGCCGGCCGCGCGAGAGGCGCCGGGCGGACCGACATCTTTACATCACTTCACTTTGTGGATCTGCTTCAGCTGGGTGGCCGCGGTGGCGATGACGTCCTTTGTCGAATCGCCTCGACACGCCTTGGCGAACATGTCGACGATGACGTACTTCGCCACGCTCTCCGAGGCGGCGAGGCCGGGGGGCCCGGGCCAGGCATGGAGCCGCGACGTCTTGAGCGACTCCTTGTACGGCAGATTGCGCGGCTCCGGCTCCCACATCGGGTGGTTGTCGTAGGCGCGAAGGAACGGCGCGTAGTAGGCGTCACCGGCGGTGAGCCAGGCCGAGAGCTGCTTGTCGTCGTAGAGCCAGCGCAGGAAGGCCTTGGCCGCGGCCACGTCCGGAGCGTGGGCGGCGATCGCGTGGCCCTGCACGTTCAGCAGGTGGAAACGGCCCTTGGGGCCCTGCGGGTTGAGCGCGTGATCCGTCACCTTGCCGATCTCGGGGAAATCGCGCTTGGCCACAACGAGGATCGAGGAGGCGTTGTTCGTGCAGGAGATCTGCTCGCCGAGGAAGGCCTTGTTGTTGTTGACGTCGGTCCAGCCCAGGACGTCCTCGAACATCGTCTCCTTGTAGAACCGGCGGCAGAAATCGACGGCTTTCGCCGTCTCGTCGGAGTCGATGGTGACGGTCTTGCCGCTCCTGTCCGTTTCTTGCCCGCCGTAGGACCAGAGGAGCGGATAGAGCCAGCCGTGATTGTCACCGAAGCCGTGGCCGAGCTCGAAGCCGAAGGGGTGGCCCTTCTTCTTGAGCAGGCGCCCGGCCGCGAGGAGGTCCTCCCAGGTGTCGGGAAACTTGGTGACGCCCACCTCCTTGAACCAGTCGGTCCGGTAGTTCTCGAGCTGGCCGATGTTCCCCCAGGGCAGCGACTTCCACTTCTTGTTGACCACCACCGCGTCGTGGACGTTATCGTGCCAGCCCCCCAGCTTCTTGCCGATCTCGCCGGCGACATCGCTGACGTCGACGAGGCCCTGGTCGAAGAGATGAGGCCAGTTGATGCCGGTGTGCACGATCTCGGGCCCCGACTTCGTCTCGACGATCGTGGTAAGCCGCGTCAGCATGCTGCCCACGCTCACCGGCTCGTAGTTGATCTTGATGCCGGTCATCTTCTCGTAGTCCGGCGCCAGCTTCTTCACGAAGAACTCGTCGAAGGCCTTGATGAACGAGCTCTCGTGGACGACCGACATGGACTTCGGGGCGGCGGCGGCGAGTCCAGGGGCGAAGGCCGCGGCCGCCCCGCCGGCGAGGGTCACGGTGAGAAATTCCCGACGAGTCGTCATTGGGAAAGCCTCCACGTCTCGAGAGTTCGGAGCCCGACGATGGGCGGACGATCGATGGCGGGGATAGTAGGCGAGGCGCCTCGAAGCTGTCAAGGCACTGGGCCAATTTGCTTCGCCAACTCTACTCAGCTCTCGCCTCGCGGCGGAGCCGCTCAGCTCGAAATGCCACGTTCTCAGTCGCCAGCGACGCTCAACGTACGAACAAGTACGCCTCGCGCCGCTGGCTCCTTCGGGCCTCGTCTGGCCCGCAACTTGGCCCAGTGCCGGGGTCGGAGGGCTACAGGGTCAGAGGGAGATCAGACCGTGGCGTACGCCGAGCGTCACCGCTTCCGTGCGAGTGGCCGCCCCCAGCTTGCCTAGGATCGAGGCGACGTGAAACTTGACCGTGTAGCCGGAGATCCCGAGACGAACGGCGATTCTCCGGTTGCTCATGCCCTCCGCCATCATCTCGAGAATCTCCAGCTCCCGCGGGGTGAGCCCTGTCCCCTCGCTCACTCTCCGCGATCCTGCCATCGGGGCGGGGCGGGCGATCACGGCGGCAGGGTGGAGCACGACGAGACCGGCCATCGTCGCCGCGACGGCAGCGGTGAGCTCCTCCGCCGTCGCGTCGTCACGAAGCACGCCGCGAACGCCGGCGCGGCGAGCCTGGGCCGTCCACGCACCGAGCGGCTCCGCGGCGAGAAGGATCACGGGGGGGACCCGCGGGCGGCTGCCCAGAGTGTGGAGCGCGGCGGCCGCGGCCTGGGGCGGCAAGGCCATGACGACGCTCGCGGGCTCGAGGTCATCGACGACATGCGCCAGCTCCGCGGGCGAGACCACCACCACGCGCCATCCCGGATGGCCGCGGAGCATGGCTTCGATGGCCGCGGCGAGCCGGTCGCTGCCCGCGATCACGAGCACGGGCGTCGACGCGGTGTCGATGCCAGGCCGCGAGCGCTCCCGGCTGCCCTGCCCCGGAGCCGATTCCCGGAACTCGGTCACGGGGACTCCACGCCGGCGGCGCGGACGAAGCGTTCCACGTGGGCCATGGGAATGGCGAGGGCCAGGGCCCCCGCCACCATCGCGTTCAGCCCCATCACGCGGCCTGACGCGTCGGCGAGAGGTCCTCCGGAATTCCCGGGCGCCAGTCGCACGTCGGCCTGGATCCAGGCGCGACCGCCGGGCGTGATCGGGCCGATCGCGTGAATGATGCCCGCGGTCAGCGCGCCTCGAACGCCGAGCGGGTGGCCCATGGCCACCACCAGCGCCCCGACCCGGGCCGCATCCGGATCGGCGATGGAAGCCGCCGGCATTCCCGTTCCAGCAACCCGGAGCAGGGCGAGATCGGAGCTCCCATCACGCGCGAGGAGGCGTCCTTCCAGGCGGCGACCGTCGACCAGGCGCACGGCCATGACCGATCGACGCGCGACGTGCGCGTTGGTGACCACACATCCCCGCGGCCAGAGCACCCCGGCGCCCAGAGACTTGCCCCCGTCCATGACCTCGACGGTCACGCGACGGAGACGATCCGCGAGGTCGGCCAGCTCGATCATCGCGCGTCAGGGGCGACGTGGGCGCTCGCCGACGGTGATCCGAATGTCCCGCGGCTCGCCGCCCCGAAGCACGGACACGGTCATGTCTTCGCCCACGTGATCGGGTCGTAGGACGCTCGCCAGATCGCCGGGGTCGGTGATGCTCGTCCCGCCGAGCGAGACGATGATGTCACCCATGAGCAGACCGGCGCTGGCCGCCGGGCTACTCGTTTGCACGGCCACCACGATGACCGCGGTCTGCTGCTCGAGGTTGAAGCGCTGGCGGAGCGCCTCGGGCAGGCTCACGGGCTGCGTGCCCACCCCCAGGTAGGGTCGGGCGAGGCGTCCGCGCCGCACGAGCTCGTCGACCACGCGGGTCACGGCGGCGGAAGGGATGGCGAGCTGCAAGTGCCGGGACGTGCCCGAGCTGTTCACGCCTATCACCTGCCCCTGCGCGTTGACGAGAGGTCCGCCGGAAAACCCGGGATAGAGCGTCAAGTCGAGACTGAAGAACCCGCCGCCGGCGCTCCGCGGCCCTCGTCCCTCTCCGATCGCGCTCACCACTCCCCAGCTTGCACAGGGGCCCCGGCCCACGGCAAGCACGAGGTGGCCGACGCGGACGGCATTGGACTCGCCGAGATCCGCCACCGCGACATCGGGAGCGTCCACCTTCAGCACGGCGATGTCGATGGCCGGATCGCGGCCGGCAACCGTCGCCGCGATCGCTCGGCCGTCAGGGCGAGTGACCGTGATGTCTTCGTCCACTCGCACGGTGTGGTTCGCGGTGACGATCAGGCCAGACCGCCAGTGCACGCCCGTCGACCCCAGGCGCGTTCTCGCGTTGACGCCGAACACGACTTGACCCGCCCGCTCCACGGCAGCGGCAAGGTCGTTCGAGAGAGTGAGCAACCCGTCCATTGAGCCCTCCTCTGGGTGTGAGAACCGTCAGGATCAGCATGCGGGCTCGAGACGGGAAAGGGAATCGCCCGAATGGGCGGGGCGCGGCGCGGTCGCTACGGGGCGATCGGGCGGAACCGATACCAGCGGGTGCCGCTGATGTGGGCGGGAATGACGTATCCGAGCAGCGCGAGCGACCTCTCGTCGATGCGCACGACGAGCCAGCCGTCGGCGTCCTTCGTCAGGTCGACGGTCACCCAGCCCCAGGCCGCGCCGACGTCGCCGGCCCCGCCGTCGGAATACCACACGCGCAGCGTCCCCTGGTCGCACCCGAACTCGCCCCTCTCCGCCACGAAGCGGAGCCGGCCGACGGGGTCGCGTACCTCGAGGAGACCACCGGCCGGCATCGAGAGACCGACCCACTTGGCTGGTCGCTCCCGAGCGCGCAGGCCCTCGAAATCGAGGATGCCGACGAGGGATTCCTTGCGAAGCCCGCTGCCTTCGCCCTCGTTTTCATAGGTGCCGAGCAAGGAGGCGCAGTCGCGCGCCTGGAAGGCCTGGGGCCAGGCGGGGGGATACTGGTGGACCTCTCGGGCACAGCCCACGAGGAGAAGGAGGGCGCCACACGCGCGCACGAAGGCGAGCCGGTCCCTGCCAACACGCGTGCCCCTCATCGACGCCATGGGAGCGATATTTTAGCCCAACCGGCCCGGAACAGCGTTTGACACGATCAAACCGGCATGACACATTCTCGGAACCGAGACGCTCTGGCAGCGCGCCCTAGAAGGGAGAGAGTCCAGATGGCCATCTCCGCCAGTCCGACCACCCACCCGGAAGTGACCGATTCCTATGCTCGACTGGAGGAGAAGGTCCTCGAGCGCGACCAGCGGGGGGCGAGCCAGATCTTCTATGACCTGGTCCGGGCCGGCCGGCCCCTGCCCGAGCTGGTGCGTGAGATCGTTCGCATCCACGCCCCGTACACGCACGTGCCGTACCATCAGCGCCTCGACGACGGCGTGGTTCGTTTCGTGAACAATGACCACTGCTTTCTCAGCTCGCGGGCGAGCACGGACCTGATGAAGCTCCTCAGGCCCGAGCTGGCCTATCTCCCGCTGGCCCAGACCATCTGGTATGTCCCTACCGGGCTCGATCCCTGGAACCAGCTCCTTGGCAAGATGCCGGGGCACTACGGGAGGCTCTACGAGCTGAAGTTCGAGGGCAAGCCGCCTCTCCCTCACGTCCACTGGAGCGACCAGCAGCCGCTCGCCATCGAGGGCACCTTCCAGGAGAAGCTGAACGCCTGGCTGACCCTCGTCCAGCGCGGCGAGGTCATCAACGCCTATCGCGTCTTCCTCGGCCTTTGGCACGAGGTCATGGGCGACGAGGCTCGACGCACGCAGCTTCTTGCCCACCTCGTCTTCGCGGGGCTCATCGACGTGCAGGACCGGGTGCTCCACAACCGCTCCTACACGACCGGCCACAAGTCGTACCGGGCCCGCGCCACCGTCCAGCTCGCGCGCATGGTGGGTTGGGAGCACGCGGGAAGCGTGCTCTACGCCGGCGTCCCGGACATGGCGGTGGGCCCGCGCTGGCACTCGACGTACGAGATGGCCTGTCTCGTCGTGCAGAACGTCCTGGGGGGCAAGGATCAGGACTTCCTCGGCAATGACGGGGCGCTGACTCCCGTGGAATCTCTGGCTCTCCTCGAAGCGCTCCTGAGCGGCGAGGAGCCCGGCTACATCGATCTGATCGTCGCGCTCTTGAGATCGGGCAAGGGATTGCGCCAGATCATCGACACCATCCAGCTCGGCTCCGCCCAGCTCATCCTCGAGACGGGGGATCCCAACAGCTACTCCATGCCCCAGCACAGCTACGAGTACTGCAACAACGTGCGGTGGTTCTTCGACAGCTTCGAGCACCCCCACCGGCTGAAGCTCCTCTTCGTGGCCGCGGCCTTCGTGAACCGCGCCGCGCATCACCAGATGCACACGCCCGACAACGGGCCCATCAAGATCGAATCCCCTCGCGGCGCGGAGACCATGTCTTCCCACGAGCTCCTCCAGCGGCTCGACGACGCCCTCATGGGTTTGCGCGCCTTCGAGGCGGTCAACTGGACGGCCGCCTATCTCCAGGCCGGCCACGATCGGGCCGCCCTCGTCGAGACGCTGGCCACGGGCGCGGCCAAGACCGGCAACGATCCGCACAATCAGGAGCTGGGCATCTGCCTGCTCGAGGATTACGCCCACAGCACCGCAAGAGATCGCGATCGGCTGCTTCTCGCTTCCGCCAAGCACACGGCCGGCCACCGGAAGTACGGCGATCACTTGGAAGCGTATCGACGGTTCAGCGAGGCCTTCGCCCTCGGGGCCTAGGGCGCGATCTGCGCGCAGTAAGGACATGGTTTGCCTTGACTCCTCTCCTGAAGTTTTTTAGTCTGCCATTCCGAGTGAGCGCGATGCGCAGTGGCCAGACTCAGTTGATCGTCGGCTAAGGACAGAGCGCCCCTCCGGAGGTCCCCCATGGACGGACGACGACCTCGGCTGCTCAGACTCGCCTTCCTGACCTTCACACTCTTCGTGTTCACAGCCCTCGCCGGAATCGTGCCGGCCCGCGCCGACGAGATCACCGACTGGAACATGGTCGCCATCGAGGCCCTCGCCATGGGCGGCCAGAATCCGGTGGTCGTGACGCGCGGGGCGGCCATCGCTCACCTGGCTGTCCACGATGCTCTCAACGCCATCGACCGCCGCTACGAGCCGTACCTCTACGACGCCAGGTCAGAGCCCGGCGCGGCGCCCGCGGCCGCGGTGGCCGCGGCCATGCGGGTCGCGCTCATCGGGGCGCTGGCGGGCTTCGGCACGCTCGAGCAGCAGGCCAAGGCGAAGGAGCGCGTGGAGGCCGCCTATGCCGCCGCGCTCGCGAAGATCCCGGAAGGCCGCGCGAGGCAGGACGGGATCGCCGCCGGACAAGCGGCAGCCGCCGCCATGCTCACTCTTCGGAAAGCCGACGGCGCCACCGCACAGGTGGCGTATACGCCAGGCACCCAGCCGGGGCAGTGGCGCCCTCACCCGAACCCCGTGCCCGCCAATCCGCCCATCCCCGACGCGAATCTGGCCGCGGGAAACCAGCCTGCCATGCTCCCGCAGTGGGGACACATGATGCCGTTCACCATGCGCGCGCCCTGGCAATTCCGGCTGCGGCCGCCTCCCTCTCTCACGAGCGAGATCTACGCGAGGGACTACAACGAGGTGAAGCGGCTCGGAGGGAAGCAGAGCGCCGCCCGCACCGCCGCCCAGACCGAGATCGCGCGCTTCTGGTACGAGGGCTCGGTGCAGGGCTGGAACCGGATCGCCCGCCTCGTCGCCGGCCAGCGCTCCTTCGACCGCTGGGAGCATGCCCGCCTCTTCGCTCTGCTGAACGCGGCGATGGCCGACGGGTACATCGCGGGCGCCGACACCCGCTACCTCTACAACTTCTGGCGGCCGGTGACGGCGATCCGGGCGGGCGACGCCGACGGCAACGACGCCACCGCGGGGGATCCCACCTGGGAGACCTTCATGAACACGCCCTCGCTCCCCGACTATCCCTCCACGCACAGCGTGCTCGGCGGGGCGGCCGCGGTGGTGATGTCACGCTTCTTCGGCACCGATCAGCTGAGCTTCACCATGACGAGCGGGCCGCCCTTCGCGGGGATCACCCGCTCGTTCAAGAGCCTGAGCGAGGCCCAGGAGGAGAACGGGGACTCGCGCGTGTACTCCGGGATCCACTTCCGCAACTCCACGGTGGCGGGCATCCTCCAGGGTCAGCAGATCGGTCGCCAGGCCTTCGCCCAGTACCTGCAGCCGTACCGACCGTAGGAGCCGGTCATGAGCAAGATCACGTCGATCGCGTGGGGACGCATCCGACGCCACGGGAAGATCCGCATGCGTCACGCTCTTTGGCTAGGCGCCGGTGCGGTCGTGTCCGCAATGGCGGTCGGAGCCGCCGCTCAGGATTCTCAGCGGGGCGCCGTCGAGCACTTCATCGGCACGATGATCCGGCAAACCGCCACCGTGTGCCCTCTCACGAGTCCCGGCGACCAGGCGGCTCTGGATCTCTGCCGCTCGGCGCTCTACGGAGACTCGGCCTTCCGCAGGGGACTGGCTCCTGTCGTGCTCTGGGGAAGACCGAGCCCGGACGGCCGGCGCCTGAGGGATACCAACCTGACGCAGTTCGCGCCCGACGTCCTGTCGGGCCTGTACATGCCGCTGTTCATGTTCACCGGAGACTACGAGATTGGCTTCGATCCGACGGAGCGACTCTACCGCGCCCGGGTGCCCGCCCTGTTCCGCAACGCGCTCGATCCCGGCCAGTATCCGTACCCGTTCTGGCACGACGCCAAGAAGTGGGCTGACTATCAGGCGGCCAACGAGGTGACGTTCTGGATTGACCCCACCAAGGTCAAGGTCGTGATCATGCAGTTCTCCGCCCGGGGCAAGCCCGATCCGAGGCTGACCAGCGCGCCCTACACTCAGCCGGCCTTCGACGGCAAGTGGATGTGGACGGACGCCAAGGGCCAGAGCCAGCCCCAACCGGCGCTTTTCGTAGGCCTCATGCGCAGAACCAATCCGTACCTCGGCCAGCTCGATAGCACGTTCAGAGAGCTCGCCGGCGAGCTACGCAAGGGCAGCTGCCACGAATGTCACTCACCCGACAACTATACGGGGATGAAGCGGCTCGTCCTGATGCAGACGCCCACGCATGCGGCGGGCGAGATCAAGCGCATGATGCGCGCGGTGCGCGAGGACAAGATGCCGCTCGACGATGCGGGGCTCTACAAGGAGATGGATCCCGCCATCAAGGCGGCTCTGCTCAAGTACGGAGGGGCGTTCGAGTTGGTGGTCGACGCCGCGCGCGACTGGGAAGCCAAGAATCCCTGACTGATGTGAACGACTCGTGGCAAAAGGAGGATCGCCTGTGAAACGTGGCGCTCGAATCTTCGGTCTCGCCGTCGTGATCGCCGTAGTGGTTGTCGGTCTCTTGAGTCCCGCCCTCGCTCAGCCCGTCGCCAACGAGGTCATCCAGTGGAACGAAACAACCATGAAGTTCATCGAGGCGAACGGCCAGATCGCCGTCGTGTCTACGCGCACGCTCGCGATGGTGCACGGGGCGGTCCACGACGCGCTGAATGCGATCAACCGTAAGTACGACGCCTACTACTTCGAGGGGCCCGCGGACGCGGCCGCGTCGCCCGACGCCGCGATCGCCGCCGCCGCCCATACGGTGCTTGTCGGTGTCGTCAACAGCTTCGGCACGCCCGCTCAGAAGGGCGCCGCGCTCGCCCTGGTCGAGCAGGCCTATGCCACTTCGATCGCCCGCGTCACCGCCGGCCCCGCCAGGAACCAGGGCGTGGCTGTCGGCCGCGCTGCCGGAGCCGCGATGCTGGCGCTTCGCAAGGATGACGGTGTCAGCCGTGACGCGCCCTACACGCCGGGTATGGGCGCCGGCAAATGGCGGCCCCATCCGAACACCGTCCCGCCCAATCCACCCATCGCCAATCCGGACGCGGCGCGCGGGTACTTCCCCTCGATCCTTCCGGGCTGGGGAAACGTCACGCCGTTCACCTTGCTCTCGGCATCGCAGTTCTGGCTTCCCGGGCCGCCGGCCTTGACCAGTGCCACCTACGCGCGGGACTACAACGAGGTGAAGAACGTCGGCGGCAAGGTAAGCACGGTCCGCACGGACGAGCAAACGCAGATCGCGCGCTTCTGGTTCGAGGGGCCGGGCGCGTGGAACACGATCGCGCGCACGGTGGCGACCTCTCGCAAGCTCGACGCCAGGGACAGCGCTCGGGTTCTCGCCCTCATGAACATGGCGATGGCGGACGCCTACATCGCGGGCTTCAAGATCCGCTACGTGTATGATTCGTGGCGCCCGATCACCGCCATCCGCGACGGCGACAACGACGGCAACGATGCGACCGTGGGTGACCCGACCTGGGAAAGCCATCAGAACACACCCGCCGTTTCGGACTATCCGTCGACGCAAAGCATCTTCAGCGGCGCCGCTGCCGTCGTCCTCGCCAGCGTCCTGGGAGATCAGGCCAACGTCACGTTCACGAGCGGGAAGCCGTTCGAGGGACTCACTCGATCGTTCACGAGCTTCTCCCAGGCGGCGCGGGAGAGCGCCGATTCCCGCGTCTACGCGGGCATCCACTTCCGGAGCGCCTGCGAGGACGGACTCGTCCTCGGACGCAAGGTGGGACAGCGGGCGGTCGCGCTCTACCTGCAGCCCGTGAAGAAGTAAGACGCAGCGGGCCGGGTGACTCCATCCCGCGGAGTCACCCGGCCTGGTTCTTCTCGAGGCGATCACAAAGCTGATTCGGAGGACGTCATGACGCCGGCATCGTGGGCGGCGTGGGCGCCGGTATCCTGGAGTCCGTATTCGGCACGAGCCCCGTCACCTTCACGGTCAGTGACGTCGCGGATCCACGCCTGACACGGCAGTTCACCAGCATCGGGCAACCGGCTCAGGAACAGCGTGAGGTGCGCATCTGGGGCGGTATCCACTTCCGCAATTCGCTGGTCGTCGGAGACGAGATGGGCCGAAAGATCGCTACGTACCTCGTCGCCAACTCCATGAAGCCGGCGCGGTGAGCGAGTGGGAGGCCGCGAGCCCTAGAGGGAGGCGGGAAGCTCGGGGTGGGACTGAAGGCCCGTGGGGGCGGCCTTCATGAAGAAGAAGACGCAGCCGTTCTTGTCGGTTCGCCACACGATGGCCTCGAGGTCGAGCGGAGGATCCTGGGGCGGCTTGATGTGGAGCGTGGCGACCGTGCCCTCCACCAGGTGCTCATCGAGCCGGATCTTGGCGCCGAAGGCGGCAAGATCCAGCGTCTCGCCGTGAAGGAGACGGTCGTCCACTTCCACGATCACGGGCCAGCAGACCCGGTTTCGTGGGCGTCGCCTCTGCTCCTGCCGCTTGGGTTCGGTAGCCATCCGAGCCTGTGTTGTGCAAACGACATACCGGTTTCGGTGGGGGCGGGAAATCAGGTAGTTAGGACTGCCGCCGGCCGACGGGTGCTCTGAGCTTGTGACCCTCATCGTCTGCCGCTCACCCGATTTTTGAGAGCCAGATCCCAAGGCATTCGGCAGCGCGCCACCCCACGAGCCGGCGCCGGGCGTCCGCGGCTGGCCTCCGCGAGGTCGGCCTCAGGGCCTGGCACATTTGGCGATCGACGCATCGCCATCTCGCTGACGGAGATCGCCTCTCATTTCGATTGCGTTACCGACGAGCAAGAGGGAACTCTTACCTCCCCTCCCCGAGTTTTCTACGCGACACACATCGGGCGCGACGCGCATGTCGCGAATTCTCTTGAGGGCCGAAGATGGCTCGGCGCTTGCTGTCCTTGCTGGCCGCCAAAGCCTCGAGGGAAGTCCGGTAAAACGGCCAAGAGGCGTGACGGAGATCTTGACAGAAGCGGTGTCGACGAAGGCGCGAAGGCTACGGTGAGGCGGGCGGCGGGTGCTGCCGAAGGAGGAGAAGATGAAAGCGACGATCGTGTTGCTGGCTCTGGTGACGGCTCTGACGTTGTCGGCGCCACCTAGCTATGCAGTCCCAATTCTTTTCAGCGCCAACCTCAGCGGGGCCAACGAGCGTCCCACCCCCGTGAACTCGCCGGGCACGGGCCAAGCCTTCGTCACCCTCGATGCGGCGGCCAACACACTGTCCCTCAACGTGATCTTCAGTGGACTGACGTCGCCGACTTCGGCGGCGCACATCCACTGCTGCGCGCCCCTCGGCACCAATGCCGGGGTGGCCACGACGGTTCCCGCCTTCCCCGGATTCCCCCTGAGCGTGACTTCCGGAGCCTACTCAGGGATCTTGGATCTGACGTCGTCCGGCAGCTACAACCCGGCCTTCATCACCAACAACGGTGGCTCGGTGGCGGCGGCCGAGGCAGTGTTCATCGCGGGGTTACTGGGAGGCAACACGTATCTGAACATCCACACGACGGCCAACCCGGGCGGCGAGATTCGAGGGCAGCTCCTGCGTGTTCCTGCACCCGCCTCGCTGCTGCTGCTGGCTGTGGGCCTTGCCGGTCTCGGCGCGAGCGTTGCCTGGGGACCACGCAGCATCCACCATCGCGGGCTCCCCGGTTAGTCGCACGCGGTCGCCTGGCCTCCTTACCCGAGACCGGGTATCAGCTCGCGCCCGGCCTTGATGTCGATCGTCGACCCCGCGAAGTCGTCGCCCACGGGCTCCACGCGGCCCCCCAGATGCTTGGCGAGAAAGGCCTCGACCACGGCGGTAAACGATCGCCGATTCTCCACCCGGCCGAACCCATGCCCTTCGTCCGAATAGAAGACATAGGTGACGGGGACGCCGCGCTCTCTCATGGCGGCCACGATCTGATCCGATTCCGAGAGCTTCACGCGCACATCGTTGGCACCCTGCCCGATCAGCAGCGGGCGCACGATCCGATCCGCGCGGTTCAGCGGGGAGCGCTCCTGCAGGAACCGCCGCCCGGCCTCCGTCGTGTAGTCGCCCATTCGCGCCTTCCAGAGCGCCTGCCAGGGCTTCCAGTAGGGCGGAATGGCATTGACGAACGTCACCAGATTCGAGATCCCGAACAGGTCGATGGCGCAGGCGAACTTTTCCGGCGTGAACGTCGCGCCGACCAGCGCCGAATAGCCGCCGTAGCTGGCCCCGTAGATCGCCACGCGCTTCGGGTCGGCGATGCCACGCACGATGGCCCAATCGACCGCGTCGATGAGGTCATCGTGCATCCTGCCGCCCCATTCCAGATTGGCCGCGTTGAGGAAGCTCTTGCCGAAGCCGGTCGATCCCCGGAAATTCACGCTGAGGATCGCATAGCCGCGATTGGCGAGCCACTGATGCGTGGAGGACAGGGCCCAAACATCGCGCGCCCACGGGCCGCCGTGCACCAGGAGGACCATTGGCAAGGGCGGGCCCGTTCCGGCGCCACGGGGGCGCGAGAGATAGCAGACCAGCTCGAGCCCATCGCGCGCACGTACGGTCACCGGTTGCATGGGTACGAGAGGCGCCTTCTCCAGCGCGCGGCGCGCCGAGAAGAGGAATCGAGCCTTCCCGGCCCCTCGATCGTAGGCGAAGTACCGTCCGGGCGCGACATCCTGCTCGTAGTAGAGGAGCCAGCTCCGATTGTCGGCCGACACGCTCGTGATGGTGAGGTCTCCCGGCGAGACCTTGGCGAGATACGCGCGATCTTTCCCATGGGCCGGATCGAGCATCTGCCAGCGCTTGCGGGCAAAGACGGCGGCGGCGGCGAACGGCCGATAGCTTCGCGGCTCGAGCATCACCTCCACGAGATCTGCCTTCGGATCCTCGGCCAGGATCCGTTTGGCGCCCGTCTTCAGATCCTCGCCGACGAGAACCGCCTTGTCTCTGCCGCGCGAGTCGAGCCAGTAGAGCTCGGTGCCGTCGTCGCTGAATTCGATGGCGCGCGTGGTCATGGCATCCGCCATGTCGATCCGCGTGAAGAGCTCCCAGTCCCCGCCGGCGCCGCGCTGCAGATACTCGGTGTCGCCGGCATCGGTTTGGCGGACGCCGAAGCGGACGCGGAACTGGGGATCGGTGAAGACCCATCCGAACCGATCATTGGCCAGGAGCAGCGTGCTGGTACCGGTCGCGACATTGACGCGGAAGATGTCCGAGAAACGCTGGTCCCGCTGATTGTGGGCGATCAGGAGCTCATCGGGGAAGTGGTGTGACGTCTGCTGGATGTACGACTTGACGCCCGGACCTGGCGTGAGGGCGAGGATGTCGCCCGTGCCTACATCGACGCGATGGGCCTGCCAGTTCTCGTCTCCCCCCTGATCGCGAAAGAACGCCACATGGCGATTGTTGTCGAGCCACACGATCCAGGGGCCCAGGTCGCGGTCGGTCACCCTGGTGAGCGGACGCGCCTTCGCGAGATTGTCGATCTCGCCGACCCATAAGTTCAGTACCCCGTCTATCGGCGCCATGAAGGCAATCCGGCGCCCATCCGGACTGATACGGACCGTCGACCGATCGGGACCGGCGAAGAGGAGCTTGCGCGGAATCAACGGCGTGCCGTCGGCGGCCTGCGCTCTGCGAATCGCGCCGTGGCCCAGGAGCATTCCGGTGCCCGTCGCAGCAGTGAGCAAGAGCTCGCGACGGGTGAGATCCTGGCGATTCATCGATCCGGCCTCCCATGGGCTCGTGTGGCGGTTACCGGCTCCCCATTCTCGCGCATCCCCTCCGGCGGGGCTTGGCGAATGTGACTATACTGGCGCCATGTTCCATCCTGTCGTCGACGCCTGGTTCAGGCGTCGCTTCACCGACCCCACGCCGGTCCAGGCCATGGGGTGGCCCGCCATCGCCGAGGGCCGAGACGTGCTGCTGGCCGCGCCCACCGGCTCGGGCAAGACCCTGGCCGCGTTCCTCTACTGCCTCGACGCGCTGGTTCGCAAGTCGATGGAAGGCACGCTCGAAGATCGCACCGAGATCGTGTACGTCTCTCCGCTCAAGGCCCTCTCGAACGACATCCGCCGCAATCTCGAGGAGCCGCTGGGAGAGCTGGCCGCGGTGGCGGCGGACATGGGGGTGCGCCCGCCCGCCATCCGCACCGCGGTGAGGACGGGGGACACCACCGCCACGGAGCGCCGCCAGGGCGCCAAGCGGCCGCCGCACGTGCTCGTGACCACCCCCGAGTCCTTCTACATCCTGCTCACCTCCGAGTCCGGCCGCCGGGGCCTGGCTGCCACCCGCACGGTGATCGTGGACGAGATCCACGCGGTGGCGGGTGACAAGCGCGGCGCGCATCTGGCTCTTTCCCTCGAGCGGCTCGAGCACCTCGTCACCTCGAGCGGCCTGCCCCGCCCCCAGCGTATCGGGCTCTCGGCCACCGTGCGTCCGATCGAGACGGCGGCGCGCCTCCTCGTGGGCACGGAGCGTCCCCTCCCCGCCCTCGTGGACGTGGGCCAGCGGCGCCACCTCGACCTCGCCGTGGAAGTGCTGCGCGACGAGCTGGGGGCGGTGTGCACCCACGAGCAGTGGGGCGAGATCTACGACCGCGTGGCCGAGCTGGCCCGCGCGCACCGGTCCACGCTCGTCTTCGTGAACACGCGGCGGCTCGTCGAGCGCGTGACCCTGCACCTCGCCGAGCGCCTGGGACAGGACAGCGTGGCCGCCCATCACAGCAGCCTGAGCCGGCAGCGTCGCTTCGCGGCCGAGCAGCGGCTCAAGTCCGGTGAGCTCTCCGTGGTGGTAGCGACCGCCTCGCTCGAGCTGGGCATCGACGTGGGCGCGGTGGATCTCACCTGCCTGCTCGGCTCGCCTCGCTCCATCGCCACCGGGCTCCAGCGCATCGGGCGCTCGGGCCATGCCCTGGGCGCCACGCCCAAGGGCCGCATCTTCCCGCTCACCCGCGACCAGCTCGTCGAGTGCGCGGCCCTCGTGCGCGCCGCGCGGAGGGGCGAGATCGACCGCGTCAGTCTTCGCCGCGCGCCCCTCGACGTCCTCGCCCAGCAGATCGTGGCCGCCTGCGCCGCCGAGGAGTGGGAGGAAGACCGGCTCTACGCCCTCTGCCGCGGGGCGGCGCCCTATGCCGAGCTGGATCGCGCCGACTTCGACGCCGTGGTCGACATGCTCGCGGAAGGCATCGCCACGCGGCGCGGGCGCGCGGGCACCCGGCTCCACCGCGACGCGGTCGGGCGCACGCTCAAGGGCCGCCGGGGCGCGTGCCTCGCCGCCTTGACCTCGGGCGGCGCCATCCCCGACAACGCCAACTACGATGTCATCCTCGAGCCGGACGAGACCCTCATCGGCTCGGTGGACGAGGACTTCGCCGTCGAGTCGCTGGCCGGCGACGTCATCCTGCTCGGCAACAACTCGTGGCGCATCCGGCGCGTGGAGAGCGGGAAGGTGCGCGTGGAGGACGCGGGCGGGGCCGCGCCGTCCATCCCCTTCTGGCTCGGCGAGGGACCGGCGCGCACTGCCGAGCTCTGCACCGAGGTGGCGGCCGTCCGCGACGCCGTTGCCGCGCGCCTGGACGATCCGCCGGCCGCCGCGCGCTGGCTCGTGGACGAGTGCGGGCTGGACGAGAGCGGGGCCACCCTCGCGCGGGACTACATCGCGGCGGGCCGGGGAGCGCTGGGCGCGGTGCCCACCCTCGACACCATCGTGGCCGAGCGCTTCTTCGACGAGGCGGGCGGCCAGCAGCTCGTCATTCACGCGCCCTTTGGCGGCCGGATCAATCGCGCCTGGGGCATGGCCCTTCGCAAGCGCATCTGCCAGAGCTTCGACTTCGAGCTGCAGGCGGCGGCCACCGACGACGGCGTCCTGCTCTCCCTCGGCCCCCAGCACAGCTTCCCGCTCGAAAGCGTGTTCGAGATGGTGCATCCCTCGAGCGTCGAGCGGCTGCTCGCCGACGCCGCGCTCCAGGCGCCGATGTTCGCCACGCGCTGGCGCTGGGACGCGAGCCGCGCCCTCGCGCTGCTCCGCTGGCAGGGCGGGCGCCGCGTGCCGCCCTATCTCCAGCGCATGCGCGCGGAGGATCTGCTCGCCTCCGTGTTCCCCGCGCAGCTCGGCTGCCAGGACAATGCCGTCGGGCCCATCGAGATCCCCGACCACCCCCTCGTCAAGGAGACCCTGCGCGACTGCCTCACGGAGGCGATGGACGCCGCGGGGCTCAAGCACTGCCTCGAGGCCGTCTTCAGCGGCAAGATCCGTCGCGTCGCCCGCGAGACGCCCGAGCCGTCGGTGTTCGCGCACGAGATCCTGAACGCCAACCCGTACGCGTATCTCGACGACGCGCCGCTGGAGGAGCGCCGCGCCCGCGCGGTCACCCTCAGGCGCGGTCTGCCCGCGGAGCTGGCGGATGACGTGGGGCGCCTCGATCCCGAGGCCATCGCCGCCGTCGTCGAGGAGGCGCGTCCCGATCTCCGCAACGCCGACGAGCTCCACGATCTCCTGCTGGACCTGGGCGCGCTCCCGGAGGACCTCGGCGGGGAGCAGGCCGCGAGCTGGACGGGCTGGCTCGACGAGCTGATCTCCGCCCGACGCGCCGCTCGGTTCGAGACGGGAGCACGGACCTTCTGGGTCGCCGCCGAGCGCCGCTCGCTCGCCCTCGCGATCTGGCCGGAGAGCCGCCTCGAGCCCGACGTGATCGAGCCTCCCGCGCGCCGCGCGCCCGCCTGGTCGGATCGCGAAGGCGCGCTCGTCGAGGTGATCCGCGCCCGGCTCGGCCTCGTCGGGCCGGTGACGGCTGCCGCACTCGCCGAGCCCCTCGGCCTGCCCGTGGCTGATGTCAACACTGCCGTCGCGCAGATCGAGGCCGAAGGCAATGTACTCCGAGGGCGCTTCTCCCCGAATCTGGCCCCCGACGCGATCGAATGGTGCGATCGGCGACTCCTGGCACGGATCCATCGGCGCACGCTCGACCGGCTGAGGCGGGAGATCGAGCCGGTGAGCGCGGCCGATCTCATGCGCTTCCTCTTCGCCTGGCAGCACGTGAAGCCGGGACTGCAGCTCCACGGTCGCGAAGGTCTCGCGCGCATCATCGAGCAGCTCGAGGGCTTCGAGCTGGCCGCGGCAGGCTGGGAGCGCGAAGTCCTGCCCGCCCGCGTGGGGCGCTACGAGCCCGCCTGGCTCGACGAGCTCTGCCTGTCGGGCGAGGTCGCCTGGGGCCGTCTCGAGCGTCACGAGAGCGCGCGCCACGCCGGACGCCGGCTTTCGGGCACGGTGTCCATCACGCTCCTCCGCCGCCAGAACCTCGGCTGGCTCCTCGAGCCGCGCCAGGGCGAAGACGAGGCGGGGCTGTCAGCGCCCGCGCGCGACGTGCTCTCGCAGCTGCGGGCGGGGGGCGCGTCGTTCACCGACGAGATCGCCACGCGGGTCCGCCGGCTCCGCATCGAGGTGGAGGAAGCCCTCTGCGAGCTGGTCTCGGCCGGGCTCGTCACCGGCGACGGCTTTGCCGGCCTCCGGAGCCTCATGCACTCCGAGAAGCGGCGACGGCCGCGGGGCGGGCGAGCGCGCTCTTCGCGCGCGCCCATCGGCACGGGACGCTGGGCTCTCCTCGAGGCGCCGCCGTCCTTGCCGACCGACGATGTGCTGGAGGCGCGCGCCCGCCAGTACGTGAGGCGCTACGGCATCGTCTTCCGCGAGATCCTGCAGCGCGAGCCCGGGGCCCCCGCCTGGCGTGATCTCCTGCGCGTGTACCGCCGGCTCGAGATGCGCGGGGAGCTGCGAGGCGGGCGCATGGTGGGCGCTTTCGTCGGGGAGCAGTTCGCCGCGCCCGAGGCGCTGGAGGCCCTGCGCGCCGTCCGGCGCGAGGCGGCGAGCGGCCAGGCCATCCGGCTCTCCGCCTGCGATCCCCTCAACCTCACGGGGATCATCACCCCGGGCGCGCGCGTCCCCGCCATGCTGGGGCAGTGGGTGTCGTACCGCGACGGCATACCCGCGGCCGCGGAGGGACGCGAGGCCAGGGTCTCCGAGCCCAGCACCACCAAGGCCTAGCTCGTCACAATTGCTTCCATTTAGGCTAGCGCGACGCGTTAGCACAATCCTCGACTAATTATTCGGCGCTGTGTAACGAATCCGCATTGTTACAATTCTCGGAAGGGCTGTTGCAGTCGTCGGCTGCCTTCCTCGTGTCTAGTTCGAGTCACTGAATCAAGCCTTTAGGGTCGATCACAGTCGGTAGGCTCGCCAGAGCCAAGGTGCGGGTGTGAAGCGGCTCCCGAGCTGGTAGATGCTGCGAGCGAGGCTGACCCTCAAGCTCCCGGTGCTGGTGGTGGGGGCCGTGCTGCTCACCGCGGCCACTGGGGCCGTGCTCGCCATCTCCATCGGCCGCGGCATCTTGCGGCAGGCCACGCTCGCGGAGCTGGTCGAGCGCCGGGAGATCTATGCGAGCGCCGTGGATTTCTACATCGGCGGCGCGCGCGGGCTGATCGGGGTGACCGCGGACCGGCCGGTCATGAGGGAGTTCGCCCGGCACTGGCTGGGCCCTTCCCCACATTCGGTCGACCCCGCGGCCATCGAAACGTTTCGACGTATCCTTGCCGCCACCATCCTGCATCACGCCGACGCGTTCGAATACCTGATGCTTCTCAAGCCTGATGGAACCATCTATGTCCTGGAGCCGGGGCGGCTCGAGCGCGAGCTTTCTCGCCGTGACGTAGCTTTCACGGCATGGTACAAGGACGCGCTCGCCGCCCCCGATACCGTGGTCAGCGATCTACACATCTCCCCGGCGACCCAGCGGCCGACGGTGGTGGTGGCAGCTCCGGTGCGGGACACGGACGGCACGATCATCGGCATCTGGGCCGGCGGACTTCAGCTCAGCAAGCTCTCGAAGCTCGGCGCGGTGGCCTCGATCTCGGGCGCTGCAAGGTCGTATGGCTACGTGACGGACCGGCGTGGACTGATCCTGGCACATCAAGCCAACGCAACCTACGTGGAGCAACAGACCGACTTCAGCTCGGTCCCTTCCGTCCAGCGCGCTCTCCGCGGGGGCGCCGGAGCAGACCAGTTCCTCGATCCCATCGACGGCGAGGTCAAGCTCGGCGCCTACCGTCAGCTCGCGGACGCCGGGTGGGCGGTCGTGTACGATATCCCGCTCGCCGTCGCCCTCGCGCCCGTCAACGTCCTGACCAAGGGAATCCTCCTCAGCTCGGCGGCGCTGGCCACCCTGGTGGGCTTTCTGGCCTTCGTCGCGGCCAGACGCATCACGGGCCCCGTCCAGCAATTGACGGCGGCGGCCCGGACCATCGGGACGGGAGATTTTGCCCAGCGCATCGACGTGAGGACGGGCGACGAGATCGAAACGCTCGGCGAGGAGCTCAACCGCATGGCCACGGCCCTGGGCGAGAAGGAAGCGCAGCTCCACCGGCGCGCCGAGGAGCTGCAGACGGCCAATCGCGAGCTCGAGGCCTTCTCCTACTCCGTCTCGCACGATCTCCGAGCGCCTCTTCGCGCCATGGATGGCTTCACGCGCATCCTTCTCGCCGAGGAAGGGGGGACGCTCTCGCCGGAGGGAATCCGCTATCTCGGCCTCGTGCGACAGAATGCCGGGCGCATGGGGCATCTCGTCGACGGCCTGCTCACGTTTTCCCGGCTGGGGCGGCAAGCGGTGGCCCGACAGACTGTGGCGATCGACGAGGTAGCCCGCCTGGCCCTCGACGAGTTCCAGGCGGAGCGGGAGGGGCGACACGTCGAGGTGATCACGGGCGACCTGCCCGCCTGTGAGGGCGATCCTGGGCTGCTCCGGCAAGTGTGGGTCAACTTGCTCTCCAACGCCTTCAAGTTCACGCGGGACCGCGAGGAGGCACGCATCGAGCTCGGCGGCCTGGTGGCGGACGGCGTACCTGTCTACTTCGTGAAGGACAACGGGATCGGCTTCGACATGCGGTACGTGGACAAGCTCTTCGGAGTGTTTCAGCGGCTGCACCGGCAGGAGGACTACGAGGGCACGGGCGTGGGGCTGGCCATCGCCCAGCGCATCGTCCATCGCCACGGTGGCCGCGTCTGGGCCGAAGGCAAAGAGGGACAGGGAGCGGCGTTTTACTTCACACTACCCGGAGGCGGCGCATGACCGATCGAATCGTCGAGATCCTCCTCGTCGAGGACAATCCTCACGACATCGAGCTGACGCTCCACGCCTTCCGCAAGCACAACCTGACGAACCGGATCCACGTCGTGCGGGACGGGGCCGAGGCCCTGGAGTACGCCTTCCGCACCGGCGCCTACGCGAGCCGCAAGACGGACGATGGGCCGAAGGTGATCCTCCTGGATCTCAAGCTGCCCAAGATCGACGGCCTCGAAGTCCTCCGGCGCCTCAAGGCGGACCCGACGACGAGCATGATCCCCGTGGTCGTGATGACCTCCTCCCGTGAGGAGCGGGACCTCATCGAAAGCTACCGGCTGGGCGTCAACAGCTATATCGTGAAGCCCGTGGACTTCCAGCAGTTCAGCGACGCCGTGCAGCAGGTGGGGCTCTACTGGGTTCTCCTCAACCAGCCTCCGGCGGCTTCGGCCCGCTGAGACGAAGGCTGCGGTGACCACCCCGCTCAAGGCGCTGATCCTGGAAGACCTGCAGGCTGATGCCGAGCTCATGCTCCACGAGCTCCGGAGAGCGGGGTTCGACCCGAACTGGAAACGGGTGCAGAGCGAGGGCGAGTTTCTCGCCAGCCTGGCTCCGGACGTCGACGTCATCCTGGCCGACTACCATCTGCCCATGTTCGACGCCACCCGCGCCCTGGAGCTGCTCCAGCAGCGCGCGTTGGATATCCCCTTCATCGTCGTCTCCGGCACCATCACCGAGGAGTCGGCGGTGGAATGCATGAAGCGGGGCGCCTCCGACTATCTCCTGAAGGACCGCCTCGCGCGGCTGGGGCCCGCCGTCATCCGCGCCCTCGAAGACCGGCGCGTGCGGGAGGGGAAGCGCCAGGTCGAGGAGCGGTATCGCTGGGTGAGCGAGAACATCATGGATGCGGTGTTCCTGCTCGATCTCGAGGGCCACGTGATCTTCACGAATCGCCGCGGGGAGGAGCTGACGGGCTACACGGAGGCGGAGCAGCGCGGCCGCCCCATCTGGTCCATCCTGGCCCCTGAGGGTGCCGCCGAGGCCCAGCGCCGCTTGCAGGCCGTGCGGTCAGGTCAGGGTGTGGATCCGTCCTTCGAGACCGAGGTCGTCCGGCGCGATGGGGCGAGGGTCGCCGTCGAGTCCAACGTGACAAGCGTCTTCAAGGACGGCCAGCTCGTGGGCCGGCTCGCCGTGGTGCGCGACATCTCGACCCGCCGGCGGGCCGAGACCGCCCTCCGCGACACGAGCCAGAGACTCCAGACCCTCATCGACGCCGCGCCCGTGGCCATCATCGCCATGGACGAGGCCTGGCGCGTCGTGCTGTGGAACAAGAGCGCCACGCGCATGCTCGGCTGGAACGAGCACGAGGTGCTCGGGCAGGCCGTGCCCACCATTCCCGACCACAAGCGTGCCGAGTTCGACGCCGCGGTCGCCCAGAACCGGCGGGGCGTCGCCACGCTCTACGAGACGCAGCGGCGGCGGAAGGACGGCACCCTCATCGACGTGATCTCCTCCACCGCTCCCCTCGTCGACGCGCGGGGACGGGTCACGGGCTCGATGGGTGTCCTCGTCGATCTCGCGGAGCAGAAGCAGCTCGAGGAGCAGCTCCGGCAATCGCAGAAGATGGAGGCGGTGGGCCAGCTCGCGGGCGGGATCGCCCACGACTTCAACAACCTCCTGACGGTGATCGGCGGACGCACCTACCTGCTTCTCACCACCTTGTCCGAGAAGCACCCCGCGCGGGCCAACGTCGAGCTGATCCAGGCGACCGCGGAGCGGGCGGCCGTGCTCACGCGCCAGCTCCTGGCCTTCAGCCGAAAACAGATCCTGGCCCTCCAGGTGCTTGACCTCAACACCATCGTGGCGAGCATCGAGCGCATCCTGCGGCGCCTGATCGGCGAGCACATCCAGCTCGTCATCGAGCCCAGCTCCACCCCGGGATGGGTCAAGGTGGATCCAGGACAGATGGAGCAGGTCATTCTGAACCTGAGCGTCAACGCCCGCGATGCCATGCCCGAAGGCGGCTGCCTCACCATTCGAACGGCTCACGTAGACGTCGCCGAGGCGGCCGCACGGACACACGCGGAGATCCAGGCGGGGCCGGCCGTTCTCCTGGAGGTCCGCGACACCGGCATCGGCATGACCGACGAGATCCGTACCAGGATTTTCGAGCCATTCTTCACCACCAAGCCGGCGGGCCACGGCACGGGGCTGGGGCTGGCCACCGTCTATGGCATCGTCAAGCAGAGCGGCGGCAACATCGAGGTCTTGAGCCGGCCCGGCCAGGGCAGCACCTTTCAGATCTACCTGCCTCGGGCCGAAGAGACGGAGGCGGCCTCGCCCACGGACGCGCCGGCCTCTCGCCACATCGGAGGCACGGAGACCATCTTGCTCGTCGAAGACGCGGAGGATGTCCGGGACCTGGCGCGCGATATCCTGGGACTCATGGGCTACAACCTGATGACGGCGAGCAACCCCGTGGAAGCCCTCCAGGTCAGCCAGGACCACAGCGGCGTGATCCATCTGCTGCTCACGGACGTGATCATGCCGGGCATGAGCGGGCGCCAGCTCGCCGATCGTCTCGTCGCGGATCGGCCCGGGCTCAAAGTGCTGTTCATGTCGGGCTACACGGACAATGCCATCGTGCACCACGGAGTCCTGGACCCGGGCACCGCCTTCGTGCAGAAGCCGTTCACGCCGGACAGCCTCTCTCGGAAAGTCCGCGAGGTGCTCGACGCGCCCTGACCTCTACGGCGCCCGAGCAGCGGGCGCGATGATACCGACCGCTCACGCTGTTCTTCCGCGGAATAGGAGAGTCGCCCATGGAGACGCTGGCGAGTCTGGCCCACGCGGTCACCGAATCACTGGAGCTGTCCGAAGTTCTCGATCGCGTGGCCCATGCCGCCACCGAGCTGCTGCCTGACTCCTCCGCGCGCATCTGGGTGATGGAGGGAGAGCGGCTCGTCCTGCGCGCCGAGCACGGTCCCCACGGGGCCCCGCAGTCGGGCTTCAAGGGCGCGCTGGCGGTGGGTGAAGGGCTCACGGGCCGGGTGGCGGCCACGGGCGAGGTCTTGATCGTCGAGGACGTCGCCGACGATCCCGGCACCATCAACCGCGAGTGGATGCGCCAGCAGGGCTATGTCTCCTTCATCGGCATTCCTCTCCTGGTGCGCGGTCGCCTCCTGAGCGTCCTCGCCCTCCTCACGCGGCACCGCCATGATTTCGATGGCGAGCAAGTGGCGCTCCTCACCGCCTTCGGCAGCCACGCCGCCATCGCGGTGGAGCACGCGCGGCTCTACAAGGAAGCCAAGGACACGCGGGACTTTCTCGAGGCCATGACCGAGAACTCCGCGGACGCCATCATCACCACGGACATCCACGGCCGCTTCACGTATTTCAGCTCGGGAGCCCAGGACATGTTCGGCTACCGGGCGCACGAGATCCTGGGGCATCGCGTGGCCGACTACTACCGCGGGGGGATCGACGAAGCCCAGGCCGTCATGACGCGGCTTCGCGCCGAAGGCAAGATTCGCAATCGCGAGCTGGGCTTTCGCGCCAAGGACGGCCGCTGGGTGGAGACGAGCGCCTCCATCTCGCTCCTGCAGGACCCGAACGGCCAGGTCCTGGGCTCCCTCGGCGTGGTACGCGACATCACCGATCGGAAGAAGGCGGAAGCCGCGCAGCGGGAAGCGGAGGAGCTGCGGACGATCACGACCCTGGCCACCACCACGGCCCACGAGATTAACAACCCGCTCCTCGTGGTCAAGGGCCGTCTCGAGATGCTGGCCCCGCGGCTGCCCGAGGACTCCACCGAGCGTAAGTGGATCGAGCAATCGCTGGCCGCCGTCTCGCGCATCCAGGAGATGGTGGCGCGAATGCAGCGGATCGCCCGCGTGCAGTACCTCGAAGGGGAGAGCCGATCCCTGCCTCGCCTCTTCGACCTTCGCAAGGCGAGCGATACTGAAGAGTCTCCGGGCGCGCCTCCGCCCCCCGCCGCGCCCAAGTCCCGATAGGCACGGACGCCAGGCTTTGCCGGGCCCGCGATCATCGAAGAGGGGCGGGGCGGGCACGGGGGGCAAGCAGAGCGCGGGAATACTCCTCTATCGACGCCCGGCCGGGCGACGGGAAGTTTTGCTGGTCCACCCCGGCGGCCCCTTCTGGCAGAAGAAGGATCTCGGCGCCTGGTCCATCCCCAAGGGCGAGTTTGCCCCAGGCGAGGATCCGCTCGCCGCCGCGCAGCGCGAGGTCCACGAAGAGACCGGCCTGGAGCTTCTCGGCCCCTTCACGCCCCTGTCACCCGTCAGGCAGCCGGGCGGCAAGATCGTCCACGCCTGGGCCGTCGAGGGCGACTTCGACCCTCGTGCCCTCCGGAGCAATACCTTCTCGCTGGAGTGGCCGCCCCGCTCCGGCCGCCACCAGGAATTTCCCGAAGTCGATCGCGCCGCCTGGTTCGAACTCGAAGAAGCCAGGCTCTGCATCAACCGCGGCCAAGCCTCGCTCCTCGATCAGCTGGCGCAGCTGCTACCGCGCTGAGGCTTGCCCCCTGAGGATGCTACCCGCCCGCGAAGATGCTTTTTCTAATGACGGCGTGGACGCCCCAGTTGCCGTCGACGACCTGCGTGATGCCGAAGTCGACCGCGATGGACATGAGCGACGTCGCCTCGTCTTCGCTCAGGCCCTTGGTGGTCATGAGGAAGTGGCGCATCTTCCGGAACGCGTCGCGCATGGCCAGATCCACCGAGGACTTCTCGTAGATCTTGCTCTGCGCGTCGGCGCCCAGCTCGGCCAGGTAGTTGGCGAAGCTGAAGCCGTGCAGGACCCACTCGTCCTGGGTCTCGAGCAACGGATAGTTGAGCCCGGCCAGCGCGCTCCCCGCCAGCGAATCGCGCTTGCGCAGGATGAGCTGGAAGGTGCCGGTGAGCGAGCACTCGATGGCCGTGCCGCAGAGCTCGGAGTCGCCCTGGCTGGCATGCGAGTCGCCCGCGGACAGGAGCGCGCCGGGGACGGCGACCGGGTAGTACATGGTGGCGCCCTTGCCGATCCGCCAGTTGTCGATGTTGCCGCCGACGTAGCTCGGGGGAATGGAATCGACCATGTCCGCCTCGGCGGGCGCCAGCCCCAGCACGCCGAAGTGGGGGCGGATGGGAATGCGGACATCCTTCAGGATGCCGTGGGTCTCCTGGACCGTGCGATGGTCCACGGGCACGCCGGGATAGTCGATGGTCTTGTGCACCACGCCGAAGGGATCCGTCTGCGGCGTCCAGCGGAAGTTGTAGAGCCCGCGGGCCCAGTTCCGCTCGCCGCTCGCATCCACCTCGTAGATCGTGATGACTTCGCGCGGCTTGGGCTCCGTCACCATGTCCTTGTAGTGAAAGCCCCACCAGGCGGCGGCATTGCTGCCGAAGCTCTTGCCCTTGTACTGGGGATTGGCGCAGGGGCGTGGGCGCACGTCGATGATGCGCACCTCGAGGATGTCGCCGGGCATGGCGCCGCGGACGGCCACGGGGCCCGTGCAGATGTGCACGCCCAGGCCCTCGCCCGCCCCGCGCCCGAAGAGCGTGGGGTTCATGGGCCCGGCGCCACGGCGATCCACACCCTTGCGCTGCTTGTCCCAGAAGAAGACGCTCTCCGCGCCCGGATCGCCCTTGACCATGCGCTCGGCATCGTCGTTGGCGTGGTGGGTGAGCGCCTCGATCGTCACGAAGTCGCCCGAGTTGACCTCGACCTGGGGCTTCAGCAGCTTGCTGAAGTAGCCCCAGTGCACGGTCTTGTCGTTGGCGGGGACATAGTAGTGATTCTTGCTCCCCGGCACCATGCCGGGCTGGGCCTGGGCCGGGGTGACCGAGGACAGGCCGGCGGTGGCCCAGGATGCGGCACCGCCGCCCGCGGCCAGCGCGCCCTTCAGGAAATCGCGGCGTCCTTCGTGCTCACCGTGCTCCGTCTCACTCGCCATATCGAGCTCCTCCCAGGGTGGTTCTCGTCCATCAGTCGAGGGTCGTGGCGATCGACGCTGATCTCCGGGGGTCTGCCTCAGACTGGCCGAGTCTACGTCGGAGCGGTCTCGGTCGGCAAGGCCTCTTCTTCTCAGCTCACCGAAAGCGGGGCATCACGTGGCGGGCGAACAGCTCGATGCTCCGGCGCGCCTTTGCTTTCTCCATCATGCCGAAGTTGATCTGGAAGCTCGGATAGACCTCGCCGAAGGTGTCACGGACATAGGAGAGCTGCTCCGCCACATCGTCGGGATCGCCGATGATGGCCCGCCCCTCGTCGAGCACGCGCGCGTACGTGATGTCGTTGAGCATCTGCTCGAGCGCCGAGTAGGGCTTGTACTGGCCCGACTGTCGGCCCGTCCACGACTTCGCGGAGGCGCGGAAGTTCCGGAGGTACTGCTCCATGTAGGCGCGGCACTCCTCCCTCGCTTCCGCCCGCGTGGGCGCCACGTAGAGGTGGAGGACCATCATCACCTCCCCGGGCCCGCGCCGATCCTCGTGCCCGTGGTCGCGGTACGCCTGGCGATAGAGCTCGAGCTTCTCGGCCAGCTCGTGGTGCTCCCCGAGATACGGCACCACCATCATGTTGTAGCCGCGCTCGCCCGCCCACACGAAGGACTCAGGGCTCACCACCGCCGCGATCCAGATGGGCGGGTGCGGCCGCTGCGTCGGCCGCGGCAGCGAGGTCACGTTCTTGAATCGGTGGAACTTGCCCTCGAAGGTGACGTTCTCCTCCGTCCACAGCCGGATCAGCGCCTCGATCCCCTCCTCGAATCGCGCGCGACTCTCCTCCATGGAGATGCCGAAGGCGTCGAACTCGTAGGGGAGAAAGGCGCGCGCGACGCCGACGTCCAGGCGGCCCCCGCTGATGGCGTCGAGCATGGTCAGCTGCCCGGCCAGCTTGAGAGGGTGGTTGAAGACGGGCAGGACCGCCCCCGTGACCATGCGCATGCGCGGCGCGCGCTGGCTGCACGCGGCCAGGAACAGGCAGGGATCGGGACTATAGCCGCCGTACGACGTGAAGTAGTGCTCGACGATCTTCACGCTGTCATAGCCGAGCTCGTCGGCGTACCCGGCGAGGTCCAGCACGTCCTCGAAGTACTGCCGCGCCGACACCTGATCCGGATGAGCGTCGGGGAAATAGTCGATCCCGAACTTCACGCGGGCCTCCCGGCGATTGCCACGTCAGTTCTTCTTCAGGCGCACCTCTTCGAGCGGCGCCGACCAGGGATAGGGGTCGATGAGCATGAGGGCGGGGTCGGCCACGCGCGGGCCCACCGCGCTCGGCCAGATGTACTCCATGATGGGCGCGAAGCGCACGCGCTCGTTGAGCTGCCGCTGGATCTGGTGAAGCTGGGCCTCGCGCTTGCGCCGGTCCGTCTCCCGGCTCTGCTGCTGGTAGAGCGCATCGATGTCGGGGTAGCCGCCATAGGCAAAGGCCCCGCTCGAGGGCACGGTCTCGGCCAGCCGCGAAGCGGCGTTACCGTAGACGGCATTGATGCAGACGCACAGTCCCTTCAGCTTCTTCGTCTGCAGCGCCGCGTAGAACGCCGCGCGCTCCATCGTGCGCAGGCGCACTTTGATCCCCACCGCCCCGAGATACTGTCCGACCGACTCCCCCATCGAGAAGTACGGGGGCCAGGGATAGAGCTCGTCGGCGTCGAAGCCATTGGGATAGCCCGCCTCGGCCAGCAATTGCTTGGCCTTGGCCGGATCATAGAGGGGCGGCTCGATGGGCAGGGCGAACTCGAACTTGCGCGGAATCACGTTGCCCGTGGGCCGGGAGGCGCCGAGGGTCTCTGCCTCGCTGAGGGACTTGCGATCCATGGCCAGGCTGGCGGCGAGGCGCACACGACGGTCGTGCCAGGGCGACTTCGGATCCCACTGATCGAAGAAATCGAGATAGTACGTCCCGATACCACCCGAGAACACCAGCTTGAGGGTGGGATCGCGCTTCACCTCCATCGCCTGCGGCGCGTCCAGCAGATACGCGAGATCGACTTCTCCCCTCTTCAACATCGCCAACCGCGTGGTCGACTCGGGCACGCTCTTGTAGACGAGCCGCTTGACCGACGGCATCTTGCGCCAGTAGCCCTCGTAAGCCTCCATGACGAGCTCGATGCCGGGCGTGCTGCTCACGAACTTGTACGGCCCGAGCCCGACCGGGTTCTTCTTGAAGCCATCGAGGCCCACCTGCTCGACATACTTCTTCGGCACGATCCAGCCCGCCCCCGTGGCAAACGTCCCGTAGTAGGTCATGAAGTCCGGGAAGGGCTCGTGCAGGTGGAAGCGCACTCGATAGGGGCCGGCGATCTCGACCTCCTTGACCTTGTCCTGGAGGATCTTGGCTCCCTTGGCGCGATGGAAGCTGAACTTCACGTCCTCGGCGGTGAAAGGGTCGCCGTTGTGGAACTTCAGCCCCTCCCGGAGCTTGAAGTCGTAGACGCGCTGGTCCGCGCTGACCGTCCAGGACTCCGCGAGGCTCGGGGTCAGGTGATTGCCCGGCATCGGCTTGACAAGAGCGTCGTGCATGGCATACAGGACCCAGAACGGAGTGAGGACGCCCACCACCTCGGCAGGATCGAACCAGGCGGGAGCCAAGGTGACGTACAATGCCCAGCGCATCTCCCCTTCTGGCTTTGTCTGCGCGGCCGCGGGGTCGGCAAGGCCGCCGGCGAGCAGGAGGGAGAGCACGATCACCCATGCCAGAGCCAGTCTCCGATGCATGCTCTCCTCCTCCCCCCGACCTTTTTTGAACTGGGTGATGTGACCAATGCCACGTGCGCGAGCTTTCTTACCGCGTTAGCTCCCGCAAATGCAAGTCCCGGGCACTGGGCCAATTTGCTTCGCCATACTTCGTTGCGAGCGGGCCGGCAGCCCTCAACGTACGTTCAACTCAGCCCTCGCCTCGGGGCTCCGCCCCTCAGCTCGAACGGCCACGTACGCCTCGGGCTGCCGGCCCACTCGCGCGTGGCCGTTCGAGCGGAGGGCGCAGCCCGAGGCGAGGGCTGAGTTGACCTGGCTCGCAACTTGCCCCAGTGCCAAAGCGCATTGAGAATACTCCTTGGGAGGTGTCATGATCCGTCCTTCGTCCTGGCGCATTGCTGCCGTCCTGATCTTTGGCCTCGTCTGTGGGATCGCCGGGGCCGGCCCATCGCCGGCCCTCGCCGCTCCGCCGGACGGCACCATGGCCATCGGAGTGCACGTAACCCTGGTCTCGCGCTGGCTCGATCCCGCGGAGACCGAGGCCCTCATCACCCCGTTCATGGTCCTCTACGCGCTGCACGACGGACTGGTCAAGCCCATGCCGGGCGGGATCAACACCCCGAGCCTGGCCGAGTCGTGGACGGTGTCCAAAGACGGGATCACCTATGAATTCGTCCTCCGCAAGGGCGCCAAGTTCCACAACGGTGATCCCGTCACCGCGGAGGACGTGAAGTTCTCGTACGAGCGGTACAAGGGCAGCGGCGCCGGGCTCCTGAGGGAGAAGATCAAGGAGGTGCAGGTGGTCGCGCCGAACCGCGTCCGCTTCGTCCTCAAGGAGGCGTGGCCGGACTTCATGTCCTTCTACGGCACCTCGGCCACCGGCGCGGGCTGGATCGTGCCGAAGAAGTACGTCGAGAAGGTCGGCGAGGACGGGTTCAAGAAATCGCCCGTGGGCGCGGGGCCCTACAAGTTCGTCTCCTTCAACCCGGGCATCGAGCTGGTCCTCGAGGCCTTCCCCGAGTACTGGCGCAAGGCGCCGTCGGTCAAGCGGCTGATCATGCGCAGCATTCCCGACGAGTCGACCCGTGCGGCCTCCGTGAGGACGGGCGAGGTGGACATCGCGTATCTCTTCACCGGGCCGACGGCCGAACAGCTCCGCCGCGCGCCCGGCATGAAGGTGGTCGCGCCCCTCGTCTACGGCGTCTACTGGCTGGACTTCCTCGACCAGTGGGACCCGAAGTCTCCCTGGCACGACCGCCGCGTGCGTCTGGCCGCCAGTCTCGCCATCGACCGGCCTGCCCTCAACCAGGCCGAGATGCTTGGCATGGGGAAGCTGACGGGCGCCTTCGTCCCCTCGACCTTCGAGTTCGCCTTGCCCATCGAGCCGCCCCCGCTCGATCCTCGCCGCGCCAAGCAGCTCCTCGCCGAAGCCGGGTATCCGAACGGCTTCGACGCCGGCGACCTGACACCGCTTCCCCCCTACACCTCGCTGGCCGAGGAGGTGGGTGGATTCCTCCAGGGCATCGGCATCCGCACCAGGGTGCGAACCATGGAGCGCGCCACCTTCCTCTCCTCGTGGCGCGAGAAGAAGATCAAGGGGCTTCTCATCGGCGCGACGGGCGCGGCGGGCAACGCCGCCGCGCGCCTCGAGCCCTTCTTCACCAAAGGCGGCATCTACGCGTACGGGTCGCTGCTGGAGATCGACGACCTCTTCCAGCGGCAGGCCAAGGAGCTGGATCGCAAGCAGCGCGAGGCCCATCTCCACCAGATCCAGCGCATCGTCTCCGATCGTGTGCTCGTGGCGCCGCTCTTCCAGCAAGGCTTCATCTGGGGAGTGGGCCCGCGTGTGGAGGAGGCCGCCGCGGGATTGATCCAGGGCTACCCGTACGTGGGGCCCGCCGAGGACTTGAAGCTCCGCTAAGGAAAGAGAGGCCACACATGTTCGGCTGGCGCGCGCGCATCGGCGTGCTCCTCCCGCCCGGCAATCCCACGGTGGAGCCCGAGCTCTGCGGCATGGCGCCCACCGGGGTCAGCGTGCACTTCGCGCGAATGGAGGCGCCGCCGTCGCTCGGCCCCGCGGGAGGCGCGGCCGGCATGGAGGAGCGCACGCGCGCCTACCGCGAGGGATTGAAGGGGCCGGCCCGCGCCCTCGGCGAGGTCCGCCCCGCCGTGGTCGTCCTCGCCCACACCGCGTCGAGCTATGCGCTTGGCTTCGGCAATGACCAGCCGCTCGCCGATCGCATCGCCGCGCTGAGCGGCGCCCCCGCCCTCCTAGCCGCGCACGCGGTGCTGGCCGCCCTCCAGCACTTCGGGATCAAGCGGCTCGCCCTCGGCACGCCGTACCCGGAGGCGATCAGCGCGCAGGGCAAGGCCTACTGGGATGGCGCGGGCTTCGAGATCGCCGGCTATCACCGGCTCACCGACGTCAAGGACATCTACGCCGAGAGCGAGGAGCGCGCGTATCTGCTCGCGCGTCAGGCCGACGCGCGCGATGCCGAGGCCGTCCTGCTGAGCGGCACCGGGCTGCCCACGGTGGCGGTGCTCGAGATGCTCGAGCGCGATCTCGGCAAGCCGGTGATCAGCAGCAACCAGGCGTGTCTGTGGCAGGCCTTGCGGATGGCCGGCGTCCGCGGGGCCATTTCCGGCTTCGGTCGGCTCATGAGGGAACTCTGAGAGGGTCACGTGACCTATAAATCGATCAACTTCAGGCAGAAGCTCGGGCTATTCGACGAGCAGTGGACGCCGAAGGTCATCGCGGAAATGAACGACTATCAATTCAAGATCGTGAAGCTGCAGGGCGATTTCATCTGGCATGACCACAAGGATACCGATGAGACGTTCATCGTCCTCGAAGGCGATCTGCGGATCGATTTCCGCGACGGCGCCGTCCACGTTGCGACAGGCGAGATGTTCGTCGTTCCCAAGGGCGTCGAGCACAAGCCCTACGCGGAAAACGAGGTCAAGCTCCTGCTCATCGAGCCGCGCGGGGTGCTCAATACGGGGCACGAGGGTGGCGAGCGGACGGCCGAGAACGATGTCTGGATCTGACCCTGTGCCTATCTCCAGCGCTCAGATCGTCGTGGATCCCGGATCCAGCCCGAGGAGCAGGCGCCCGGCCAGCTCGTAGGTATCCGGCGCCACCCACACGTGAGCGGCCGCCGTGTGGGCATCGCGCAGGCAGCGATCGAGCCGGCTCGTCGCGTAGATCGCGCTGGCCCCGCCCGCGCTGTACATGAGATCCACGGCCTCCGAGGCATTGGTCATGGCCTGCGCGATGGCCAGACGATAGATCGCGCGCTGCCCGGGTGACGGCCGCTCGCCGCGGCACACCGTCTCCCACAGATCACGCGTCGCCTCGCGCACATATGCGCGGCCCGAGCCGACGAGGGCCTCCGCCCGGGCGACCTTTGCCTGGATGGTCGTGCGCGAGGCGAGCCGACCCTCGGCGGGAAGCCAGGTCGCCTCTTTTCCGCCGGCCAGCGCGATGAACTCGTCGATGGCCACGCGTCCGATGCCGAGGCCGAGAGCGGCGTGGGCGACGTGGGTCCAGCCCACGAACTGGTAGAGCGGCTGCGGGCGGAGCGACTCCTCGGAGGCGCCGTGGACCCGCTCCTCCGGGATGAAGACATCGGTGATGGTGAAGTCGTGGCTCCCCGTCCCGCGCATGCCGGTGGTGCGCCAGGTGTCCACCGCCTTGGCATCCGAGGCGGGCAGCACGCAGCGCAGGTACACGGGCCGCCCGTCGGGTCCACGCCGCGGCTCGTCCCCGTCGTAGAGATGGCAGCCGACGTGGATCCAGCCCGCGAGGAGTATGTTGCTCCCTTGCGTCCAGCGCCCGGTCAGCCGGTAGCCGCCGGGCACGGGCAGGGCGCGGCCCTTCGGCGGCCCCGAGCCCGCCATGATCGTCTGCCGCGGCGAGACGAACATCGTGGCGAGAATCTCGTCGGGAAGACCGCGCGCGGTGATCGCCATGGTGCTGGTGGAGATGAGCACGCTCCAGGCCGCCGCGCTGTCCGCCTGCGCCAGGGCTTCGATCACGTCGAAGTACGCGAGTGGATCCATCTCGCCCCCGCCGAGCGAGCGGGGCAGCAGGAGGCGATAGAGCCCGGCATCGGCCATGGCCTGCACGAGCGGCTCGGTCAGCGAGCGCTCGCTCTCCACCTCGTCCGAGGCGGCGCGTAGCAGGGGCGCCAGCGCCTTCACCGCGGCGAGCACATCGTCACGCGCATAGCTCGGGCCGGACGGCGTAGTCATAGTCGGCTGATCACACCACTGACGTTGCCGGAGCGTCAAGCACTGTTAGCTTTCTGCGTGAAAGATGACCACCTTCCTGAGCGCCTTCTTTGTTCATCCCTCTCCCCTCTGGGGAAAGGGCCAGGGTGAGGGGCCCGCTTGACTCGTGGTGGTCGCCCCCTCACCCTCCCCTCTCCCCCGATGGGGGAGAGGGATTCATGAAGGAGGACGATGGCGCTAGAGGCGGGTCTCGTCCACGGCGAGACCGAGCCAGTGGCGGCCGACCAGCTCGTAGTTGGCGAGGCGTGACTGGATGTGCTGGCTGATGACGTGGATGTCCTGGAAATGGCGCTGGATGAGATGGCTCTCGTAGACCGCCGTCGCGCCCGCGGCATTGTAGACGATGTCCACGACCTGGACGGCGAGGCGAATGGCGTGCGTGGTGGCCAGACGCAGCGTGGCGCGCTGGTCCAGGCTGATGGTGCCCGTGGCGCTCAGATGGGCCCAGATGTCGCGGACGGTCTCGGTCAGGAAGGCGCGCCCCGTGCGCACGTAGGCCTCGGCGTGGCCGATGTCCGACTGGACGAGGGGCTGATCGCGGAGGAGCCCCGTGACAGACCGCGGCGTCTTGGCCCCGGCCAGCTCGACGAAGGCGTCGAGCGCGGAGCGCGCTACGCCAAGGGCGACCGCGGCGTCACCGGAGGCGAAGGCCAGCGTGCGCGGAATCTGGTAGAGGGGGCCGGGCTCCCGCAAGCGCGCGGCCGTCGACAGCACGGTGCGCGCCTCGGGCACGAAGACGTCGTGCACCGCGAAGTGGTGGGTGCCCGTGCCTCGCATGCCGCGGACCTGCCAGGTGTCCAGCCGCTCGGCCTCGGCGACGGGCACGAAGAGATAGCGCGTCTCGGGCTGACCGTCGGGCAAGAGCCTGAGCTGACCGTTCTCGAAGACCTGGGCATGGGAGGCCTGCCAGGCCGCGTGGCGGCAGCCTGTGCTGAAGCCGTGGCGTCCCGTCACCCGATAGCCGCCCGGGACGACGACGGCCTTGGCCGTCGCGGCCGGTGTGTTCGCCACCACGGCGCGTGGCGTGTCGATCCAGATGGCGCGCGCGTCCGCCGGGGGCATCCGCGCCGCGTACGTCGCGAAGATCGCGCCCTGGTTGATGGCCCACGCGGTGCTCGCGTCGGCTTTCCCCAGCTCTTCGATCACCTGGATGTACGTGGGCAGGTCGAGCTCGCCGCCCCCCAGGCTGCGCGGCACGGCGAGATGAAAGAATCCCGCGTCGGCCAGGGCCTCGAAGAGCGGCCGCGGCAGCTCCCGCTCGGCCTCGGTCTCGTCCGCGCAGGATCGAACCATCGGGGCCAGCTTCCGCGCGGCGTCGAGCGGCGATTGCGTTTCGTTGGGGGTCATGGCGCGGCACAAGCTCCTCTGGAGGATTGGATGTGAACGATGCCAGGCCGGCCGAAGCGCCGAGCTGCCGTTGGCCTCATTGCAGGATCTCCGCCAGGATGCGCCCATCCGCGGGTCGCGAGGGCAGACCCAGGAGGCGGGCCACCGTCGGCGCAACGTCGATGAGTCGCATCGCCGACAGTGTCACTCCGGCGCGAACGCCCGCGCCGGCGGCAACGAACCCGGTAGCCATCTCGGCGCGCGAGGGAAGGTATCCGTGCTGCCCGCCCGACGCGGGTCGGCTGAGCCCGCGATTGCACGCATCGCCCATCGCGTAGCCGGAGGCCGCGTCGAGGGCGAAGGCCGCGCCTTCCATGGCGCCGAGGGTGTCGAGCTCGGCTCTCGGCACGATCGCGTAGCGGCCGGCGCCCGCCCCGCGCAGGGCCGCCTCGGCGGCCTGCGTGGCCCTCGCGTCCCCGCGCGGATTGACGAAGACGGCGGCGGATCCACCCGCCACGTGCGCCGTCGCGCGCCACGCCGCCCCGGGCTTCGGGCAGCCGCGCAGTCCTGCTCGCGCGAGCACGTAGTTGGGGAAGACTTCCTGACGGATGTTGGAGAATCCGTGATCACCCGTCACCACCACGGCGGTCCGGCTCGAGAGCCCCGCCTCGCTCACCGCCTCCAGGATCGAGGCGAGATGCCCGTCCACGCGTCCCACCGCGCGCTTCACCTCGTCGCCGTCGCGCCCGTGCTGGTGCTGGAAATGGTCGGCCTGATCGAAGTGCAGGAGCAGCAGATGCGGCTGCGCGCGGCGCACGAGCCCCGCCGCCGTCGAGGCCATGAGCGCGTCCCACGTGACGTCGTCCTTGAGGGCCGCCACCGAGGGCGTCACCCGGGCGAGCGCGAAGAGGCCGGTAGTCGTCGTCTGCGCGAGCTTGGCCAGCCCCGCCTCGTTCGCGGGGTAGTCGCCTCCGGTCACGAGGAGATCGATCTGAGCGAAGTGAGTCGTCGGCCAGTTGAGGCTCGCCGTGCGCAGGCCGGCCGTTCGCGCCCACATCCAGAGCGACGGCGCCCGGAGCTCGCTCGCGTCCTCGTACCAGCCGCCGCGCGTCCCGTCGGGTTCGAAGTGCACGTTGAAGAGGATGCCGTGGCGATTCGGCCGCAGCCCGGTCAGGATGGTCGCGTGGTTCGGATTCGTGTTCGACGGGAAGACCGGCTCCACGGTCTGAGCCCGCGCGCCGCTCGCCGCGAGCTTCCTCAAGATGGGCGCCGGATACTCGGAGTCCAGGTAGAACTCCGGCCGGAGCCCGTCGATCGAGATCAGGATGACGTGCCGTGTCGATGGCTGCTCGGTCGAGAGCGGCGTCGCGCAGGCGGCCACCAGGATGATCAGCAGAAGCATCTTCGCCAGAGAGACGGCACCCGGATGCATCCTGCTAGTCCTCGCGGTTGGCCACCCGGGGCCCACCGCTCACATAGATGGTCTCGCCGGTCATGAAGTTCGCCTGATCGGAGGCCACGAAGATCACCGCCCACGCGATCTCCTCGGGGCGGCCGAGCCGCTGGAGGGGCACGTCGCGGGAGGCCTGGGCGATCATGGCGGGGGTCTTCCACACCTCGAGCACGCCTTCGGTCTCCACGGGGCCAGGAGCCACAGCGTTGACGGTGATGCCGTGCTTGGCCCATTCCGCGCCGAGGCTCTGCGTCAGCACGGTCACGCCGGCCTTGGTCGCCGCGTAGCACGCCATGCCTCTCGAGCCCGTGCGCCCGGCCACCGAGCTGACATTGACGATCTTGCCCGCGCGCTGTCGGATCATCACGCGCCCCACGGCCTGCGAGAAGAGAAAGACGCCGGTGAGATTGGTCTGCACCATGGCGTCCCACTCCTGGCGCGGAAGATCCTCGAGGGGCGCGCGGATCCGGTAGCCGGCATTGTTGACGAGCAGATCGACGCGCCCGAACGTCTTCACCGTCTGGGCCACGACCTCGTCCACCTGCCGCGCATCGCCCACGTCGCAGGCCAGGGCCAGGGCCTGCCGTCCCTGCGCGCGCACCTCGGCAGCCACCGGCTCCAGCGACGGGAGCCGGCGGCTGCAGGCCACGACATGAGCCCCGACCTTGGCCAGCTCGACGGCGATGGCGCGCCCGATGCCCTGGCTGGCCCCCGTCACGATGGCGACGCGGTCACGGAGAGTGTCGGCGGAAAAACCCATGAAGTCAGAGCATATCAGCTTCTCCGCGAGGATCGATCACTGAATGACCGAGCGCGGCGTGGCCACGATGCGCGTGACCTTGATCTGCTCGCGATCGATCAGGGTCGGCACCTTGGGCGCGATCTCATTCTTCCAGTAGTCGCTCTGGTAGACGGCGTCGTAGAGGCGCTTGCGCTCCGGCTCGCTCTCGAACCGCCGGATCCACACGTAGATACTCTCGTCTTCCTCGCCCACGAAGCTGCCGAGGATGACCATGCCCATCTTCACCTGAAAGGGGATGATCTCCTCCTCCATGCACTTGACCCAGTTCTCGCGCTGTCCCGGCCGGACGTGATACTGCCTGAGCTCGAAGAACATGCTCGCCTCCCCTGGTTGATGGTGCTCACCTTTGCTTCGTTAGCAAAGACTGCCTACACCGCCCCCTCACCCTGCCCTCTCCCCTCCGGGGAGAGGGCAGGGTGAGGGGACAGCTGTTGACGCACAATTCAAGCTAGCCGAGATGATCGGCAAGGGCCGCGTGTCCATTCTGTCGCGCGTAGTCTCCCGCCGTGTGTCCCTTATCGTCGCGCATGGTCCGATCGGCGCCATGCTCGAGCAGGAGATCGACCACTTCGGTCTGGCCGTTCAGCGCAGCTTCCATCAGCGGGGTGAATCCCAGGCCGCCGGTGCCTTGCCGGGCGTTCACCGGCGCGCCCCGCTCGAGGAGCAGGCGAGCGATGAGAACCGAGTGCGCCGCCGCCGCGGAGTGAAGCGGCATCACACGCATACCGTTCGAGGATGCCGCATCGACCCGCGCATCGCGCTCGAGCAGCAGCCGCACCACCGATTCATGGTTGAAGAAGGAAGCAAGGCCGAGGGGGCCGAAGCCGTCCTCCGCGACCGCGTTCGCGAGACCATCATCGGCGTCAAGCAAGCGCTCGGCAGTCTCGCGATCACCCAGAGCCGTCGCCTCGAAGATGTCCAGAGTCGGGAGCAATCCTCGCAGATACTCGACGACCTCCTGTTTACCGTGGTAGCGGGCGATCAGGATGGGTGACGCGTCGTAACGCCGGCTACGATTCAGGCCGGGCTTGGCGGCCAGCATGGACTTCACCTTCCCGAGGTCGCCATCGCGGATAGCGGCGATGAATGTCTCCTCCTCATCTGTCGTGGTGTCGTCAGCCATGTTTGGTCCCGTCGGGATGACGTGCGTTCACCAGCGCGGGCTCCACGCTCAACATCCGCTCCACCGTCGCTTCATCGGCGCGATAGATAGCACCGTAGAATTCTTCGATCTGCTCTTGCGGCAATCCCGCGCGGCCCGAAGGCTCGCCGGGAGGCCGCAACGCGTCCAGATGCGTGCGCAGCTTGCGCCAGCTCGCGAAGCCATGCTCGCGGGCCACCGCGAGCTGGGCGTCGGCGAGCTGGGCCGAGGCATCGGCGCGCTGCATCTCCTGAAGCTTTTCCTTGGCGAGCTTCTTCAGGTACTCGAGGTTGGGACGATCCGGCAGGGGCATGACGCACCATCCTTCCATAGTGCCCGTTGTCCGCCTGAGACGCTGCCCGTCTTTCGAACTGAGCGGCGGCCCCTGGCCGTCGCGAGGTGAGGGCTGGGTTGATTCCGCAGGCGTGGCCGTTCGAGCTGAGCGGCGGAGCCGCGAGGCGAGGACCGAGTGGCTCAGCGGCGAGGCGAGAGCCGAGTCGAGGGAGGGGGCGGGATACGGCAGGAACGTGTATGATCCTCTCCCTATGGCTTCTTCTTCTGGTGCCCACGTGCTCGATCAATCCACGGAGGGTGCTGAAGTCTCACTCCGCCCGCTCATCTGCGGCTGCTCTCACGCCGGCGGCCTCTCCTCGCCCAGGCTCGCCACGCACCGCGGGCAGCGGCGCGAGGCGCCGGCCTCCGCTCACGGCCGGCCCGCCGTCGCCGAGACACGTGAGCCGGCCCCGGCGACGGGCGTGC
>WNFD01000562.1_pt1 | contig 48620 bp, 56 predicted proteins | sample 5400491 | NCBI WGS metagenome assembly WNFD01 (sample SAMN13153343, study PRJNA577476) | soil metagenome | isolation source: 120 cm saprolite under Douglas fir tree site 2 hole 2 replicate 2 | place: USA:California | collected 2015-04-18
CTCGCCGCGGCGTCAGCGGTCAGCGCCGCCAGTGCGGCCATCGCCGTCACTGCGGCCATCGCCGCGAGCGTCACAATGGCGGGAGGCCCCCAACGCCGCATCGCCCCGGTGGATTGCGCCGTCGTAAATCGATTTACCATGCCATGCTCCGGTTGAAACGCCTGTCCGCGCCCACGTCGATCAAGTGTCAGATCGCGATTCTCGAAATAACTAACCGTCACCATCCACGCCACGCCGCCAATTCGTTCCTGAGGACTATCGGTACTTTCCGGTGGCAAATCTCTCATATACGACGGCCCGAGCAGGAGGAAGGGTGGCTCGCGGCTGGAATTGGCACGTTTGGGACGTGCCGATCGCGTCGAACAATTTCCGAGGTCATGAGCGAGCGGACTTTGCGCGAGCGGGTGAGGGCGGCTTGCGCGCCGGCAAGGTGAGGCGGCGCGGGCGTGGTGATTTCGGGTTTATGGATAGCCCTACGGCCACAGCCCATGACACTCGTCATGCCCGCGCTTGTCGCGGGCATCCACGTCTTGCTTTTACGATGCCGCAAAGACGTGGATGGCCGGGACGAAGCCCGGCCATGACGATCAAAGGGTCCTACCAACGTCCGCTGGTATTAGCGCGAAGGATGGGTTGAGCCCTTGCGAAACCCATCATCCTCGGAGCCAGCCGTTGATGGGTTTCGCTTCGCTCTACCCATCCTGCATTCCGCTTCGCGCGGACCCGTTGGCGCGCAATGACGGTGGAGAGAGAGTGTGTGGTGCATGCATGCCATGCGCAAATTGCCCGTCGTGCCAATCTGTCGCAGGGCGCTGCTGTTGTCGCAGACCCCAAATCAGTGGCTTCCTTCATGCATCCCGCGCTCACTAGAGGGGCGCTTCGCGGTCGTCACGGACGTTGGGAGCGGGATGCGGTGGACGCGACGGCATCGCAGCGCGCGAGCATGATCCGGAAAAGATCATGCTCAATCGAAAGAGCGCGGACGAACGATGCCGATGCGGACGGAGAAGTCGTGTGGTCCTGGCGCTCCAATGCAGGCGCTAAGGTCGCGGAATTGTCCGCGAACGACGGTGGCAACCAAGCCGGTCACCGGGGAGAGCACGAAGGACACCGTTAAAACCATCGCGCAGGGAATGCCGGGATGTCTCGGCCTAACCTGTGGTGACTGCCGCCTGCTTTTTTTGTTGCAGGCGGGCCATGGGTGCGGCCAGCGCCCGGCATTCCCTGCGCCCTCTTCTTGAAGAGAGGGCAGTCCGATCGAACAACTCGGGTGCAATCGCGCCGCGAGAACGCGAAGGCTTATCTTGTCGGAAGAGCGGCGACGTCGCTCCTTCCGATGCAGCTCTGTCCCACGCTTCCATGGACTTGTCGCGCCGGCAGGCGTGATCTAACCATACGGCCAGACGGACGTTGCAATCGCGACATAAGCGAGATCGATCCGTCGTTCAGGGAGAAGGGACGTCCATGCTCATTGTCCATCATCTCGGCAAGTCGCAATCGGAACGCGTCGTCTGGCTCTGCGAGGAGCTGGAGATTCCCTATGAGCTGAAATGCTATGCGCGCGACGCCAAGACGATGCTGGCGCCGGCGGACTACAAGGCACTGCACAGCATCGGCTCGGCGCCCGTCATCAACGACGGCGGTCTCGTGCTCGCCGAGTCCGGCGCCATCGTCGACTACATCGTTGCCAAATACGGCAAGGGCCGCCTGACGCTTGGCGCCGGCGATCCCGACTTCGCGCCGTTCCTGTACTGGTTTCATTTCGCCAACGGGACGCTGCAGGCCAACATGGGACGGCTGATGATCCTGAACCGGCTCAAGCTCGCGGACGACAATCCGATCCTGCTTGCGGCCAAAGCGCGCGTCGACCGCGCCTTCGAGCTTGTCGAGGCGCGGATGGGCGAAGCGGAGTATCTGGCGGGTCGCGCGTTCACCACGGCCGATATCATGATGGGCTTTTCGCTCACCACGATGCGTTATTTCCAGCCCTACGATCTCGCGCGCTACCCGAACATCGTCAGCTATCTCGCCCGCATCGGCGCCCGTCCGGCCTACCGGCGGGCGATGGAGAAGGGCGATCCGGGCATGGCGCTGCTATTGACGTGAGCGCTCCTCGCGTCCACCAGCGGCCAAGGGAGATGCGCGAAATGTGGGCTCGCCGTTGCCTCCAGGGGGCAAAAAGGTCTGCTCCCGCGCTGCGTCCGTCGTTGGCGCTGGCGGTCCCGCGGTATCGTTGCTACATAGCGAAGGCGAAGCTGCGTCGCGCGTCAGGAGCCATATATCCCCGGGGCCTTATCGATCCTTTAGGGAACTGTCCCTGGCCGGGTCCGTGGACCCGGACATATGGTGCCCACCTACTTTCGTAGGGAACTCCGGGATCGAGTGCTTCAACGGCGATCGCGGCTTCGCACTTTTGGTTTTTGTCCGTCCGGTTGCCCCGCCCGCGGGCCTCGCCCTCAGCGAGCATCAAGATCGGGCCGGGTGGCGTGGGCTGTTTTCGGCAGTTTTTCGGCTTGAGCACTCGAATTTGAGTTTCCTGAATACTGGATCGCCCGCCATCGTGGGCGACGACAGCGGAACGCAACGCTGCATGCCGTCGCGCAAATCCAACCAGTCGAAACAGCAGCTGCGGACCGTAGCGCTTGCCGCGCGCGACGCCTTGAGCAGCGAGCAGCGCCTGGCTGCGGCGGAAGCGATCGCCGCGCGCGGATTGCCGTTCGAACTGCCGCAACGCGCCGTGGTCGCCGGCTATTCGCCGATCCGCAGCGAGGTCGATCCATTGCCGCTGATGCGCAGGCTCGCCGCAGGCGGCGCCAGGCTCGCGCTGCCGACGGTCACCGCGCGCGGCCAGTCGCTGATCTTTCGGGCGTGGTCGGCGAACGAGAGGCTGCTGCTCGGACCGCTCGGTATCCTGGAGCCGTCGCCGGCCGCGGCCGAAGTCGTCCCCGACGTCATGCTGGTGCCGCTGGCGGCGTTCGACCGCCTGGGCCATCGCGTCGGCTATGGCGCCGGCTATTACGACTACACGTTCTCGCACTTGCGTAAAATCAAGGCCGTTGCCGGCATCGGGCTTGCCTTCGCAGTGCAGGAAATCGGAGCCGTGCCGGCGTTGTCCCACGACGTCGCGTTGGATTATGTGCTAACGGAGACCGAAATGTTCGATTTCCGGAGCAGCTGAGTTGCGCATTCTTTTCGTCGGCGATGTCGTTGGCAGGGCGGGCCGCACCGCCGTCTCGGAGCACCTGCCCGGCATGGTCCGCGACTGGGCGCTTGATCTCGTGATCGTCAATGGCGAGAACGCGGCCGGCGGGTTCGGCATCACCGAGGCGATCTATCAGGAGCTGCTGGACGCAGGCGCGGACGCCGTCACGCTCGGCAACCATGCCTGGGACCAGCGCGAGGCGCTGGTGTTCATCGAGCGCGCGCCGAAACTCATCCGCCCGGTGAATTTTCCGAAGGGCACGCCTGGCCGCGGCGCGGCGCTGATCGAGACCAAGAACGGCAAGCGCGCGCTCGTCATCAACGCCATCGGCCGCGTCTTCATGACGCCGTTCGACGATCCCTTTGCGGCGCTGAACCGGGAACTCGAAGCCTGCCCGCTGCGGCAAGCGGCTGACGCCATCGTGGTCGATTTCCATTGCGAGGCGAGCAGCGAAAAGCAGGGCATCGGTTTCTTCTGCGACGGCCGCGCCAGCCTCGTCGTCGGCACCCATACCCATGTGCCGACCGCCGATCATCAGGTGCTGTCCGGAGGCACGGCCTATTTGACCGACGCCGGCATGACCGGCGACTACGATTCGATCATCGGGATGCAGAAGGAGGAGCCGCTGCGGCGCTTCACGACCGGCATTCCGTCGGGACGTTTCGAGCCGGCGAGCGGCGTCGCCACTTTGAGCGGGGTCGCCGTCGAGACCGACGATGCGACCGGGCTCGCGCGCAGGATCGCGCCGGTCCGGATCGGCGGCCGGCTGGAGCCGGCGCGGCCGAACTTCTGGACCGGCTAGCGCAGCAATCGCTCATCCGCGCTCCGTCACGATCATTGGCATTCCGCCTGCCGGGCGCAGCGTGATGCGCGCTTGCGGCACGACCGACTGCGGGTCCGCCAAGCGGAAGCGGAACACCGGCAGTATGGTCGCCAGCACGACCAGCATTTCCTGGATCGCGAAGCCGCGACCGATGCAAATGCGGGGCCCGAGGCCGAACGGAATGAAGGCGCCGCGCGCAATGTCGCGATCATTGGGAGGCATAAAGCGCTCGGGTCGAAACGCGTCCGGATCGTCCCACAGCTTTCGATGGCGATGCACGATCCACGGCGAAATCAGAACCTGCGTTCCCTTCTCGATCCGGAGCCCGGCGAGATCGTCACTGTCCAGCGCCTCGCGGCCCATGAACGGCGCCGGTGGATAGAGCCGCAGCGCTTCGTTGACTACCGCGCGGGTGAAGACAAGCTTGTCGAAGGCGTCCAGGCCGGATGGACGTTCGCCAACGACGGACACGAGTTCTTCGGCGACCGCCGCCTCGGTCTCGGGAAACAGCGCCAGCAGATAGAGGATCCAGGCCAGCGCGTTGCCGGTCGTCTCATGGCCCGCCGCCAGAAACGTCAGGACATTGTCGGCGACCGAGGCCGGCGTCATGACCTTGCCCGTCGCCGGAAGTGGCGAGCGCATCAACCGGTCGAGCAGGTCGGACGCCTCGCGCTCGGGATCGGCGACGCGTTGCGCAACGATGCGATCGACGATGGAGCGGAAGACGGCGAGCGCCGGGCGAGCCCGCAACGCGGCTTGTGTCGGAATCCACGCCGGCAGATTGAACAGGCTGGCGAGATCGATCCGCCCGAACGTGTCGAAATAGATCGCCATGTTGGCATGGACGCGGGCGCGGTCCTGATCCAGCGCGCCGGAGAAGACGGTGCGGGAGACGATATCGTAGGTGAGCCGCTGGAATTCGGCGGAGAGGTCCATCGGTCGCGCCGGTGTCATGCGGTCGAGCCAGCGGTCTCGCATCACCGCCGCCGCCTCCAGCATGTCGTCAGAGAGCAAGGCGACGGCGGCGGGATTGAATAATGGCGCGGCGATCCGCCGCGCGCCCTGCCATGCCGCGCCTTCCGCCGTCAGCAGCCCGTCGCCGAGCGCGGGCCGCAAGCGACGCTGCTGTTGCACGCTCTTGCGGTAGTTGGCCGCGTTGCCGACCAGCACGTGCTCGATCTCGTCGGGATCGTTGACCAGCACGAGCTTGCGCAATCGGCCGACCTCCAGGATCGGCGCCTGATAGGCCTCCTCGGGAAAAGCGGTGATAGGATTTGTCCGCAACGCCCGGATCGTCGCGACAAGACCCAGGCGTCCGCTATGTGGCAGCGGCGCTGCCGGTCGCGGCCGGCTCGCCGCGCATGAGGAGTCCGACGCGGCAGTTTGTTCTCGCGGGGCCTGTTCTTGGACAGGTTGTGGTTGGACGGCAAGGCGCAGTGCGGTCATGGCGGCGCTCCTATTTCGGCATCACGCCACTGGCCGCGGCGTTGTTCTTGAGGGCCTCGGCGCGCGGCATGGATTGGGCGCAAGCAGCGCTGAGCTGGTTTGCGTGGCTCTGCAGACAAGCAAGGATGCGGCCTCCTCCCGGCTGCACGCCGCCGCAGAGCCGGTCGTAGTCGCCGCGGCAAATCTGCATCAGCGCCATGGCTTCGCTGCGCATTTGTGGCGATACCTGCGCGACCTGTGCGTCGGCGATTGATGGAGCGAGCGCGGCCCCCGCGACAAGGGCCGAGGCCAGCGTAAAAATCCGACGCGAAGGCCTGGGAAAGTAGGTCATGTTCGTTTTCCTGATGTGAGGGAGGGGCTGTGCCGCCGCGAGGACCGAACAGGTCCAAGCGGCGGCCCGCGCCGTTGTCAGCGCGAGATCGAACCTTGACGGGTGGCGCTGTTTCCGGCCGGCCCGGTGCGCGTCGCCGAGCGGGAGCAGGTGCCGTTCGCGCAGCTTCCGGACGCGCTGAGGCTCGAAGTACCGCCGCGCGGGCCGGTGGATGAAGCCGAACGGGTCCAGGCATTGGCGTCGGCGACGGCTGCGACCGACAGCACGCCGATGACCGCTGAGGTGAGGAAGAGGTTTTTCATGGTGGTGATCTCCTTGACGGGTAAGCGGCTGCCGTTGCGGTAGCCATGCGGAGGAGATTGGACGGGTCGTGTCAGCGCCGTTTCACCCGACGGAAACGCTTTTTGTTGTTTTGTCGGCTCCGCGTAACAGTATGTAACGACGGCGCCGCAGGGCTTGCGCCGCGCCGCGCGCCGTCCAGAATGCAGTGATGACAGCAAACTCGACACCACCTTCAGCCACGATTCTGATCGTGGAGGACGACGCGGAGATCAGCCGGCTCGTCGCCGACTTCATGCGGCGCGAGGGTTTCGAGGTTGCCTGCGCGGGCGATGGCAAGGCGATGGACGCGGTGCTTGCGCGCCTGCGCCCGGATATCCTGATTCTGGACCTGATGCTGCCGGGAGAAGATGGGCTCTCGATCTGCCGGCGGATGCGCGCGAATGACACCGTCCCGATCCTGATGTTGACGGCCAAGAGCGACGAGATCGATCGCGTGGTCGGGCTGGAAATGGGCGCGGACGATTACCTGGTGAAACCGTTCGGGCCGCGGGAATTGCTGGCGAGGGTCCGCGCGATCCTGCGCCGCGCCAATGGCGCGGCGGCCAAGACGATGCTCCGCCGTTACGCGTTCGACCGTTTCATCGTCGATCTGGATTCCCGCAGCGTCGAATTCGCCGAGGCTGATCAAGTGCCGCTGCAACTCACCAGCGCGGAGTTCGACCTGCTCGGCTGCTTCGTCCAGCGGCCGCGCCGCGTCCTCACCCGCGACCAGATTCTTGACTGGACACGCGGGCGCTCGGCCGAACCTTTCGACCGCACCGTCGACATGCTGATTTCGCGGCTGCGCAAGAAGCTCGACGCCGCGAGCCCCGGATCGAACCTGATCACCACCGTACGCAACGGCGGCTACCTGTTCACCGTGTCCGTCAAACAGGTGTCGTGATGCTGCGATTGACGCTCGCGGCCCGGCTTGCCCTGATCGTGATCACAGGCTTTTCAGCGGTCGCGATCGTCGCATTGGCCGTCTTCTACATGACGTCGAGCCGCGAAGACGAAACCACGCGCCCATCACCCGGCCGTCTGATGGCGCTTGCCGCCCTGATCGAACGCACCGGGCCGGATGAGCGCGGGACCGTGCTCGAGGCGGTGTCGTCGCTGCAATTCGTCGTCCGCACCGAGCCTGCGGGGCTGGATTCAGGCGACAACAAAGGCAAGGCTTTGCACCAAGCCAATCTGCGCGACCTTTATGCGGCAGCGCTCACCGGGCGCGCGGTCGATGTCGTCGCGCCTCCCGATCAGCGGCCGAACCCCTGGTTTCCCAGGCTGTCGAGGCTGATGACAAATGCGACCGAGTTTCGAATTTCGTTGCGCACGGGCGAAACGCTGGTCGTCGATGCCTTTAGCCGCCTGCCGATCACGCCGTTCGGTCTGCCGATCGGCTTCGGCGCGGGTGTTTTCGGAACCATCGTGGCGCTGCTGGCGCTCCTGGTCATGCAGCGGGAGACACGGCCGCTGGCCAGGCTCGCCGCCGCCGTCGACCGCGTCGATCTGTCCGCCGATCCGCCGCTGCTTCCGCAGGCGCGCCGCAGCGCGCCGGAAATCCGCGCGGTCATCGCCGCGTTCAACCGGTTGCAGGGACGGCTGAGCGAGATGCTGCGCGCCCGCATGACCCTGATCGGCGGCATCGCCCATGACGTGCGCACATTCGCAACGCGGCTGCGACTGCGCGTCGAACAGATCCCGGATGCCGCCGAACAGCAACGGGCGATTGCCGATATCGACGACATGATCCGCCTGCTGGACGATGCGCTGCTGTCGAGCCGCGCCGGCGCCGGAGGGCTGTCGCAGGAGATGGTCGAGTTCGCAGCCCTGGTGCGCTCCGAGGCCGACGACAGGCGAGCCCAGGGCGAGGCGGTCGATGTGACGTCGGACGGCGCCGTCGACGACGCAATCGTTCTCGGCGACCGGCTGGCCTTGCGCCGGGTCGTTGCCAACATCGTCGACAACGCGATCAAATACGGCCACCTCGCTCATGCGCGGATGAGTCTCGGACAGAATACCGTCGCCGTGACCGTCGACGACGAAGGCCCTGGCATTCCCGCCGACCGGCGTCAGGCCATGCTGGAGCCGTTCAATCGGCTCGAGACGTCACGCAACCGCTCGACCGGCGGCGCCGGGCTCGGCCTTGCGGTCGTTCGCAGTCTTGTCGAGGCCCATGGTGGAACGATCGAGATTGCCGCGGCGCCGTCCGGCGGCGCGCGGGTGATTGTCGAACTTCCGATCTTTCGCGTAGCCTGAGCTTGCAATCAAGCCGCGCGGATAGCGCGGCCTGGTTTCTTGTCTGCGCTATTCAGAGGTCCGCTTGCGCAGCTCGGCGACGTCCTTTGCGGTCAGCCTTGATTCCTGGCTGCCGAACCGCGCGGTGACGTAGTTGGCGACGGCTGCGATCTCGTCGTCGGAATAGGCGTTGCCGAACGCCGGCATCGACAGCACGCCGTCGGGCGTGTGCCGCTTGGTCCCGGAGATCACGATCTGCGCGACATTGGTTGCGCCGGGATCGTTGACAGCCCAGGCGCCGGTCAGCGTCGCGAAGGACGACACGGCGCTCTGGCCGGTCCAGCCGTGGCAACTGACGCAGGCGCCCTCGAACACCATCTTGCCGCGCGCATCGGCCGTGCCGCCCTCCTTGTGCGAGGCGGATGCGGGCGGCGCCAATGTCGCCGGCAGATCGGCCGAGGCGACCGCCGGCACGCTGCGCAAGTAGGCCACCATGGCGCGGATGTCCTCGGCTGCGAACTGGCTGAAGCTGTGGTCGACGGCTTCGCCCATCGGGCCGGACGCCGTGCCATGACCCGCGGCATGCCCGGTCGACAGATAGGAGATCAGGTCGTCGTCACGCCAGGCGCCGACGCCGGTGGCCTTGTCGGAGCTGATATTGAAGGCGCGCCAGCCCGCGGTCACGGCGCCGGCGAATTTTTGGCGGTTGTTCAGCGCGAAGGCGAGGTTGCGCGGCGTGTGGCATTCGCCGCAGTGCGCGAGCGCCTCGGCGAGATAAGCGCCCCTGTTCCATTCCGGGCTCTTCGAGCTATCCGGTTCGAACCGCGTGTTCGGATTGAACAGCGCCGACCAGACCATCATCGCCCAGCGCTGGTTGAATGGAAACGAAAGCGTATTTTCAGGCGCGGTCGCATGCACAGCCGGCAGGCTGAACAGATAGGCCTTGATCGCGAGCGCATCATCGTCGCTGATATAGGTATAGGACGTGTAGGGCATCGCCGGATAAAGCCGCGCACCGTCGCGGCGCACGCCGCGATGCATCGCGTTCAGAAAATCCTGATCGCTGTAATCGCCGATGCCGGTGTCCTTGTCGGGCGTGATGTTGGTCGAATAGAGCGTGCCGAACGGCAGCTTGAAGCCGAGGCCGCCCGCATACTCCTTGCCGCCCGGCGTGGTGTGGCAGACCATGCAGTCCGCGGCTTTTGCCAGATATTCGCCGCGCTCAATGATGCTTGCTTGCACGAGTTTCGCCGGCGTGCCGGTCGGCTTGCTGCCTTGGTAATCCGACAGCGCCACTTTCGGGCCATCCGAAAACGCCATCGGCCCGGGGCCACGGATGACCCAGGCCGCGATTGCGAGCGCCACGAGCACGATCGCCGCGATGCTGATGAGAATGCGTGCCGCGCCGCTCATGCCTTCTTCCCCACCGCAAGCAGTGAACGGTCGATCGGCAGCCGCCTCAAGGCGACGCCGGTCGCCGCATAGATGGCGTTGCGCAAAGCGGGCGGTCCGGCCGTCGAGCCGGTCTCGCCGATGCCGCCGGGCGCCTCGTCGCTTTTGATCACATGCACCTCGATCTTCGGCGCCTGGTCGATGCGCAGCATCCGGTAGTCATGGAAATTAGATTGCTGGACCCGTCCCCTGTCGATGGTGATCTCGCCATAAAGCGCGGCCGTGAGGCTGAAGATCAATCCGCCCTCGAGCTGGGCCATGATGGTATCGGGATTGACGGCGATGCCGGTATCGACCGCCGAGGTGACGCGCCGCAGATGCACCTCGCCCTGTTCGTCGACCTCCGCTTCCACCACGGTCGCGATGAAGCTGCCGAACGACGGCTGCAGGCACACGCCGCGTCCGACGCGAGCCGGCAGCGGCTGACCCCAATTGGATTTCTCGGCCACCAGATTGAGAGCGCCAAGAAAGCGCGGCTGTTTTCCGAGCATCGAACGACGAAATTCGATCGGGTCCTTGCCTGCCTTGCGCGCCAATTCGTCCATGAAACATTCGATGGCGAACACGTTGTTGTTGGGACCGACGCCGCGCCAGAACCCGGTCGGCACCGCGGGCGGTTCGGCGCGCACATATTCGACTTGGATGTTGGGAATGTCGTAGGGGATGTCGACGGCGCCATCGACGGCGTCGATATCGATGCCTTTCTGGAAAGCCGGCGGCAGCCAGCGCGCAATCACGGCCGAGCCGGCAATCTTGTACTTCCAGGCGGCGATCTTGCCGTTCGACAAGGTTGCCGCGATCGTGTCGCGATAGACCGGGCGATAGATGTCGTGCTGGATGTCCTCCTCGCGCGTCCATACCACCTTCACCGGTCCGTCGACCTGCTTGGCGATGCGGACGGCGGCGACCACCATGTCGGGCTCGAGCCTGCGGCCGAAGCCGCCGCCGAGCAGATGATTGTTGACGATCACCTTGTCGACCGGGAGCCCTGCCGCTTTCGCGGCTTCCGACTGTACTCGGCTGACGATCTGCGTGCCGGTCCAGATTTCGCAGGAATCCGGCTTGAAATGAACCGTGGCGTTCAGCGGCTCCATGGTCGCGTGGGCGAGAAATGGAAGCTCGTAGGAGGCGTCCATCCTGTCGCCGGCAGCCAGGCCCTTGGCGATATCGCCCTCGGATCGCGCGACGACACCGTCTTTCTCGCTCGCGGCGCGCAAATCCTGCCAGATGTCTTTCGAGCTGATTTTCGCATTCGGGCCTTCATCCCAGTCGATCTTGAGCGCCTCGAGCCCCTTCTTGGCCGCCCACATGTGATCGCCGACCACGGCGACCAGATCGTCCAGCACGACGATCTTCTGCACACCTGCAATCGCCTTGGCGGCGCTGTCGTCGACCTTGCGGACCTTGCCGCCGAACACCGGGCAGGCGGCGAGCGTCGCGAACTTCATGTCGGGAAGCATCGCGTCGATGCCGTAGATGGCCTTGCCGTTGACCTTGTCGGGCGTGTCGAAGCGTTTCAGGGATTGGCCAACATAGACGAAATCCTTGGGGTCCTTGAGTGGGACGTCCTTCGGCGGCGTCTCGCTGCTCGCGGCGATGGCGAGTTCACCGTAGGAGAGATTTCGTCCGCTCTCGGTGTGCGTCACCTTGCCTTTCGAGGTCGTGCAGCTCGCCGGCTCGACCTTCCATTCCGTTGCCGCGGCCTGCACCAGCATGGCGCGGGCGCTGGCGCCGGCGTTGCGCAACGGCTTCCAGAACGCGCGGATCGAGTTGGAATTGCCGGTCACCTGCAGGCCGAAGGTCGGATTGCCGTAGAGCTTGTCGTTGGGCGGGGCGTGCTGCAGCGTCACCTGCGACAGGTCCGCATCGAGCTCTTCGGCCAGGATCATCGCAACAGCGGTGTAGACGCCTTGACCCATTTCGACCTGGGGCATCACAAGCGTCGTGTGCCCGGTTTCGTCGATGCGGATGAAGGCGTTCGGCGCGAACTTGCCCTCGGTCACATCGGGCGGCTGCACCGGCTCGTTCGTGGCGCGAACCGGCAGATGGAAGGCGACCAGGAATCCGCCCGCCAATCCGGCTTTCAGCAGGCTGCGGCGGGAAACGGTGTCGGAGATTCTTGCAGGAGCGATCTTGACGCGTGTCATGGGTTGCCTCCTACGACTGCCGGCCTGATACCGCCTGCTTGATGGCGGCGCGGATGCGCACATAGGTGCCGCAGCGGCAGATATTTCCCGCCATCGCGGCATCGATGTCGGAATCATCGGGATTGGGCGTTGCGGCAAGCAGCGCCGCCGCCGACATGATCTGTCCCGACTGGCAATAGCCGCATTGGATCACCTCGAGATCGAGCCAGGCTTTCTGCACCTTCGCGCCGGCCTGGGTGGCGCCGATGCCCTCGATGGTGGTCACGGCGCGATCGCGCACCGCGCTGATCGGCAGCACGCAGGAGCGCACCGGCTTGCCGTCGATGTGCACGGTGCAGGCGCCGCACTGCGCGATGCCGCAGCCGAATTTCGTTCCGGTCATGCCGAGGATGTCACGCAACACCCACAACAGCGGCATCTCGGCGGGCGCATCGAAGGTTTTCGCTTCGCCATTGATCGTCAGCGTGGTCGTCATCGGAACCTCCTTGTCGGCGCTCGCGGGCAGCGATCACCGTGGCGAAACGCGCCATGACCATAATCACATGGGCTGATCATAATCATATGATGAACTATAGCGAAAAACAGCGGCGGCGCGTGATCACATCTCTGCAACGCAGGCTTGCGCCGGTCACCGGTGGCGGCGATGCGGCCTTACACTATCTCGCCGCAATTCTCTTAAGAACGCCGGTCTCTTAAGAACATCGGCGGGGCGCCGCACGCGGCCGTTGCCCTTGGAATTTGTCTTTGGAATTTGGAGGTCAGAACCCGAAGAACTTCTCGCGCAACGCATCCTCGTATTTCGCTTTCGCGATCTTGACGTTGCTGCGCATCTCGTCCTCCTCGAAATGTGCCTGTTCCCATTGATCGACTTCGGCGACGGTGTGATTGACGGAGGCGAGCGCCTCTTCCTTTCGGATCGCGGCAATCCAGGGTTCCACGGCGTTCTTGTAATCGGCCTGCAACGCGTCCAGTTCGGGATATTCGTCGCTCATCTGGTCCTCCGCGAATGCCTGATCTCAGCGGAGGCGATTTATAGCGCGCCGAAATGAACGGACGACGACGCTGGGACAACGGTGGGCGGCGGGGTTTCAGGAGTGCCGGAAACCCATGCGGAACGCGCCCCAATGCCGGCCGCGGATGAAAATCGGCGACGACAGGTCCTTCATCAGCACGAAATTGCCGCCGCCCATGTCGCGCCGATAGGTCTGCAGCAGATACGGCTTTGTGTTCGCCGCGACTTTCTTGACCGCTCGGTCGTTGAACAGCCGTCGGTTGCGGCAATTGGCGTTGTTCCAGACCGGGTCCTTGCCCTGCGGCAGGCGGTAGTTCGGATTGTGGGTCGGCAAATAGCCGCCTTTCGCCCAGGCGACGCAAAACACGATGCGGGAATCGGATTTCTGGATCGGGTCCTGGATCGGCGGCAGGATTCGATCGGTGAATTCGACGTAGTCGGTCAGGTACTGCTCGGGATCGGTGCCCGGGATTTCGCGATAATTCTCGTCCATCAACTGACCGAACCCGATCTCGCCGCGCTCGATCGCGGACTCGAACGCCGCCGAAATCCGCTTGGCGGTGGCGGCGACGATCTGGATCAGCGGCCCATCGGACGTCTCTACGCCGCTGTCGGCGATCATCGCAATCAGCGTCTCGGAAATGTCGAGCAGGCGGCTCACCCTTTCGTCGGCATGCTTCAGCTCTGTCGAGGACAGATCGACGCCCTTGGCGAGATTGTTCAACTCCTCGATCACCTGGTCGCAATGGCCGAGATTCGCGTTGGCGGCCCTGGTGACGCCGTCGATCTCGTGGCCGACCCTGGTGAAGCCGTCCTGCACGCGGGCGATGATGCTCTCGATTTGCGCCGCGCCTTCGCCGGCATTCTTGGCGCGGTGGGAGGCCTCGCCGCTTTCGCCGATCAGATTGCCGACCTGACCGTCGAGGCCGCGAACGGTCTCGCCGATCTGGTTCGTCGCCTGACGCGTGGCTTCGGCAAGGCTCTTCACCTCGTTCGCGACGACCGCGAAACCCCGTCCGGCGCTGCCGGCGCGGGCGGCCTCGATCGTCGCGTTCAGCGCCAGGAGATTGGTCTGCTTGGCGATGGCCTCGATCGCTTTCGACACTTTTGCGACCTCCGAAAGCGCCGAGGAGACCGAGCCGAGCCGGGTCTCGATGCGGCCAACGGCCTCGATCAGCTCGGCGATGTGGTTGACCGCGGTCTCCACCACGGCGCGGGATTGGGTGATTTCGCCGACCGCGGCCGAAGTCGCCGATTGCACCGAGCGCGACGCGCCGGCGATATCGTGATTGACGGAGACCATGGCCTTGGCGGTCGTCTGCAGATGTCCGAATCGCTCCGATTGGGTGGAGAGGCGGCTTGCGACTTCCTGGACATTGCCGGCGACATCGGCGAGTTCGACCCCGAGCCCGCCGATCTCATTGGCAAGCTGATCGACCAGACGCTCACTTGGCGAGGCGTTTGTGCGTGGCGAGGCCGTTGTGGCCGGCAGGGCCTCTGTTCCCGGCGGGGCCTCTGGCAGCACCTTGGCGACAGCGGTTTCGGCGGCAACGGATTTCAATTTTGCGGCTTGCGCGACCGGCATCGCTTTCGCCCTCCTGCAAGTAAACTGACGAGTGATCTGTTATTTCCGAATGCGCGTGAGCTTGTTCAAAGCTTGTAGGCCGTCCGGAAACCGCCCCAATGCCGCCCCCTGACCCGAATCGGCACGTCGATCTCGCGCATCATCACGGTGTTGCCGTTGCCCATGTCGCGCGCGTAACTCTGGATCAGATAGGCGCGCTGGTTGCGGCCGGCGGCAAGCCCCGCGGGATCGTTGAAGATGCGCCGGTTGCGGCTGTTGGAGGTGTTCCAGGCGACGTCGCCTGGTCGTTGCGGATAGGAATAGATCTTGTTGTGCACCGGCAGGTAGCCGTTGCGGTCGATCATGACGCAGAACACCATGCGCGGGTCCTTGGCCAGGAAAGCCTCCTGGAACGGTGGCAGCGCACGGTCGGCCCAGTCGAGAATCCTGGTGCGATGCTGCTGTGGATTGGTGCCTGGTATTTCGACATAGTCGGTATCGAACATGTCGTCGATCGCGACGGCGCCGGTTGCGATCGCGTCTTCGAACATTCTGGTCAGCGCTGCGCCGGCCTCCATGGCTCGGGCCACGAAATCGGTATTTTCCTCGTGGATCGACCACAATTTGTCTTCGATCCTTTCGGCAAGCTCCGCATTCATCGCCTCGAACCGCGCTCTCGCGCCGGCCTTGGAATGCTCGGTCACGCGAATCCGGCAGGCGCCAACGTCCTGCAGCGTTGCATTGAGGCCCTCGCCTTGCGGAAGGCCAGCTGCAGCCGCTCCCGAGATCAGAATGTCGTCGCTCGAGAGTTCATAGACCGGCGCATTAGCTGGGCCACGCGGGGTCTGGATGGCGATATCGAGACGGCAGGGCAGCCGCTCATGCTTGCGCCGGTCTTCGCGTTCGCCGTCTCGTTCCCCTTGGCGCAACAGCACCGCGCAACGCGACTTCATTTTCTGCGCGAACTGGGTAACGGCCTTGCCGGCGCTGGCGACATTGTCGCCATGCGTCTCGGCCGCCTTGGTCGCATGGTCGATCTCGGCCGCGCTGTCGCCGACCGCGACGATGAAATGCGACGCTTGTGCTGCGTTATCGGACATCTCGCGGGTGGTTTGATTCTGCTCCGCCACCGCGCCGTTGACGTTTTCGAACACCGGCCGGATCGCCTCGATCGCCTGCGAGATGCGATGCACCGCGTCGGCCGAGCCCGTGGCGTCGCGCTGCAGCGCCTCGATCTTCCTGGTGATTTCCTCCGTTGCGCCCTGCGTCTGCACCGCCAGCGCCTTGACCTCGGTTGCGACCACGGCGAAGCCGCGTCCGGCTTCGCCCGCGCGCGCGGCCTCGATGGTCGAGTTCAGCGCCAACAGCGTGGTTTGCCGCGCGATCTGCGCGATCAGGTTCACGACATGGCCGATCGCGTCCGACGACTCCCGCAAGCGATCGACATTGGCGCGGGCTTCCCCGGCCGCGGCGCTGGCGAGGTCGGCGAGCTTGCCTGCCTCATGCACCTGCGCGGCGATCCCTTCCGCCGATCGGGTGAACTTCTCGGCCGCCTGCGCAAAAGTTGTGGCTGTGCTCTGCGCGGCGCTTGTCTGCCCGGTCAGCGCATCGGTGCGCGCGCGGATCGTGGCGAGGGTGGCGGCCGCGGCGTCGGCGCCGTCGGCGACCGAATGGGCGGCGCGCTCCAACCGGCGGATCATCCCGCCCAGTTCAAGCTCGAGCAGTTCCAGGATTTCCTTGGCGGAATCGGCCTCCGGGGTTGCGTCGGGCGCCGCCGCAGGCCGCGGCGGCGGCTGCAGCGCGGGCGCAGCCGGTTCCAGCCCGCGTTTCCTGAACAGAGCGAACGCCATGGATTCCTCGAGGACAATTGTGAGTTGAGGGCTACATCCTTGCACTTGCGCGTGAAGTCGTGGTTAAAAATTGCCTGCCGGTCCGGAAGCGGCGCCAAAGGTCCGAAAAGGTTACCAAATCTTTGATTTTGTGCGTGACGCGGCCTATAACGCCGCGCTTCCGCTTCCGCGACCCCTTAAAAACCCGAAGAGATACGCGCATGGCTGGCCATTCCCAGTTCAAGAACATCATGCACCGCAAGGGCAGGCAGGATGCCCAGAAGTCGAAACTGTTCGGCAAGCTGGCCCGGGAAATTACGGTCGCGGCGAAATTGGGGACGCCGGACCCGGCGATGAACCCGCGGCTGCGCGCGGCCATGGTCGCGGCGCGGCAGGAGAACATGCCGAAGGACAATATCGAGCGCGCGATCAAGAAAGCGCTCGGCGGCGAGGGCGATAATTACGACGAGATCCGCTACGAGGGATATGGCCCGGGCGGCGTCGCCGTCATCGTCGAGGCATTGACCGACAACCGCAACCGTGCGGCGTCGGACATCCGCTCCTACTTCACCAAGGCGGGCGGCAATCTCGGCGAGACCGGCTCGGTCGCCTTCATGTTCGATCGCACCGGCATCATTGAATATGATTCCAATGTCGCCTCCGACGACGCGATGCTGGATGCGGCGATCGAGGCCGGCGCGGACGACGTCATCTCGAGCGAAAGCGGCCACGAGGTCTATGCCTCGCAGGACAGCTTCCGCGAGGTCGCCAAGGCGCTGGAAGCCAAATTCGGCGAACCGCGCAAGGCGGCGCTGACCTGGAAGCCGCAGAACACCGTGGCAGTGGACGACGAGACCGGCGAGAAGCTGTTGAAGCTGATGGACCTCCTGAACGAGCACGACGACGTCCAGAACGTGTTCGCCAATTTCGAGATATCCGACGCGCTGGTCGCGAAGATGGGCGGCTGAGCCTCCGGCGCCATACTCCGCCCGTCGTCGCCCGCGTAGGCGGGCGATCGAGTATTCCAGAGACCTATGCAAGAACGTGAGGCCGCGGCGTACTGGATACCCCCGCTGGAGCCCTGTCATCGGGCTCGCCGGAGGCGAGACCCGGCGGCGGGTATGACGAAGGGGCGGGGGACGACGTTCTGTTTGTGTTTCGTTCCCCGCGCTCAGGCGTTAACACTTGGGCATGACATCGCAGCCGATTCGCCCCTCCGTACGCATCCTCGGCATCGATCCCGGCCTGCGCCGCACCGGCTGGGGCGTGATCGAAAGCGACGGCAACCGCCTCATCTTCGTCGGCTGCGGTTCGGTGGAACCGCCGGAAGGCCTGCCGCTGGCAAGCCGTCTGCTGGCGATTCACGAGGGGCTTGCCGCCGTGCTCGGAGACCTCAAGCCGGTTGAAGCCGCCGTCGAGCAGACCTTTGTCAACAAGGACGGCGTCGCCACGCTCAAGCTCGGGCAGGCGCGCGGCGTCGCGATGCTGGCGCCCGCCATGTTCGGCATTGCCGTGGCCGAATACGCGCCGAACCAGGTGAAGAAGACCGTGGTCGGCGCGGGGCATGCCGACAAGAACCAGGTCCTGATGATGCTGAAAATCCTGCTGCCGAAGGCCGAGCCGAAATCGCCCGACGCGGCCGACGCACTTGCGATCGCCATCACCCATGCGCATCATCGGAGTAGCGCGACGCTGCGGTTAAGGGTGGTCGGGTTATGATCGGCAAACTCAAGGGTCTGATCGATTCCTACGGCGAGGATTTCGTCATCCTCGACGTCGGCGGCGTCGGCTATCAGGTGCATTGCTCTGCGCGCACCTTGCAGGCGCTGCCTGCGCCCGGCGAGGCGGCGGTGCTTTCGATCGAGACGTATGTGCGCGAGGATCAGATCAAGCTGTTCGGCTTTCGGAGCGACATCGAGCGCGAATGGTTTCGGCTGCTGCAGACCGTGCAAGGCGTCGGCGCCAAGGTCGCGCTGGCCGTACTCGGCACGCTGCCGCCAGCCGAGCTTGCGAACGCGATCGCGCTGCGCGACAAGGCCTCCGTCGCGCGCACGCCCGGTGTCGGCCCGAAGGTCGCCGAGCGCATCGTCACCGAGCTGAAGGACAAGGCGCCTCAATTTGCCAATGTCGATCCGGCGGTCGTCAGCCTCTCCGGCGCGCTCGACGATCAGCGCGCGCCGCGTCCGGTGACGGATGCGATTTCCGCGCTGATCAATCTCGGTTACGGCCAGCCGCAGGCCGCGGCCGCGATCGCCTCGGCCTCGCGCTCGGCCGGCGAGAATGCCGGGACGGCGCAGCTCATCCGGCTCGGCTTGAAGGAGTTGGCGAAGTGAGACAGTGCGCAAGGATTTATTGCATCACTCCTAAGTCAAGCGGCGCTGCGCTCCCTCCCCCCTTGCGGGGGAGGGTTGGGGTGGGGGGTAGCCACGGCGGCGGTCCCCGAGTGGACCCCCACCCCCAACCCCGCCCCGCAAGGGGGAGGGGAGCCCTCCCGCCGATCATGTGGCACGCGCGCCGTGCTATCCTTATCCCATGACCCCGCCCTCCCGCATCGTGACGCCCGAGCGCCGCAACGAGGATGCGCCCGATACCGCGCTGCGCCCGCAACTCCTGTCGGAGTTTGTCGGCCAGGCGCAGGCGCGCAAGAATCTCTCGATCTTCATCGAGGCGGCACGCAAGCGCGGCGAGGCGCTCGATCACGTGCTGTTCGTCGGTCCTCCCGGCCTCGGCAAGACCACCCTGGCGCAGATCGTGGCGCGCGAGCTCGGCGTCGGCTTCCGCGCCACCTCTGGCCCGGTGATTGCGAAGGCCGGCGATCTCGCCGCGCTCTTGACCAATCTCGAAGAACGCGACGTGCTGTTCATCGACGAGATCCATCGCCTGAGCCCGGCGGTCGAAGAAGTGCTCTATCCCGCGATGGAGGATTTCCAGCTTGATCTCATCATCGGCGAGGGGCCGGCCGCGCGCTCGGTCAAGATCGAGCTTGCGAAATTCACCCTCGTCGGCGCTACCACGCGCGCGGGGCTCCTGACCAACCCGCTGCGCGACCGCTTCGGCATTCCGGTGCGGCTGAATTTCTACACCGAGGAGGAGCTGGAAAAGATCGTCACCCGCGGCGCCCGCGTGCTGAAGGTCGGCATGACGCCGGACGGCGCCAACGAGATCGCGCGCCGCGCCCGCGGCACGCCGCGCATCGCCGGCCGGCTGTTGCGGCGGGTGCGCGATTTTGCCTCCGCAGCGGATGCCACTTCCATCGACCGCGCGATCGCCGATCACGCGCTGAGCGCGCTGGAAGTCGATGCCGCCGGTCTCGATGCCATGGACCGCCGCTATCTCACGACGATCGCGATGAACTATGGCGGCGGCCCGGTCGGCGTGGAGACAATGGCGGCTGCGCTGTCGGAGCCGCGCGATGCGATCGAGGACATCATCGAGCCATTCCTGATCCAGTGCGGCTATCTGCAGCGCACCCCGCGCGGCCGGCTCCTGACCTCGCACGCCTTCCGCCATCTCGGCCTCGCTGAACCCTCGCGCGATCCCGCGCAGTTCGGATTGTTCGGGAGCGAAGACGAATAGTGCATACCGGTACGATCAAGATCGTCGCTGCGCTGATACGCGATGACGCGGGCCGGGTGTTGCTGGTGCGCAAGCGCGGCACGACGGCATTCATGCAGCCTGGCGGCAAACGCGACCCTGGCGAAGACGACGTCGCGGCCCTGTCGCGCGAAATCGCCGAGGAACTCGGTTGCCGCGTGGTCCGTGCCTCGATCCGGCCGCTCGGCGAGTTCGACGCCGTCGCCGCCAATGAACCCGGCTTTCGGGTGCAGGCCAGCCTTTATGGAATCGATGTGACCGGCGACGTCGCGCCGAGCCGCGAGATCGACCAGACGATCTGGATCGATCCGGCGGCGCCTCCCGATATCGTTCTGGCGCCCTTGACACGCGACCACGTCTTGCCGCTGGCTTCCATGAGAAAGGTCGCGGGAAACGCCCGGTGAGACGTTGGCCTTCTTCGACGGCGAGGTCCGTGACGGTTGGCACCACACTTGCAGGTCCGCGTTTAATACGAAGACGCCATTCTTTCCAGCATCGTCTATCATGCCAATGACTTGCGTTTCATTCTGCTGACAATCTGCACCAACATACCGGAAATCCGCTGCAATGCCTGACTAACACCAAGAGGCATCACGCGGTCATCGATCATGTTCACACGCCGTCGTTTCCTTCGTTTCGTTGCCGGGCTTGGCGCCACCGGCCTCACGACGGCCGCCTATGGTTTCGGCGTCGAGCCGCTGTTTCGGCTTCGCGTCGCGCGCTACCATGTTCGGCCGCCGCACTGGCCTTCGGATCTTCAGCTCACGATCGCGGCCATCGCCGATCTCCATGCCTGCGATCCCTGGATGTCGTTGAAACACATCGCGGCCATCGTCGAACGGACCAACGCGCTGAAGCCGGATGTCATTGTCCTGCTCGGCGACTACGTCACCGGCCATCGTCACGTGATCCGCCATATCCCGTCCGAGGAATGGGCGCCCGTGCTGGCCGGATTGAAAGCGCCGCTCGGCGTGCATGCGATCCTCGGCAATCACGATTACTGGGACGACGGGACCGTGCAGCGGGAGGGGCGGGGACCGCCGGTTGCCGGGCGCGCGCTCGCGGCGGTGGGCATTCCGGTTTACGAAAACCATGCTGTCCGCCTCCTGAAAGACCGCCGGCCGTTCTGGCTGGCGGGGCTCGGCGATCAACTAGCTTACCTGCCCGCGCGGCACTTCCGGCCTGTCCCGCGTGTCGGCGTCGATGATCTCGGTGCGACCCTGGCCAAGGTCACCGACGATGCGCCGGTCATTCTTCTGGCGCATGAGCCGGACGTCGCCATGCGTGTGCCCGCGCGCGTCGCGCTCCAACTCTCCGGGCACACCCATGGCGGTCAGGTCAGGCTGTTCGGGTGGTCGCCGGTGGTGCCGTCGCGTTACGGAAACCGGCTGGCCTATGGCCATGCGCGGATCAACTGCGACGTCATCGTCTCCGGCGGCCTCGGCTGCAGCATCATGCCGGTCCGTCTCGGCGTCCCGCCGGAGATCGTGCTGGTCACGCTGGGCGGGCCGGGGCCTGTTATCTCCTGACGTTGCGAAGTGCCCTGATGATAGGCACGTCGATGACTTCACATTTTTTGGGACATGCGATAGGCGATGTCTGCAGCCGCGCAACAACGCTGGCGCGACTTGGGGGGCGCCCACCGAAGATCACCCGATCGACGCCTGGGACAAGGTGATGAATCTGAATATCCGTTCGCTGTTCCTGCTCAGCCAGCAGATCGGCAAGCGCTCGATGATTCCCAACAAGTACGGCCGTATCATCAATCTCGCGTCGATCGCTGGCCTTCGTGGCAGTACAAGCGAGATACAAACCATCGCTTACAACACGAGCAAGGGAGCGGTTGTCAATTTCACGCGGGCTCTGGCGGGTGGTTGGGGACGCTACGGTATTACTGTCAATGCACTGGCGCCCGGAATGTTTCCGTCGAAAATGACAAAGCAAATCATTGCGACAGCCGGAGTGGAAAAGCTGTCGCAGGGGGTGCCACTGCAACGGATCGGCGACGACGATGACCTGAAAGGCGCCGTGCTGCTTTTCGCCAGCGATGCGGGCAAACATATTACCGGCCAAGTCCTGGCCGTCGATGGTGGGCTGACAGCAGTCTTGTCGTCCTGATAGTTGCAGGGTATCCGCCCGGTCCGCAGCTACCCGGCCTTCGTTCGGTGCCCAACCTATGCGGAAGGTACGCTAACACCAATTTTCCGGTGTTGATGACCGCGGAGAAGATTGCGGCCGCGATTCTCGAAGGACACTGATTAGGCGGGCCATATAACGCTCCTGAATATTGCAATTCCGTAATTCCATTAGATTTTGGCAAATAAGCAGACGCATTGTCCCCGAAAGAACACTGGCACCGGCGCAGCCGGAACGGGGAACGAAATGCAGGCAGGATCGGCCGTTTCACAATTCACAGATGTCAACGCCGGCGCGCGCCTTGATCGGCTCCCGATATGCGCATTTCATTGGCGCATCGTAGCTCTCATCGGCGCAGGCATGTTTCTCGATGCCTTCGACATTTACCTTGCCGGCGGCGTGCTGGGAGCCTTGCTGAAGGAGGGATGGTCCACGCTCCAACTCAACGCTACCTTCGTGTCGTCGACTTTCATCGGCATGACGTTGGGTGCGTGGTTCTCGGGAATTCTCGGCGACCGCTTCGGCCGACGCTTCACCTATCAGGTCAATCTCGCGATCTTCGGTCTCGCGTCCATTGCGGCGGCCTTCGCGCCGAGCATGACCGTGCTGATCGCCTGCAGATTTGTGATCGGAATTGGTCTCGGTGCCGAAATCGTAGTCGGCTACGCGACGTTGACGGAGTTCGTGCCGGCTTCGTCGCGCGGTCGGTGGATTGGACTGCTCGCGGTCATCACCAATTTCTCGCTGTTCGCCTCGTCGATGGTTGGGCTATGGGTTATTCCCACTCTGGGTTGGCGTTACATGTTCGGCATCGTCGGTGTACTGGCGATGTTCGTCTGGATCCTTCGCAAGTCGATGCCGGAATCTCCGCGCTGGCTGGCTGCGCACGGTCGCGGGGAAGAGGCTGAGAAGATTCTACAGGCCATCGAAGCTGAGGCTGCACGCAAGGGTCCGCTGCCCTCGGTCCGGAACGTATCGCGCGAAGAGCGGCCAGCCGGCTCCGTCTGGAAATTGTTCCAGCCGCCGTTTCTGGGGCGCACTTTGCTGGGCAGTCTCCTCCATATCGTCGTTGGATTTAGCCTCTACGGCTTCATCGGCTGGTTGCCGACCTTCCTGATCAAGGACGGCCACAGCGTGGTTTCCTCGCTCGGTTATACCACGCTGATGTCGCTCGGCGGTCCTGTCGGCTCGTTGATCGGATTGGCTTTGGCGGACATCGTGGGTCGGAAGACGTCAATCGTGGGCTCTTCGCTCGCCGCCGCGGCGTTCGGTCTTACCTATCCGTTCATGCCCGATGGTGCGCCGCTCGCACTGGTCGGCTTCTGCCTCGTTTCGGCTATCTACGTCATGCTGGCTACGGGGTTCGCGATGCACGTGCCCGAACTCTTTCCGACTCGCTATCGCCTTCGCGGAACGGCGATCAGTGCGACGACCGGGCGTATCACGACGGCGCTCGTGCAATTCGCGGTCGTTGCGATCTTCGCTTGGCAGGGACTTCTCGGAGTGCTTGGGACGCTCGCAGGCATTCTCGTGTTTCAGGCGCTCGTGTTCCTCGTGTTCGGCTTCGAAACCAAGGGACGGGCCTTGGAGGAAGTCGCGGTCACAGACGATCAGCCAGCGGCCATGTCCGGTTCTTCGAGCCCGATCGCCCGGCTAGGCACTTAGTTCAAGGGGGCGCAGACCCGCTGGACGTGGTCACGAAGCCAGCGGTTCGCGTTGCTCTGATCGTAGCGTCGATGCCAGTACATCATCCACGAGAAGGGCTCCGACTTGAAGGGAACGTCGAACATCCGAAGGTCGTTATCGATGAGGGTCGTAGCGAGATGTCCCGGCATTACCGCCAAAAGATCAGTTTGCTTAAGCACATGAGGGACGACCAGCCAGTGTGGTACGTTAAGCACGATCTTTCGTTCGTGCCCCAGTTCGCCGAGGACCGCGTCCACGAAACGCAGGTCGGTGGGACTCATCGAAACCTTCATGTGCTCCTGGCCGATGAAGTCGTCGAATTCGATTGTCTTCTTCCGCGCGATCGGATGCGATTTCCGCATGATGCACACCATGCGGTCGCGCAGTAGTTTATGAGAGCGGATCGCGTTCGAATGATCCAGGCCCATGCTGACTGCAAGGTCGATTTCGTCGCGCTCCAGGGCATCGACGGTCTGCGCCGGCGGCAAATGCAGCACGTTGAATCCGATGCCCGGCGACGCGCGACCCTTGGCGACGAGTTGCGGCAACAGCATGCAGGCCAGGATGTCCGACATGCGGATGGTGAACGTGCGTCTGGTGGTCTCGGGATCGAAGGCCGTATCGCTTTCCAGGACGCGTTCGACCTGACGCAGAAGTTGCCGGAGCGGATCGACGAGTTCGAGCGCGCGCGGGGTCGGCTTCATTCCGGTGGCGGTCCGGACGAGAAGCTCGTCTGCGAACATGCCTCGCAGGCGACTGAGTGCATTGCTCATGGCGGGCTGACTGAGCCCAACCTTTTCCGATGCCTTTGTAACGTGGCCCTCGGACAGGAGCGCTTCCAGCGCCACCAGCAGATTCAGGTCGATGGATCGAAGATTCACGGTTCCTCCACCCCATTATTGATACGGCAAATAATGTGAGAACACAAATCCATTTATCAAATGACGGTTTGAGGCCTATCAAGTCGACATCGAATTGAAACCCGAGGAAAATCATGAGCTACGAAACCATCAAGAAAGATGTCAAAGTCTGCATGTTCGACCAGTACGGCACGGTCGTCGATATGCAGGGCGGCCTGGTCAAGATCGCGACGCCTTTCCTCAAGGGGAAGGGCTGGACGGGCAACCCGAACTCCTTCGTGACCTGGTGGCGGCGGACCCACTTCGAGAACTCCATGATCGACGCGCTGCTTCATCGTGAGCACACGCCGTATCGCGAGATCGGCCATCGTGCGGTCTCCCAGGTCCTGGACCGGGCGGGCATCAAGTACACGAAGGATGAGGTGAAGTATCTCGTCGGCGAGATCGAGAAGCTGGAGTGCTTCCCGGAGGTCCCGGCGGCTTTGGCGAAGCTGCAGACCAAGTACAAGCTGGTTGTTCTATCGAACGGCGATCGCGACATGCTCGAGACCGCCAAGCAGTATCATAAGGTACCGTTCGACAAGGTTATCTCCGTCGCCGAGGCGAACTCCTTCAAGCCGCACGTCGCGACCTACACAAAGGCCGCCGAGATCCTCGGCCTTAAGCTCGATCAGATCCTCTTCGTCGCCAATCACGCCTTCGACGTCATCGGGGCGAAGTCGGCAGGCATGCGCACCGCGATGATCAATCGGCGCGACCGGCCGTTCGAAGAGACGCCGCACCAGCCCGACATCACCGTCCCAACGATGAAGGATCTTGTGGATGCGATCGTCTAGTACGGAAGCTCTCTCCGGCGTCAAGGTCCTGGACCTCTGCCGCGTCGTCTCCGGTCCCTTTGCCACGATGCACCTCGGTGATCTCGGGGCGGACGTCGTGAAGATCGAGGATCCGCGTATCGGCGACGAAAGTCGCCGATACGGCCCTCCGTTTGTCAACGGAGAGAGTTCGTACTTCCTGTCGGTCAACCGCAACAAGAGAAGCTGCGCGATCGATCTGAAGTCGTCGGCGGGACGGGACGCCGCGATCGCGCTCGCGAAGGTCGCCGACGTCGTGATCGATAACTTCAGACCCGGAACGCTCGACAAGTGGGGCCTGTCCTACGAAGCGCTGAGCGCCGACAATCCCAAGCTCATCCAGTGCAGCATCTCTGGCTTCGGCCGGACCGGACCTGACGCGAGCCGGCCCGGCTACGACCTGATCCTGCAGGGCGAGTCCGGCGTGATGGACATCACCGGCGATCCCGACGGCCCGCCAATGAAGGTGGGCACCTCGATCGCCGACCTGGTGACCGGTCTGTATGCGTCGCAAGCCGTTCTTGCCGCGCTGATGAAGCGGGAAAAGAGCGGTCTCGGAGGGCGCGTGGACGTTTCCATGCTCGACTCTATGGCCTCGCTGCTGACCTTCAACGCCGGAATGTACTTCGCCAGCGGCGAAAGCCCGAAACGCCGGGGCAACGTGCATCCTACGATCAGTCCCTATGAGACGTTCGAGGCCAGCGACGGCTGGATCAATGTCGGCGTCGCGAACGACAAGTTCTGGGGAATTTTCTGCGATGTCATCGAACGAAAGGCGCTGGAAACCGACGCTCGATTCGACGCCGCACCCAAGCGCGCAGCGAACCGGGCTGCTCTTGCGGAGATATTGAGGCCGATATTCGCTTCGCGGCCCCGCGGAGCCTGGCTCGAACTGCTGCACGGAGCGGGAATTCCCTGTGGCGCCATCAGAACCGTCGGCGAAGTGTGCGAGGCGCCGCAGTTACTCGAACGCAACATGGTTCAGACGGTAGCCCACCGGGTCGCCGGCGACGTCAGGTTCGTCGCCCGACCGCTGCGCTTCGACGACCTCCCTCCCGGTCCCTCGACGCCGCCGCCCACCTTGGGTGAACACACTTCCGAGATCTTCGAAGGCTGGCTCGGATGGACGCGGAAGGAGTTGTCGAAATTCGCCGCAGGCGGAGCCTTTGGCGACCCGGCCCTCAAACAGTCGGCAGAGTGAAATACAGGCGATGAATAGGGACGACGCTCAGCAAATCCTCGAAACGGCCGTCGGCGACGGAAGCCAGGAGTTCGGGTCCTTCTTCCTGTCCCGCCTCTTCGGCATGAACGTGTCTTACGAAGGCGAGTCGTGCATCGTTTCCTTCGAGGTCAAGCCGTTCCAGTACAATCCTCAAGGCTCGCTTCACGGAGGGGTTCTCGCGACAGCTCTCGACATCTCGATGGGCCATCTCCTCAAGCATCATTTCGGCGCCGGTGCGACGCTGGAAATGAAAGTTCAGTATTTCGCGGCGGTCCGAAGCGGCGTCGTCACCTGCCGCGCCGCGTTCCTCAAGAAGGGGCGCAAGATATTCTTCCTGCAGTCCCTGGCCCAGGACGGTGCCGGGGCGACGGTGGCTCATGCGACATCAACTTGGAAACAGTTATGAACGAGATCGTAGGCAAGCTCCGAGAGCTACTTGGCTCCGGCTCCATTACAGACGCGGCATTGATGGACTCATACCTCACGGATTGGCGCGGTCTGCTGCGGGGGGCGTGCGTCGTGCGTCGTGAGGCCGAACTCGGTTAGCCTGCTTTCACAGACTGTGCGGATATGCCGAGAGGCGGGCGTCAGTGTCGTTCCGCAAGGCGCTAACACAGGTCTTGCCGGTGGCGCGACACCCGATCAAACCAGCCAACAGATCGTGGTGAGCACCGTAACGTATATTTAACGGAGGCCCCTGGAACGGCAATTTTTGTCGTGGCCGTCGTGGCCGTCGTGCCCACGATTGCCCGAGACCAGCGGCAAGCCCCTCATGAGCGAACTACCGAATGCAATCAGCCAATCGGACCTCCTTGGAGAAAACGATGACGACCGCGTATTCCCACCATTTCAACCCCAGCCGGCTGACGTCTTCGACGGAAGAAAGGGCATCTCAATCGGTGAGCAACCTCCAGGGCTGGATGGACGCCGTCGATGAGTTGCGGAGTTGGCCGGAATATGAGCCGCAGCCGCTTCATTCCCTCGACAAGGCCGCGCGCCGGCTAGGAATCGGAAAGCTCTACTACAAGGATGAAAGCCAGCGCTTCGGCCGCGATCTCGGAAGCTTCAAAGCCCTCGGCGCTCCGTACGCGATTGCGTCGTTGCTGAGGGACGAGGTGGAACGCAGGACCGGACGCCGGCCCAGCGTCGCCGATCTTCGTTCGGGCAAGTACCGCGAGATTACCGGGCGCGTGACGGTCTGCGTGGCGACCGACGGCAACCAGGGACGTGGGCTCGCCTACGGCGCGCGGGAATTCGGATGCCGGTGCGTGATCTACATTCACGGGCATGTCAGTGCGGGCCGCAAGGAAGCCATCGAAAAGTACGGAGCCATCGTCATACGGATCGACGGCGAGTACGAGGCATCCGTCGCGCGCGCCAAGGAAGACGCGCGGATGAACGCCTGGCACTTCGTCAGCAGCACCTCGTGGGACGATTTTCTTTCTCCTCTGCCGCGTGCGGTGATGAACGCCTACATGGTGATGGTCGAAGAAGCGCTCGCGCAGCTTCCCGATGCCGACAAGGTCACGCATGTGTTCATGCAAGGGGGCGTCGGCAGCATAGCGGCCGCCGTTTATCTCGGCTTCAAGCAGCGCAGCAAGGGGGTCCCGCCGCGTTTCGTCATGGTCGAGCCTTTCGAGGCGGACTGTCTCTACCAGTCGGCGGTCAACGGTACACCCACGCCTTCGGCGGGCTCTCTCCGGACGATCAGTGCCGGTCTGGCCTGCCGCGAAGTCTCGCCCGCGGCGTGGAGCATGCTCGAATGGCTCGCAAGCGACTTCGTTCGCATACCCGACGCCTGGGTGGTTGACGCGATGAAATCACTCGCCGACGGTGAAGGCGATACGCCGATCGTCAGCGGCGAGTCCGCCGCCGGCGGCATGGGCGTGCTGCGGGCCGCCGCGAAAGATGCGGAACTCCGCAAGGCGCTCGGCCTCGACGCCGACAGCCAAGTGGTCCTTTTCGGCTGCGAGGGTGCAACGGATCCCGAAATCTACGAGCAGATCGTCGGTCTGAAGCCTGAAGTCGTGTTCGAACGGCAGCCCAAGGCGAAGAGTGCCGCCTGAGGTTGTCGGACTTTCGCACTCGCCGAATCGGACTCAAGAAACGAGCCATAGACGGCGTGATCGGCCACGCGGCGGGCGAAGCCCATTTCGTGGGTCACGCAAATCATCGTCAATTGGTTAGAAGGCGGCGTGTGCACGAAGTGTGCACCGCGAGATCAAGAAAAATCCATTGAGGGCAAGTGTAGGCTGCCGTTGTTTGGCGTGATGTGAGATTCGCAGAACTCTTGACTGCCTTCATCGGCTGCGTCATCGCTCGCGGGCATCCGCTCGCCCGAAAGCGCCTCATTCAGCTCGGAGATCTCAAGGATGAGAACATCATCACGTTCTTCGAAGAAACCCTGATCGGCTTGCAGATCAGGCAGCGTCTCAGCGCTCTCGATCTGTCATCCGTCATACCGCTTTCGACGAACCAGTCGTTGATCGCATGCGTCATGGCGAGCAAGGGGTTGGGTGTCGGTTTGATTGACCCTTTCACAGCCCTGTCCGGCCTGTTTCCGGACGTCGTCATAAGGCCGCTGTCACCGACACTCGAGATCAGACCCCGCTTTGTCTTCCCGCCGAACCGGCCGCTTTCGATTGCAACGTCTGAATTCATTCAGATCATTCGCGACATCTTCGAAGCGCGAACATCCGACAAAAATCTGATCTTCAGATTGGGATGCCTGAAATGACGGAAAGGCTGCGGACTAAATGCCGACGTCTGATTGTAGCCCTCCCTTTCTGTACGAAATACCTTGACACATGCCTTCGGAGGGCGACGCTCTATCCAGCTGAGCTACGGGCGCAACGCTTAGCCGTCCAGCGACCCAATGAAAGCAACCCGCTAGGCGTCTGTTGCGACATCGTCAAACCAGTGTTTTCCGGCATCGTCTACCATGCCAATTATCTGCGCTTCATGGAGCGCGGGCGCACCAACCATCTGCGCCTGAAGGGCGCCGAGCAACACGCGCTGTTTGCGGAAGAGGAAAAGGAAAGGCCGGGCTTCGCCTTCGTGGTGAGGTCGATGCAAATCGGTTTCCTGAAGCCTGCGCGGATGGACGACGTGCTTGACGTGGTGACCTGGCCGGTCGCCGTCAAAGGCGCCTCGATCATTCTGGCCCAGGAGGTGCGGCGTGGCGCAGACGTGCTTGTCAAGGCACAAGTGCGTGTCGCTTTTATCAGCGAGGGCCGGGCGCAGCCGATCCCGAAATCGCTGCGCACTCTATTGAAGGCTGATCTGGCTGAAGGCTGATCTGATTTCGCTATCGTCCGATAGGCGGCGGCCACTCGACTCCGCGACCGGTGTCGATAGAATCGCGCTATGATTGGAGCATGATCTCCGCGCAAACGCGTCGCGTTTGTCGCGAGGGAAAACCGGTGTCCACCCATCGGGTCGTAGCCCGAGGGCATGCTTTTCCGGATCATGCTCCGAACCAATGTCGAGGTCATCATGCCGCGTCCGCCGCTGCCGCCATTCACGAAGGAAACTGCCGCCCAGAAAGCCCGCATGGCGGAAGACGCCTGGAATTCGCGCGATCCCGAACGGGTGGCGCAGGCCTATACCGAGGACAGCCGCTGGCGCAATCGCGCGGAGTTCTTCGAAGGCCGCGCCGCGATCGTTGGCTTTCTCACCCGCAAATGGGCAAAGGAGCTGGACTATCGCCTGATCAAGGATCTCTGGGCGTTCGACGGCAACCGCATCGCCGTGCGCTTTCAATATGAGTGGCACGACGCGGGCGGCCAGTGGCACCGCTCCTACGGCAACGAGCAGTGGGAGTTCGACGAGCACGGCCTGATGCGGCGCCGCGAGGCCAGCATCAACGACGTCGCGATCGACGAAAAGGATCGCCGCTTCCACTGGCCCGCGCCGGGGCCGCGGCCGGCGGATGTGCCGGGATTGAGCGAGAATCCCTTCTAGGAAACGTCCGGCGTCGCGCGTCTCGCGAGGAAGTTCGTCATCGCGCGCCCGAGCTTTCCGTGATCAAGTGGCTCTGCCAGAGATGCCTTGGCGGCCGCGACCACCGCGTCGGGAGCCTTGCCCTCGCGCAACTCGCAGCACAGATGAGCGAAGCTCGCCGTGAATTCGGGATGCGGCTGCACGGATAGCGCCGTGCCACCGGCGTAGAGCAGTCCGGCACACGGTGTGAATTCCGAGTGGAGGATCGTTGTCGCGCCCGCCGGCGCCTCGATCACCTGGTCCTGATGCGAGCAGGCGATGGCGAGGCGCGGTCCGTCGATCACCCCGTTATCCGGCGCCACCGCGTAGACGTGGCGTCCGATGCCCCAGCCCTTCTCCGATTTGCGCACGGTGCCGCCGAGCGCCTGGGCCATCAATTGATGACCGAAGCAGACGCCGACCATGGGAATTCTCTTTGCATAGGCCGCGCGCACAAAGTCTTCGAGCGGCGCGATCCAGTCGAGCCCGTCGTAGACGCCGGCCGATGAGCCGGTGATCAGGATCGCCTGCAACGTGTCGGGATCGGGAAGCGGCTCGCCGTTGATGATGCTGACGACATCGAAGGCGATCGACTCGTCCTCGGCGCCGATCAGGCGCTCGAACATCTCGGGAAAGGAGCCGTGTCGTGCGCGATTTTGCGCGCCAATCAGCCCTGTTTCGATGATCGTCACGCGGGTCATGAGAGGGTCGCGAACCAGAGCCGCCCTGTATCGGGTGACGCCCAATAACATCTCGACCGGCGGATTCCAAGACGCGTCAAACCTTGTCGCGGCCGGGGCTGGCCGGGACAAGGCAGTATTGGTTTGGTGCTTACGCCGCCGCCTTGTGGCGGGCGAGCTCCGCCTTGTACAGCTCGAACTCTTCCGCGATGGCTTTCGCGATGGAAGGGCGCGCGCGCATATGCTCGTAATAGGCCTTCACGACAGGCCATTTCGCAAGTTCGACCGGCGGCGTCGCCATCGTCCAGTTGATCACGGTGACGAGATAGGCATCCGCCACGCTGAAGTGATCGAGCAGGTAGTCGCGGCCCCTGAGGTAATTCTCGAGATAGTCGAGCCGCGACAGGTTCTTCTCCAGCACGTAGCCCTTCACCTCCGGTGCCGCCTTCTTGTCAAGCAGCGGCACGAACAATCCCTTGTGCAGTTCGGTGCCGATGAAGCAGAGCCATTGATGCAGCTTGCTGCGTTCGATGCCCGGACCGGCTGCGATCCCGGCCTTGGGAAAATGATCGGCGACATATTGCAGGATCGCGGCGTTCTCGGTGAGCACGACGCCGTCGTCGGTGCGCAGCGTCGGCACCAGGCCGAGCGGGTTCACTTTGCGGAAGTCGGAACCGTCGTTCAGCACCACCTTGGTCTTGGGATCGACCTCGATGTAGTTCGCGTCCGCGCCGGCTTCATAGAGCGCAATTCGTGTCGCCATCGAACAGGCGAGCGGGGAGAAATAAAGGTCCATGGATGCCTCCTTCGCGTTTGGCCCACAACGTTGCGGCATGGTTGGGCCGGTTGATTTTTATACTGTTCCGCATAATATAGATCCGGTCAATGGATTTAATGCGAAATGGTACAAAAAAATAAAAGGCCGCCGCGACCGGTTCCGGCCGTCGCGCCCGCCGCCCCGAAACGCCGTGGCCGGCCGCGCGCCTACGAGCCCGAGGTCGCGCTCGGCAAGGCGCTCGATCTGTTCCGCAAGGACGGTTTCGCCGCGACGTCGCTCGACGATCTCAGTGCCGCGACCGGGATGAACCGGCCGAGCCTCTATGGCGCGTTCGGCGACAAGCGCGAGCTCTACATCAAGAGCTATCAGCGCTATCGCGACGACGCGCGGGCGGCGATGCTCGATATCTTCCGTGAGGAAATGCCGCTTCGCCAACGGCTGGAGCGTATCTACGCGATCGCGCTCGACATCTATCTGTCCGGCGAAGCCGGTCCGCGCGGCTGCTTCACCGTGATGACGGCGGCATCCGAAGCGATCGCCGATCCCGACATCCGCGCGATGGTGCTGGAGGGGCTTTCCGAGCTCGACAAGGCTTTCGCGGTCTGCTTTCGGCGCGGCAAGGAGAAGGGCGAGTTGCCGGAAAGCGCCGATCCGGCCGTTGTGGCCCAGCTTGCCTCCGCAACCATTCACACCATTGCAATTCGCGCCCGCGCGCGTGTGCCGCGCAAGGAGTTGGAGGCGATCGTCAAAGGCGCGCTCGACGTCCTTGTTGGAAAATAAGCCTTACGGCGTCCCTGCGAAAGCAGGGACCCATACCGCGTTGTCCTGTCGATGAGCGCGCGCCGGTAGATGCATCCCGTAACGAAACGCCGCCCCGTGGTTATGGGTCCCCGCTTTCCGCGGGGACGACGGCCGTAGGGTTTGCGCTCAATACCCCCGCTCGCGTTCGACGGCATTTTCCAGCACCTCGCCCGCCTCGAAGCGTTCGATCTGGCGCGCGACATATTTCGAAATTGCGTCGGGGTCGGTGTCGGCGGCGTTGTGCGGGGTCAGCACGACATTGGGATGCGTCCAGAACCGGCTGTCTGGCGGCAGCGGCTCGGTCGCGAACACGTCCAGCGAGGCGCCACCCAACGTGCCGTCGTCGAGACAGGCAAGCAGGTCGGCTTCGTTCTGCAAGCCGCCGCGGCCGGCATTGATGACGACCGGCGCGCCCATCGGGCTTGTGCGGTTGAGCTTCGTAAAAACCTCGCGATCAAGAATGTGCCGCGTGTCCTGCGTCAGCGGCAGCAGGCAGACGAGGATATCGGTCCGGCGCAGGAATGCGTCGAGCTGTCCGCTGCCGTTAAAGCATTCGATGTCCTCGAGCTGCTTTGGGCCACGGCTCCAGCCGGCGACGCGAAAGCCGATCCTGCGCAGCACCGGCGCGCCATCCGCGCCGAGCGTGCCGAGCCCCATGATGCCGACCGAGATCGCGCCCGCCGGCCATTGGTGCTTCGGCGCCCAGCGCCTTTCGCGCTGCGAGTCTCGCAGATAAAGTTCCTGCCGGTGATGCATCAGGACATGCAGCACGACATATTCGGTCATGCGAGCGGTCAGGTCGTCGACCGCGACGCGCACCAGCGGCACGTCCGGCAATGAGCGGTCGGCCATCAGCGCGTCGACGCCGGCGCCGAGGTTGAAAATCACCTTCAGGTTCGGAAATGCCGCGAGTTCGCCGGGAACCGGCTTCCAGACCGCGGCATAATGCACATCCGCCGGATCGAATGCGGCCCCGGGGAGCTGCAACACGGGCCGGTTGCGGCAGACCTCGTCAAATCGGGCTTTCCATCGTTCGGCCGACCAGTTCTGGGTCGTTCCGCGGATCAACAGCGCCAACGCGCCCTTACTCATGCCTTTTGCTCCCAACCTCATCATGCGCCGGCGTGACCTGCACCACATAGCAGATCGGGCCGTGGGTCTAGTCTCCCAGCATCGAACGAAGGGAAGACCTCACATGCGTAAACTGATCCTGATATCCGCCCTGTTGCTTGTTTCCGCTTCGGCACATGCCGGCGAGCAGCTCAAAGGCCTGGTTGTCGCGGACAGTGACAGGCCTGCGGCCAGCGACACCGCCCAGCCGCTTCCCCCGGTCGCGGAGTCCGAGAAACCGAAGCAGCAGGCGTCCGAGCCGGCGAGGCCGCTCGCGTCCAGGCCGAGCCGGCGAACCCAAGCCGAGCGCTATGAGGCCGAGCGCTTTGAAGCCAAGCGGTTCGAAGCCAAGCGCTTTGAAGGCAATGAGGCGAAGGCGCGGCGGATCGCCGCGAAATACGGCATCTCCTGGTAATCCACGATCCGCGGTCGCGGCGATCCGTCGTCGCGACGGCGACCCCCGGAGGGGAGATCCGGTCCATGAAGACCATCAAGACCCTGTTCCTGGTTCTCGGCGTCTGCAGCCTCTTCTCCAAGGCCGCCGTCCATGCCTACCGGCATTTCTATCCGCCGGCTCCCGTCGCGGTAGGGCCTTGAAAGTTTAGCCCGTCAGGCGCGCGGAAGGCGAAGCAGACACCTTCCGAAAATTCTTTCGCCGGCCTGTCGGGCCGGGGCATACTCGTTCGTCCTAGTTGATGAACGGGAACCCTCAACATGCTTTACGCCATTCTCTGCTACCACGATGAGGATTTCGTCGGCTCCTGGAGCAAGGAGCAGGACGCCGCGGTCATGAAGAAGCTCGCGGTGGTGCAGGAAAAGCTCGCCAAGCAAGGCCGGCTCGGGCCGGTGGCGCGGCTGTTGCCGACAACGGCGGCCACCACCTTGCGCAAGGACGATCCGCCGCTGGTCATCGACGGGCCCTATGCGGAAACCAAGGAGCAACTGCTCGGCTTCTACCTGGTCGACTGCCAGAATCTCGACGACGCGCTCGATGTCGCGCGCGATCTCGGCGCCGCCAATCCCGGCGGCGCCTATGAGGTCCGCCCGGTCGGCATGTTCGCGCCGGGGAGCGCGCGGCCGTGACCGACACCGCCTGGATCGACGCCGCGCTGACGTCGGCGCGGCCCCAGGCCGTCGGCGCGCTGCTGCGCTACTTCCGCGACCTCGACACCGCGGAGGAGGCCTTCCAGAACGCCTGCCTGCGCGCGCTGAAGAGCTGGCCGCAGAACGGTCCGCCGCGCGATCCGGCCGCCTGGCTGATTATGGTCGGACGCAATGTCGCGATCGACGAGGTCCGTCGCAATCGCAAGCAGCAGCCGCTTCCCGAGGACGATCAGGCGATTTCCGATCTCGACGACGCCGAGGACGCGCTGGCCGAACGGCTGGACGGCTCGCATTATCGCGACGACATCTTGCGATTGTTGTTCATCTGCTGCCACCCGGACCTGCCGGCGACGCAGCAGATCGCACTCGCGCTGCGCATCGTCTCCGGATTGACGGTGAAGCAGATCGCGCGCGCCTTCCTGGTCGGCGATGCGGCGATGGAGCAGCGCATCACCCGTGCCAAGGCCCGGGTCGCCGACGCCGACGTGCCGTTCGAGACGCCGGGCGCGGTCGAGCGCGGCGAGCGGCTGCTGGCGGTCGCCGCGATGATCTACCTGATTTTCAACGAGGGTTATTCGGCGAGCGGCGACACCGCCGAAATTCGAAAGCCGCTTTGCGAAGAGGCGATCCGGTTGGCGCGGCTGTTGCTGCGGCTGTTCCCGAGCGAACCTGAAATCATGGGATTGATGGCACTGCTGCTGTTGCAGCATGCCCGCGCCGCGGCGCGCTTCGATGCAGAGGGTGCGCTGGTGCTGCTCGACGATCAGGACCGTAGCCTCTGGAATAAGACCCTGATCGCCGAGGGACTGGCGCTGATCGACAAGGCGATGCGTCATCGGGCCAGCGGGCCTTATCAGATCCAGGCGGCGGTCGCCGCGCTGCATTGCCGCGCCGAAAAGCCCGAGGACACCGACTGGAAGCAGATCGACCTGCTCTACGGCGCACTTGAGCTGATGCAGCCGTCCCCGGTGGTGACGCTGAACCGCGCGGTTGCGGTCTCCAAGGTGCGCGGGGCGGAAGCAGCCCTCGAGATGATCGAGCCGCTCGCGCCGCGGCTCTCCAACTACTTTCATTTCTTCGGCGTGCGCGGCGCTTTCCTGATGCAGCTTGGCCGCAACGATGAGGCGCGCATCGCCTTCGACCGCGCCATTGCGCTCGCCAATACGTCGGCTGAAGCAGCTCACATCCGCATGCATCTCGACCGCCTGATGCGCGACAGCAAGCCGGACGGGAAGAAGGTGGGAAAGTAAGGCGAGGCGCGAATGCTTAGTCATGGCGGGGCATAGCGGTTCGAAGGACGGCGTCGCTTCCGTTCGCCTGTGTTCCGGCCATCCACGTCTTCGGCAAGCAAAGACGTAGATATCCGGCACCAGGTCCGGCATAACGTCTCCCCAAATTATTTTCCCATTTCCTGTCGGGTCGCGTTCGCTCCGTTCGTCTATTGGTCAGGCATCACCAATGGAGCACGCCATGCCGACGAACACGCAAACCGAACCGGTCTCGAAGCCGGCGCTGTGGTCGGGCCGCCTTCTCAGCGGTCTCGTGATCTTGTTCCTGCTGTTCGATGGCGCGATCAAGCTCGTGCCATGGCCGATTGTCACAGAGACGATGGACAGGATCGGCTATGGCGCATCGGCAGTCCGCTGTTTACGCACATCCTGTTCGGGGTCTATCTCGGGTTGATGGTGTGGGGCGGGCTCTGGCTGCGCGACGCGAAACTACGCATGCTGCTGCCTTTGCGGGGCTGATCCCCAGAGCTTGATCCGGAAAGGTGGATGTCGGTTTCATGCTCAAACAATAAGTCGTCGTCGAGAATTCGTTCATCACGGAGCCATCAATGTTCGAGATCATCCTCTTTATCGCCGTCGTGCTCGCGATCGCCATCGCGATCGTGCTGATCCTCGCAATGGCCAAGCCGGACCGGTTCCGCGTCGAGCGCGCGGCGGCGATCGAGGCGCCGCCGGAAAAGATATTTGCCTTGATCGACGATTTTCACCAGTGGCGCAGCTGGTCGCCCTGGGAAGACCGCGACCCCGCGATGAAGCGCATTTATGAGGGCGCCGAGCGCGGCAAGGGCGCCGTCTATGCCTGGGATGGCAACAAGAATGTCGGCGCGGGCCGCATGGAGATTCTGACCGCCGCGGCGCCCTCGACCATCGTGATCAAGCTCGACTTCATCAGGCCGTTCGAAGGTCACAACACCGCCGAATTCACAATGCAACCGCAGGGCGGTGCCACCAATGTCATCTGGGCCATGCATGGTCCGGCCCCTCTCATGCACAAAGTCATGCAGGTGTTCATGAACATGGACAGGATGATCGGCAAGGATTTCGAGACCGGACTTGCCAACCTGAAGACGGCCGCCGAGGGCTAACCGGCGCGTTGGCAATTCACCACCCAAGAAAACTCAACGCCCAAAATTCACCACCCAAGAAAACCACCCAAGAAAGGAGCAAGCGATGCTGAATCCCTACCTGTTCTACAACGGCAATTGTGAAGCGGCGTTCAAGTACTACGAAAAGGTGCTTGGCGGGAAGATCGAGATGATGCTGAGGTCCGACGAGGCGCCGGAATCGATGCCGCCGCAGCCGGGCATGGAGAAAAAGATCATGCATGCGCGCATGTCGGTCAGCGGCCAGACGCTGATGGCTTCCGACGCGCCGCCCGATCATTTCCACAAACCGCAGGGCTTCTCCGTCTCGCTGACGGTGGCCGATCCCGCCGAGGCCGAGCGCAAGTTCAAAGCCCTCTGCGAAGGCGGCAGCGTCAACATGCCGTTCGGCAAGACCTTCTTCTCGAAGGGATTCGGCATGGGCATCGACCAGTTCGGGATTCCCTGGATGGTCAACTGTCCGCTTGAAGGCCATTGAGCGGAGACGGCGCGGCGCGAGTGCTACGGTCTACCGGCACGATCGGTACATCGTCTTGAGCTCGCGCCCGCGCAACAGCAGCAGCCGCGACGTCAAGCCGCCGCGGCGCTCGATCCAGCTTCTGACCGGTGCCGGATAGGCCTCCAGCACGAGTTCGGAGGCTTCCGGCTCGGCATACATGCGGCCGCGCCGGTCGATCGACCGTGCGGCATGGAAGCCGAGGACGGCGCGGCGCGTCACGCAGATGCGTTCGCTTGGCACCATGCTCAACACCAGCGTACACGCCGACAGGCATGGTCCGTCGATCACGACGCGTTCGCCGGATTGGCGCACCTGTTCGAACAGGTCGAGAAACGGGCCGACCTGCCCGCCTGGGCTGGCAAGAATGCGAACCTCGGCGCGCGCCAGCATCGAGGCGAACGCCCACAGCGCGACGCCGAGGACAACGGTCAGAATAATGCGCGTGACACTCATGGCAGTCCTATCCGTCCCGCCGCGCGCCGCGCAGCGTTGGCAGCCCGATGCCCGCCGCATCGAAGCCGCCATCGACGGCGAGAATTTGACCGGTGATGTAGCTGGAGCGTTCACAACTGAGGAAAAAGATCGCCTCGGCGAGTTCCTCTTCGAGGCCATAGCGGTCGAGCGGAATGGCGTCGTGATAGTCGGCACGGATTTCGGCGGTGTGCACGGCCTTCGCCATCGCGGTGTCGACCGGGCCGGGCGCCACCGCGTTGACGCGAATGCCGAGGGAGGCGAGCTCCACGGCGAGCTGTTTGGTCAGATGCGCGAGTCCGGCCTTGCTGGTGCCGTAGGCCGAGCGCAACGTGGAGGCGCGCACCGCGGAGATCGAGGTGATGTTGACGATCGCGCCGCCATGTTCGCGCATCAAGGGTGCCGCCGCCTTGGTGCAGATGAATGGACCGGTGAGGTTGACCTCCAGGATACGACTCCAGTCCGCGTCCGATGTTTCCAGAAGCGGCGCGAACACCGCGACGCCGGCATTGTTGACCAGCGCATCCAGCCTGCCGAAACGCGTTGCCACCTTGTCGATCGTGGCCGCCACTGCCTTCGCGTCGGACACGTCGCAATGCAGCGCCAGCGTGTGCTCGGGCGTTGCGAGCGCTGCGACCGCGCTTTTCAGCAAATCGTTCTCGATGTCGAGCAGCGCCACCCGCCAGCCTTCGGCGAGAAACCGCTTCGCGGTCGCAAGCCCGATCCCGCGCGCGGCCCCTGTGACGAGTGCGACTTTTTGCGGGGAGGGGGCCATCTTCCGTCATCCTTCGAGACCTGCCTGGTTCCGCGATGTCTTCGCATCGCGGAACCCGCGCTCAAGATGACGGAAAGCGCCTCCTGGTCAAGCCGCCGCCCTGTTCTTGATGGCGCCGACGATTGCGGTAAGAACCGCCCCGGCAACACCGCCGCCGGCCACCTGGCCGATGATGCTGCCGATATCCGGCGTCGAAGCGCTGTTGGCAAGCAGCGGAATCAGCATACCGAGGATTTGTCCCCCGGCGCCGCCGCCGATCGCACCCGCGATGGTGTTTCCGAGGGTTCCGAGATCGATATTCTTGGCCACGCCGGCGGCGACATTGCCGCCTACGGCGCCACTGATAATCTGGATGATCAGATTGATGAGCAATCCCGACATGACGCGTTACTCCCCGATCCGGGGGTCAACTTCAGGGATATTTGCACGGCGCCGGACCATCGCCGGACGATACAGCTTAAGCGTTTGAAGGCGCGAGGTCACGCTGCGTGCGCGAAGGTTTTGGCGGAAATGGGCGCCGTTCATCTTCGCGCCCAACGGATGACGGAGGGAATATCCGATGAAGGCCGTTAACCATCAGGGCGATGCGTGGGAAGCGTGGCGGCCGGGCGTGGAAACGCGCATGCTGATCTCGGCCGTCAACGGCTCGGCGCAATTATGCATGTTCGAGCAACGGATCGCGCCCGGCGCCGGCGCGCCGGCCCATCGGCATCCGGTCGAGGAGGTCCTAACAGTTCGCGAAGGCGAAGCCGAAATGTGGATCGAAGGCGCGCGCATGACCGTATCGGCAGGGCAATCGCTGATCGTGCCGGCCGGGCGGTTGCATGGCTTCCACAACAGTGGAACGGGAACGTTGCATGTCCAGGCGGTGCTGGCGTCGCCGATCTTCGAGGCGGTCCCGGAGGGCGCGACCGAACCGGTGCGGCGATGGACGTATTAACACGATGGAGCAGTCATGTCCGATCGCGGCAGCATGATCCGCGCGCTTTTCAGTGCCTATATCGCCAGCGACCGCGCGGCGGTCGAGGACGCGCTCGCCGAGGATTTCCGGTTCACCAGCCCCTATGACGATGCGCTCGACAAGGCGACCTATTTCGAGCGCTGCTGGAAGACCAGCGATTGGATCGAGCGGCACGAGATCGAGAGAATCTTCGTCCAGGGTGAGGAGGCCTTTGTGACCTATAGATGCGTCGCCAAGGACGGCAAGAGCTTTCGCAACACCGAGTTCTTTGTCTTTGCCGGCGACAAGGTCCGGAGCATCGACGTCTATTTTGGCGCGACTTATGAGAACGACGTTTTTGTCAGCCAGCTGCGGTAGGTCTGCCCGACCTTGTCCCAGCGAATCCAAGTGCGGTGCGGGGACGACCGTAGGAGGGCGTTCAACGAAATTTGAAAGCACGCTTGTCGGATTGGCGCCGCCTTGTTCGTCATCCCGTTGGCTGGATGATCTCTCGAAGGGAGCAGGGAAATGCAGGGAGTGGTTGGAACCGGCGGCGGTCTGTCGCAGACGCGCTTGAAGCGGATGCACGAGATCATGGCGCGCCATGTCGAGAGCGGCAGCATGCCGGGCCTCGTGGCCCTGGTCAGCCGCCACGGCGAGGTTCACCTTGATGTGATCGGCAACGTGGCGATCGGCGGCGCGCCGATGCAGCACGACACGATCTTCCGGATCGCATCCATGACCAAGCCGGTCACGGCCGCGGCCGCGATGATCCTGGTCGAGGAATGCAGATTGCGGCTCGACGACCCCGTCGACGAATTGCTGCCGGAACTCGCCAACCGCAGGGTGTTGCGCAGCATCGAATCCGAGATCGACGACACCGTCCCGGCCAGGCGCGCCATCACGCTGCGCGATCTGCTCACGTTCCGCTTGGGCTATGGCGCGATCATGGTGTTTCCCGACCGCTATCCGATTCAGAAGGCGATCACGGAAGCGGGGATCGCGCCGGGCCCGGTGTTTCCATCGTTTCCGCCGGACGACCTGATGCGGCGCTACGGCAAGCTGCCCTTGATCCATCAGCCCGGCGAACGCTGGCTCTACAACGCGGGCTCGGAGATCCTCGGCGTGCTGATCGCGCGCGCCGCCGGCACCACGCTCGGAGAATTCCTGCACGAGCGCATTTTCGAGCCGCTCGGCATGAAGGACACGGCATTCCACGTGCCGCGGTCCAAGCTCGATCGCTTCGCCACGACCTATGTCCGCGATCGCGAAACCCGGCAATTGAAGGTCTTCGACGATCCCGTCACCGGAAAATTCTCAAGCCCCCCGGTGTTCGAGAATGCCGGCGCAGGCCTGGTCTCGACCGCGGAAGATTTCAACGCGTTCGCGCAGATGATGCTGAACGGCGGGCGGCTTGGCAGCACGCGCATCCTGTCGCGGCTATCGGTCGAGCTGATGACCACGGACCAGATCGCGCCGGAACAGAAGCTCGGCTCGGAACTGTTCTTCAACGACAACCGCGGATGGGGTTTTGGGCTCTCCGTGTTCACCCGGCGCGATCATCTGCACAATGTGCCGGGCCGCTTCGGCTGGGACGGCGGCTACGGCACCTCCTGGTATTCCGACCCCAAGGAGCAACTCACCGGCATCCTCTTGACCCAGCGGCTGATGGATTCGCCGCAACCCCCGCCGGTGATGGCGGACTTCTGGGTCGCCGCCTATCAGGCGATCGACGATTGATAAAGGCGGCGGGCACTGCCGGCGCCCGCAATGACCTCCCAAGTAATTTCCAAGTAATTTCACCGAACATGTCGGCGTCGCAAAACGTCGTTCGTCTTGTTGAAGACGCCGACATGTGACCGGCAGAACTTCAAACGGAGAGTGATGATGCGATTCATGGTGATTGTGAAGGCCAGCAAGGATAGCGAAGCCGGCGTGATGCCGAGCACCGAATTGCTGACCGCGATGGGCAAATTCAACGAGGACATGGTCAAGGCCGGCGTCATGGAGGCAGGCGAGGGCCTGCATCCGAGCTCGCGAGGCGCGCGCGTCAAATATTCCGGTGGACAAAACACGGTGAGAAGCGGGCCATTTGACCTCACCAACGACCTCGTCGCCGGCTTCTGGCTGATCAAGACCGCATCGCTGGATGAAGCCATCGACTGGATGAAGCGCGCCCCGTTCGACGGCGGCACCGAGATCGAGATCCGCCAGGTTTTCTCGCCGGAGGATTTTGGCGAGGCGCTGACGCCGGAACTACGCGAGAATGAGGCGCGCCTGCGCGCCCAAGCGGCGAAGAAGCAATAAAACCTCCACCGATTGCAACAGGACAACGACGATGCGTTTCATGATGCTGATGATTCCGAAGGGCTATGAGACCGCGGCGCCGGGCGCCATGCCGCCGGCGGACGCGGTCGCGGCGATGATGAAATACAACGAGGCGCTGAAGGACGCCGGCGTGCTGATCACGCTCGACGGCCTGCACCCGCCGTCGATGGGCGCCCGGGTCTCGTTTGCCGGCGGCAAGCCGGTCGTGACCGACGGCCCCTTCGCCGAATCGAAGGAGGTGATCGGCGGCTACTGGATGATCGAGGTGAAATCGCGCGACGAGGCGATCGAATGGGCCAAGAAATGCCCGGCCTCCAGCAACGAGGTCATCGAAATCCGCCAAGTCCAGGAAATGGCGGACTTTCCGGCCGACATTCAGGAAGCGGCCGCCGGTTTCACCGAGTTGCAGGGCAAATCCCGCTAAACGTTAATCTTCCCATCGCACCGCTAGTGACCTTCGCGCGCGGCTCATGTAAAAGCTATTCACATGAGCTGGCGCAAGGAAGAGCGCCGCGCCGAGCGCGGCTATCATCACGGTAACCTCAAAGAGGCATTGCTGCAGGCCGCGCTCAATCTGATCGCGCAAAAGGGCGCGGCCGGATTTACCTTTGCCGACGCGGCCCGCATGGCCGGCGTCAGCCCGGCGGCGCCCTATCGGCATTTCCGCGACCGCGACGAATTGCTGTCCTCGATCGCCCAGCGCGGCTTCGAGCAGTTCGAGGCGGCGCTGACCCAGGCCTGGGATGACGGACGCCCCGACACCATTACGGCGTTCGAGCGTGTCGGTAAGGCCTATCTGGCGTTCGCCCGCGAGGAGCCCGCGTTCTATTCCGCGATGTTCGAATCGGGCCTGCCAGTCGACGCAAATCCGACGCTGATGGCGGCCAGCGAACGTGCATTTGCCGTTCTCCGCGCCGCGGCCGAACGTCTTGCCGCGCTCGCACCGCCCGGCACGCCGCGTCCGCCGGCCATGATGATGGCGCTGCACATCTGGTCGATGTCGCACGGCGTGGCGTCGCTGTTTGCGCGCGGCGACGCGGCGCGCCGCAGGCTGCCGATGACAGCGGATGAATTGTTGGAAGCCGAGGTGCTGATCTATCTGCGCGGCCTCGGCTTCCCGACCGACCGCAGGCCCGGGCCGCCGCCGCTCGACGACGACAAGCCGGCGGGCCCCTGGGGCAAGCCGAAATAAAATTCCAAAAATAATTCCGAAGCTGCGGCGAGCCGTCCGCTTGACAAAAACCCGGGATGGGCTACGTATGTAAATGTTATTTACATTCACAACGGCGTGATGCCGTCATGGAGAGGGAAATGGCCTACACCGCAGATGTCAATCGATGGCGCGGCCCCACCGAACAACCCTATCGCCCGCATATGCTCGAGACGCCCTGGCATCCCGGCTGGATCGCCGTGACCATCGTGGGCTTCCTGATCTGGTGGCCGATCGGGCTCGCCCTTCTCTTTTTCACACTCGGGAGCAGAAAAATGGGTTGCTTGAGCCATGGAGACCGCTGGCAGAACAAGATGGAGCGGATGCAGTGGAAAATGGAGCGGATGCGCGACCGCATGGAGCGGCGTGGCTTCGGCTTCGGCCCGCCCACCAGCGGCAACCGCGCCTTCGACGAATACCGCATGGAGACGCTGCGGCGCCTGGAGGACGAGCAAAAGGAATTCCACGAATTCCTGAGCCGCCTGCGCCACGCCAAGGACAAGGAAGAGTTCGACGCCTTCATGGCCCAGCACAAGACGCGCCCGACCCCGCCCAGCGACCAGCCTCAAAACTAAGGCCGCAAGGCTTAAGGCTTAAGACTTAAGGCTGGGGCTTAAGGCGAAGGCCTGCGCGCGAAAGTTTAGCCTCAGGCGAAATGCCCCCCATCACCCTGACGGCAATGGAACCGCCCGTCTGCGACCCCGCAGGCGGGCGGTTTGCCATGTCCCGTAGCATTCCGGAGTACCGCCGCAGTGATAAGGGGTTGGCCGGCCTTCATTTAGTCCGATGAAATTCGTCTTTGGTAACGGGGTTTTAACGATGATTAGCGTCTGGTTAGAGACGTAAAGTCGCGCGAATAGCCCTCGTTTTGACATGTTGACAGGGGAATGCAGGGCCCAAGGCTTCGGCGGGCCTCCCATGCGACCAGTTCAGGCTCTCTCGTGCAGGCTTTCCGCCGCGCCGATGGCGCGACTGTGAAACCGGCAGCCATTTGCTTCCGGAGAATTTGGAACACTCGCGTTGAGAGGATACCGATCATGAACCCGGCCGACATTGCGCAGGCGGCCTTGCCGCTTCCATCCGCCGATGTATCGCTGATTGCGTTATTCTGGCAGGCCCACTGGATCGTGAAGGCGGTCATGCTGGGACTGTTGTCGTGTTCCGTCTGGGTCTGGGCGATTGCGATCGACAAGATATTTCTTTATTCGCGCACGCGGCGCTCGATGGATCGTTTCGAACAGGCGTTCTGGTCGGGCGAATCGATCGAGGAACTGTATCGCTCGCTGTCGGCGAAGCCGACGCAATCGATGGCCGCCTGTTTCGTCGCGGCGATGCGCGAGTGGAAGCGCTCGTTCGAAAGTCACGCGCGGTCCTTTGCCGGCCTGCAGATGCGAATCGAGAAAGTGATGAATGTCTCGATCGCGCGCGAGATCGAGCGGTTGGAGCGCAGGCTTCTCGTGCTGGCGACCGTCGGCTCGGCTGGTCCTTTCGTCGGACTGTTCGGCACCGTCTGGGGCATCATGTCGAGCTTCCAGTCGATCGCAGCATCGAAGAACACGTCCTTGGCGGTCGTGGCACCCGGCATCGCGGAAGCGCTGTTCGCCACCGCGATCGGCCTGATCGCGGCCATTCCGGCCACGATTTTCTACAACAAGTTCACCTCCGAGGTGAACCGCCAGGCGCAGCGGCTGGAGGGGTTTGCAGATGAATTTTCGGCCATTTTGTCGCGCCAGATCGACGAGCGGGCGTGACAGGCGATATAGTGTGAACGCATCGTGAGCAGCACACCATGGCGATGAACGTTGCAAATTCGTCGGGGGGCGGAAGTCGCCGTGGCCGGCGCAGGGCGGCCGTGATGGCGGAGATCAACGTCACGCCGATGGTCGACGTCATGCTTGTGCTGTTGATCATCTTCATGGTCTCGGCGCCGCTCCTGACCGTGGGCGTGCCGCTCGATCTGCCGCAGACCCAGGCCAAAAGCCTGGATCAGGATCAGAAGCCGTTGCAACTCTCGGTCGATGTGAATGGCAAGGTGTTCATCAACGACACTGAAGTTCCGATCGGCGAATTGGTGCCCAAATTGAAAGCCATCACGGAAGCCCGTGCGGGAATGGATGAACGCATCTATCTCAGGGCGGACAAGAAGGCCGGTTACGGAACGGTGGCGAAGGTGATGGGCCAATTGTCAGGCGCCGGCTTCAAGCGGCTTGCGCTCGTGACCGAGGTGGACCAGGGATCATAGCCGGTGAAGGTCGACAAGACACTCGTTGCCTCCATAGCCCTGCACGCGCTCGTGCTCGGGTGGGGACTGGTGTCGTTTTCGTCCAAGGCGTTCGAGTCGGTTGAAATCGAGGCCGTCCCGGTCGATTTCGTGACCGACGATCAACTCTCCAAGGTCACCTCCGGGATCAAATCCGGCAAGAAGGAAAATCCGAAACCGCCGGCCGAGAAGATCGCCGAAGCCAAGCCCGTGGATGACGCGGTCGGCAAGATCAGCGAGAAGAAGGCGGTCGTCACCGACGCCGCGCCCGACCCGACGCCGCAACCGCCGGAAAAGCCGGTCGAGAAAAAGCCCGACCCTCCGAAGCCGGTCGCCGAGAAGCCCAAGGACGAGCCCAAGCCGCTCGAGAAAAAGCCGGATCCGCCCAAGATCGATCCGATCGCGGAGGCGTTGAAGAAGGAAGAATCGAAGAAGCCCACGCCGAAGCCAGAAGCCAAGGCCGCGCCGCCGCCCCCGCCCGTGAAGAAGCGGGAATACAAGTTCGATCGCGAAACCATCGCGGCCCTGGTCGATAAGCGCGATCCGACCCGGCAGGCGTTTGCCGGCGACACGCTGAACTCGGCACCAGCGCTTGGAACGGCCAAGGGCACAGCGGCAACGCTGTCGGCAAGCTACCTCTCTGCGCTGGTCAGCAAGATCCACGATTGCTGGCAGAGAGACGCCGGCGGATTCGATGAGGAAGATCTGAAAATTCCGATCACGTTGACGTTCAAGGTCGACGGCACGCTTGCGACCGAGCCCTTGATCGAAGTCCAGCCGCGCACGCCGCGCGAGCGCGCGATTTTCGACGGCGCGCGCAGGGCCATTATCTCCTGTCAGCCCTATACGATGCTTCCTGCCGCGAAGTACGCGGAATGGAAGTCATTGCCCTTCCTGTTTCACAATAAGGCTTTCTAACATGTTTCGTCCGTCGCGTGGCCGCCCGCTTCTTGGCAAGGCATCGTCGATGTCCCGGCGCACCTTCACTCTCGCTGGTGGAGCGCTGGCGCTATCGGGGCTCATTCGGCCGAGCACGCTTGCGGCGCAAGGGCAGGGCCGGCTGGACGTCATACCCGGCGGCACTCAAGCCATTCCGATCGCGGTCACGAATTTCCTGCCGGGATCGCCGGCCGATGGCGAGGTCAGCGCGGGCGTCTCCCAGGTCATCACCAACAACCTGAAACGCTCCGGACTGTTCGCGCCGATCGACCCTGCGGCGTTCATCGAACGGATTGGCAGTGTTGATCAGCCACCGCAATTCCAGAACTGGAAGACGATCAATGCGCAGGCGGTCGTCACCGGCCGCGTGACCCGTCAGGGCGACGGCCGGATGAAGGCCGAATTTCGCCTCTGGGACGTCGCATCCGCTCAGCAGGTCGCGGGTCAGCAATACGTCACCTCGCCGGAATATTGGCGCCGCATCGCGCATATCATTTCCGATCAGATCTATCAGCAAATGCTCGGCGAAAAGGGCTATTTCGACAGCCGCGTGGTGTTCGTCGACGAAACCGGCGCCAAGGAACGGCGCGTCAAACGGCTCGCGATCATGGACCAGGACGGCGCCAATGTGCACTATTTGACCAGGGGCTCCGATCTCGTGCTGACGCCGCGCTTCTCGCCGTCGACCCAGGAAATCACCTATATGGAGTTCGGCCAGGGCGATCCGCGCGTCTATCTCTACAATATCGAAACCGGGCAGCGGGAGATTGTCGGCAATTTCCCCGGCATGTCGTTCTCGCCGCGCTTCTCGCCGGACGGCCAGCGCATCGTCATGAGCCTGCAACAGGGCGGCAATTCAAATTTGTTCGTGATGGATTTGCGTTCGAAGTCGACCACGCGCCTGACCGATACGCCGGCGATCGATACCTCGCCGTCCTACGCGCCTGATGGCACGCGCCTGTGCTTCGAATCCGACCGCGGCGGCAAGCCGCAGATCTATGTGATGCCGGCGACCGGCGGACCGGCGCAACGCATCTCGTTCGGCGACGGCAGCTATTCGACGCCGGTGTGGTCGCCGCGCGGCGACTACATCGCCTTCACCAAGCAGGGCGGCGGGCAATTCGCCATCGGCATCATGAAGACCGATGGTTCGGGTGAACGCATCCTGACTGCGGGTTTTCACAATGAAGGGCCGACCTTTGCGCCGAACGGCCGGGTGCTGATGTTCTTCCGCGATCCCGGCGGCAATGGCGGACCATCGTTGTTCACCGTGGACATCTCCGGACGCAACGAACAGCGGGTTCCCACTCCCGGTTTTGCGTCCGATCCGGCATGGTCGCCACTGTTGTCCTGAGAATCACAGCGCCTCGCGGAAGAAGCGCCGTTAATCGGCAAACATTGCCTAGCATGCTGATTTTTCGAGCAAATTTCTACAAGTCGACATGAAAAGCAACGTCTCGGTAACGATGTTCCCTCAGAAAGACTTCATCTGCGAGAGGTAAAAAGTACGCACCCGGAATAGGACGCGTACACCCCACATGCAGCTCGCAAACCAGAGCGGAGAGCCGGATCAACAAACGTCGCCGTATCTTCGCGCGGCATTGATCGATTCGCTCTTCGAAACTTCCGCTCCGA